>Ga0222716_10003836_pt1 | contig 11925 bp, 14 predicted proteins | sample C33_13DmetaG_FD_165044 | JGI IMG/M metagenome (GOLD analysis project Ga0222716, IMG submission 165044) | Estuarine water microbial communities from San Francisco Bay, California, United States - C33_13D | ecosystem: Environmental > Aquatic > Marine > Unclassified | place: USA: California... | reverse complement strand
GAAAACATCAAAAACATTGTTAACTACGATGGTGAGTTGAAATTCGTAAAAGATATCCAATCAAAGTACAACAAGTACCGTCGTCTAACTGAGAAGCAAGTAACGGCAGCCAACAACGCAATCTCACGTGAGAAAGCTAAGAAGTCTCAAAAAGACCTCAACATTGACTTGGTTGGAAACACCATCAAATTGGGTCGTAACATCGCTATGGACATCAAAGAAGAATACGAGTTGGACTTCCACCCAATCTTGGTTGATGTAACCAAAGTCATCACCGTCTCTGAGAAGGCTATGAAGTTGGAAGCAAAACTTACAAAAGAGAACGGTGGTATCTGTCGTTGTTGTGGACGTACCCTCACCGATGATATGTCTCAACTGACAGGTGTAGGTCCAGTATGTGCTAAGTACGTAGGTGTTCCACATCCAGCATCTCGTAAAGACATCCCTCAGTTCAAACAACAAATGGCTGAACGTATCGATGAGGTCGGAGCTTTCGAGTTTTGGATTCCGAAACGTCAAATCAAAGAATGGAACGGTCACGCAGCAGTATTGTTGAAACTCTAATCTAAAAATGGGGGAGGGTGACTCCCCCTTCTTCTTATGAAAAAATTAATCTTTTTATTACTACCTTTTAGTTTGTTCTCACAAACTTATTCATTTGCTACCAAAGTAATGTCGTGGCAAGGAAACGACTATTATGTGTCTAATCAAACCTTTACCTTTTGGGGTGCTGAAAACCACATTCAAAGTATAGATACAAATATTCACGTGTTATCCATTTCAAATTCACGTGAAAATAATGAACTGGCAGATTCTCTAAACTATCTTTTCGGTTATGATGTATATTGTTGGTTAGGTGGTCACGATACTACAACAGAAGGGACTTACAAATGGATGGACTCAACATCTTTCAATTATAGTAATTGGTATTGTGATTCATTGTACTGTGAACCAAATGGGGGGACTGATGAAAATTATATAATGTTTAATTTTGGTGACCGAGGCAAATGGAATGACGCCACCAATATAAACGACTACTTTAGATATCTTTTCAAAGTACCAACACCAACATCAACTGGTGGTGGGTCTACGGGTAATGGTTACAACGGAGGTGGAAGTGTTGGGTCAGGAACGGGTAACTCTATGGGAATTGAAGAAAATACCTTGAATTATTACCGACTATGGGATTGGAAAGGAAACCTAATCTACGAAGGTAATGATTTAAATTATCAAAACCTAAAAGGTTATTATATTTTGCAAACAAATGGTGAAATAGAGAAGATTTTTGTGAAGGGGTATTAAGACCCCTTCTCTCTTTTTATGTCATCTTCAGTCGGCTCAGTCAATGAGTTACCCAAATCTTGGAATCTTGACTGTCCTGTAAAATCTATCTTTGTTGCAATTGCGGATAAGTTTGAAACGAACATCCTTCTTATGTCTGCTCTTGGGTGTGATGAAATAACCGCAGATAAGAATTCATCACTTACTATAATATTCTGTTTCAATATTGGTAAGTGTTGTTCAACTAATTTTTCAATACCTGTTCTTTTAAGTATATAAGTGTGTGTATTATAAAATGCTGATGGTCTAACAAAATGTTTTTTACCGATACGTTTAGCGTCAATCAATTTCTTAAAAATACGGTGAAGTGAATTATGTGACATCAAACAAAGGTCCCATTCATAATCATCCATCTCATCAAAGATAGACCAATCAATAGGAATACGAGGAATGAAATCATCCTCCAAAATCATAATGGTATTGTACCCATTTTTATATGCATCTTCCCAACAACGAGTATGTGATATCATACCGCCAGCCTCACCATACGTGGTCGGTCTATTCCAAAAATCATATTTAATTGTGGACTCAGGTAACTCCCAACCATCATATAAAGTATATTCCTGACCTTCTTCCTCCACGAGTCTTTTACCTACATACCCTTCAAAGACCTCAACCTCACATCCATCAGGTAATGGGAGTAATTCTGCAGTTTTTAATAATTCTTCAACATATTCTTCTCTATGGTCTATAGAGATGATGTATACTTTGTCTATATACATAAGTTAGTTTTTTCAGTAAAAATAAGATTTAGTGTAAAATAATAAACCCACCGTAGTGGTGGGTCTATTAAAATAAAATTATTAGAGGTATTACAAAGACATTAACATATCCAACAACTCTTGTTGTGGGAACATATCAAATTTGTCTTTACGTGTATTGGTGTGTGTCCAAATACCCTTAACCTTTCCATAATACGCATCTTCGTTAAATTCAAATGCATCTGCACCTTTTTCTTTAACTAATGCAGGAAGACCAGCTCTGATATCAATACCGTCTCTTTCACCAATCCAACGAATCCATTTATCCAACGCTTCAATCTGGTCATCAGAATATTTGTGCCAAGTTTTGAAACCTCTGAATGGTTTGTCTAATTCCACCAATTGTGAATCAGCAACCTTAGTACCGGCATATGTCTTACCGTCTTTAATCCAACCAAAGTTACAAACTTCAATTCCCACAGAATGAGTATGCATATGTTGTGAACCATTTTTACCTAAATGCCATCCATAACCACCCTCTGGAAATGCTTGAACCATTACACCATCAAACTCGTCGTTGTTACCCTTAACAGAAGGACCACCCAATACGAACTCTGTTGCAACCGCACCGCGAGAATCTCGTCCCCATTGGTCAATTACATTGAATGGATTGTGCCAACCAGCTGTGTGGTGCAAGAACAAATACTCTTTGTTTGTTGGACCGTTTTTATACTCACCCTCAGGTAAGAAGTGTCTGTTTACGATTAACCCGTTTGACGTTTCAAAAGTCTTTTCTGAATCGTCAGTAGTAGCAAGACCCATAGCATCCCAAGTGGCAGGACCCACAAGACCATCAGCATCCAAACCATTAGCGGTTTGCCATTCTTTAACTGCAGCCTCAGTTCCTTTACCGAAAATACCATCCGCATCCGCTCCCAAAAATTCTTGAAGGTCTTTAACCTGTTGTCCTCTCGAACCAATTTTTAATAACATTTTTTAAGATTTATTAATTTGTTTATTATCCATAAATATACCTTTGATTCATAAGAACATTATGTTTATATTTGTGAAGACATTATAGTTAATCTATGGATAAGGTATTGGTATTAAATTCTGACTTCACACCACTAAACGTGACCTCACTTCGTCGTGGGTTCATTTTAGTACAAAAAGGAAGAGCAGAAGTATTACAAAAGGGAGATGATATAATCACATCAGTGGGTAACTTCGTTAGACCATTGGTAATACGATTAAAACAATATATTCGTTATAGACCATCAAGTATTGGTGTCACTCGTCGTAGGTTATTCAAACGTGACGACTACTCATGTCTTTACTGTGGGTCTAATAAGAATCTCACCGTAGACCACGTCATCCCAAAATCTAAAGGGGGGACTAATCAATGGGAAAATCTCGCAACCTCTTGTCATAGATGTAATTCAAACAAAGGTGATAATACACCTGAAGAAGCAGGAATGAAATTAAGGTACAAACCATACGCACCAGAATTATTCTCAAAGATTGTGGATGACTATGTGGAAGACCTATGGAATGGATTTAAGGGTGAATTTTTTACATAAAAAAAGGTGTCCTCACGAACACCTTCCTTAGATAAACTCACCTCCCTTTCCTTTTGGTTTGTTTATGAAACGATATTATCTCTAATATCTTTCATCTTCAGTTCCATTTTTGAGTTGATGTCACCCATCAATGGATTTAACATGTCAACAAACATGTCCTCTAATTCTTTTTCATTATTTGGGTCCTGAGCTAGTTTTGCAACTTTGCTTTTCATAAACTCAGGTAATGTTTCTAAATATTCTGTCGAGAAATCTTCACTATAAACCTCAGCTAATTTTGAAGCTAAGAATCTTGGTTCAGTAAATAACTTAGGTACGTCATCAATATCAGTATCACCAATAGCCTTCTCTAATACCTTTTGTTCAAATTCACTAATATTCAATTTATTCATCAAAAACTCAGTAAGTTTCTTTTTAACCGTCTCCATAAACTGTGGACCGTCATCTTGAAACATTTGATTCAATACTGAAACTAAATTTTCATTGATTAGTGATGAATCAAACTTTTGATTTTTCATGTATTTGATTTCAGATACCAATTCAGGTACGTCATTACTATTCAATAATCTTAAGTTAATAATTGAAGATTGTTTTGTCTTAATCTCACTGTTCTTTTTAACTTCTTGAATATGTTTTTTAAGACTTTTCATTATTCATTTGTTTTTTCATCATTTTAGGGGTTTTGATTCCCATAGCTTCTTCAGGTCTGACTTCACTAACCTCTGTTGTATTTTTAGCTCTTTCAGAAGGAGGTGTTGCCTGTGAATCATCAACCTTTTGGTCAGGATAGAATCTCTTATTATAATTATCTAAAGCAATTTTTTCGGACTTACCTCCTCTTATAAATTCAATTTTTTCTAAATCTTCAGTACCATCAGGATAATTAATATAGATAGTATTATAACTCACCGTCACACCCTGTTCATACAAAATAGATTCTAAACCTTTGGATTCCATTATTTTTGCGTCTAACTTCAAAGGTGATTTGTAAACAATTTTGAAGGGTTCCATTTTTCTATCTTTTATCAAGTAATTAACTGAATTACCAACTACTGTATCATCAACTAATTCATCTTTAATTTTTAATATCCCACCATAATGGTTAATCAAAGCGTCAAAAGAATCTTTTACGATAACACTTTTATCTGAGTCCGTAAGTTTATCAATCATGTTACGTTCACTGTCCCTATCATTGATTTCAATTTTTTCGAACATTGCTAACATTTGGTCTTCCAATTGTCTTTTTCTTTTTGTTTCCTGAGTTTTAACATCTGTCGCTTTAACATCTGTCGTGTTAGAACCCGAACCACTGTTAGAACCAGAACCACTACCAACCTGCGCGTTAGGGTTATTAGGGTTGATTTGTTCTAATACTATTGATAAACCTTTTCTTTTCATATTTTCATTTAATGTTACTCCTAATGCTGCCGCCAATTTAAAAGGTTTATATTTGTTATTACCTTTAGGTTCTAACCCAAACCATAAATCATCTTCTAATTGACTTCTTAATGACTCATCTTCAAAAGAATATTCAGATGGATTACCCTTTAAGTCTTTTCCTGTTTTTAAAATATATTTCACACCACTGTCGCTGTCGGTAAATACCCAAACACCATTTTCTCTATTTACTTGGTTTTTATAATTACCTACTGAGTTTGATAGTCTTTGTGGCATTACATTAGTTTCATTGACCACATCGTCAACTACTTCATTTGCCTCATCCACTATCTTGTCACCCGTCTCTTCAAGTTTTTGTTTAGTTTTATTAAGTAATTCATCAAGTCTTTTTCTTAAATCATCGGCACTATCAATAACCCTACTTCTATCTAACTGTTCGTCAATAAAACCACCAAATGACAACGCAAGATTTAGTGTTTCACCAACAAAACCAGGGTCACTTTCAATCAACCCCCAAATCCAATTTTCACTAGGACCTGTAGTTGAATTCCATAGTTTAAGATTATCATAAAATATTTTTGAGAATTCTTTCTCCCACGTATCAGGTAATGTTTGTTCTAAATTTGGTCTTCTTTGTAATGCCCAATTAACCCACATCATATCCCACCAATTATCTAATCCTTCACAAGGGTCTGTAATTTCGGCGTCATCTTGTTCATTAGTTTCACCTTTTTTACTTAAGGCACAATCTAAAATTTGTTGACTATATAATTTATCAGCCAACATGTTTCTTAAAAATTCTAACACAGACACATATGTGGCATATTTGATATAATTTACACCTAAATCTCTTAAATACACAACTTTCGCAGCCACAGGTCCTTTAGCTTGAATTAATTTTGTATAATTTTCATTACTCAATGTAGGAAAACCACGTCGGGTACCAGATTTAAATAAATTACCTAATTGATTTTTAAACCCTTCAACTGATTTTGTTGTTGAATTTGTTTTATTAAGTTTTCTATATACCTTTCTTATCCCATTGAAGATATTTCTTTCTAACGCAAAGATACTTGAAAATTCATCTGTAAATCCTTTTATTGCCCTTAACCATGTCGGTTTAACTGAACCAATTCTTTTACCAAAAGTGCTCCAAAATGCTATATCATTTTCCGTATCGTTAAGTATTTGGTTCCAATACTTCTTGAATTTTTTATCTTCAACTGCAACATCATCAAAATAATTTTTTAGTTGTTTGAAACCCTTTAAGTTATTATAGTAAACCGATTCTAACTTTTTTTCCAATTTAGATAAGACCTCTAATTTAGTATCAGAATTTATATTAGGGTCACTAAGTGTTTGAGCTAATGTTTCAATTTGTTGTTTTTGACTTTTTGTGAATTTGAAGAGTTCTGCTATTTTTTGGAATGCAGCTTTGAATCTGTTACTTTTAGCCAAATCAGCAGCCATTGTGTCAGTTAAAACAGTGACCTCTTCTACCCAAGTATCTGGATTTAAAATTTCATCTATATTTCCCAAAACATCTTCATCACTCACTGGTGTCGTATTAATATCATCAAGAACACCAGACACTTCATCAACAACATCATCAGCAACCTTAGCAGATTTGCTTGGGTCGAAATCCGCAAATTGTCTAGCATGTTTCTTTCTAATCAATGAGGTAACTTCTGGTGCCTCGGCAAATAACCTATTAATTGACTGTAAGTAAGTCAATTTTTCAGGACCATTCATAAGATTATACACTGCACGGTTTAATTCGTCCATATTGGTACTAAAAGTTTCTAATACTCCATTGAATAATTCGTCAGACAAATTAGGGACTTCACTCAATAACCTAAATAGATTTCTTTTTTTAATTGCGCTTAATGAATCGTATATATCAGGATTGTCCATCACTCTAACAAAATCATCGACAACCGCTTCATCAATATTTGCACTTCTAGCATATCTACTTAATAAACTTTCAGCTTCATCTGTAGTTTTGAAAAAGGCTCTAAATAAATCTGCGGTAACACCAGGAATACCTTCATTTAATAAAGGTAATTTCATAATTTCCTTAGCTCTATTAATCTCTAATTGTAATTTCTTATCCATTTTTAATTCGACTTTTTATATAAATATATTAATTTCCCATTACTATCTCTCATTTCTTTGACACTGTTAATATCAATTGAACCATCCTCAATTTGGTCCATCAAATTAAGATATTCATCAAAGGAAACTTCATTAAAACCGTCAGGTATTGTTGTCGCATCAGGAACTTTAGGGTTATTTAACGGTATACCGTTGTCATTAAAGGTATCATAGACTACTGCAAGATTAGCAAGACTATCAATCCTATTCGATATTTTAGGTGCCGATTCTTCAAGAGATTGTAATATTTCTGATGATGATTCGACAAATTTTTCCGTATTTTCAGGATTTGATAATATTTGCATTGTCACATTCTTAGCTAAGTCTTCAGGCATCTTTAAGAAAATACCTTGTAGATTGTTTTTTTCCTCTTGAGTTAAATCTTTACCAAAATATGCTTGATATGCAATATTTGATACCATTAGTATACCATTAACACCGAGTTCTTTAGCCCATACTTTTTGGTACCAACTTAAATCTTTGAACACGTCAGGATTTTTTCTTACGTAGTCATAAACCTCTTCTGTCAATGCTTTACCTAACGCCTCTTTAACCGCAGCTTCACTAAGTTCATCAGAAGTATCTTTTACTAATCTTGTAAATGCCTGTTGTTCGGCTTCTGTAAGTCCTCTATAGAATGTAACAATATCATCAACTGAACTTTCTGCTGTCAATCCAGCTTTACCCATTTTACCTGTTAAACTTTTAACAACACCTGGTTTTAAAGCTCTAATACCTGGTACCGCCTTTAACCAAGGTGTTAAACCAAATAATAATTCTGCACCTGCACCTACTTTATTACCTTTTTCCCATTCTCTCTGAGCTATAATCGCACCTAAGGTTCCTTCTATGGCAATTTCCGTAGCCAACAAAGCAACCCCACCAACACCACCAGTCGCTATCGATACTGCAACAAAAGCTAACGCGGTAAATATCTGTGCTGCGGTTCCATATTCATCAACTAATTTATCCCAACCACTTCTTCTATCTTCCCATGACGGTCCTTGATAAGATTTTCCGTCATCAGTATAAAATAATCCCTTATATTTAACATCACTTGGGTCAAAACTACCTCCTGTCTTTGTAAACCATCCCGAAACTTTTCTATTACCAACATTGAAATTGTGTATAGTTCCGACTACTAAATTTTTTGTGACTATAGATTGAATTTGGTCGTCAGTAAAACCACTCCAAAAACTGCTCAAGTCTTTTGTTGATATTTTTCGGTCTACAAATTCTGAGATATCGGCAACATCTACCCAATTAATCTCAGAAGCGTTAGGAACCCATACACCCACTACTTGTCCTGGATTTTCATTAGAACTGGCAAGATAAAAACAGAACCCTGGAATCATAGCGTCAGGACCATCTACCCCATCTATTGATGGTGGTTTCTGAGCTTTATTAGGATACTTACAACCTACCTTCCAATAGTCAGTACTAGATGATGAAGCAGATGGACTACTTTTAGGTTTCCCTATTCCGTCAAGTTTTGGACCATCTTGTTCACTCAAAGTCTTTGATGTGTCGTAACTCATCTTTAATAAGATATCTTTCAATATTTCTTCACTTCTTACCATACGGGATTTCCTTTACCTCGTGTTAATCCTGATTCCCACTTTGTGGTGTCATCAATTGGATTTGCCTTACCTCTTGTTAGTCCTGTTTCCCATGTAGTCATTGTAGGACCTGATGGTGCGGGTTCTCCACCATCTTCTTGTTCGTCAATTTCACCTTCATTTACTTCTTCATCATCAGGATAACAATCACAACTATCGTCATAACCCTCAGGTCCTTTGTAAGCAGGACCATTAGGTCCTTCGTCAATACCCATGATTTCTTTAATACGTGAAATATCTTCATTTAACAATTTCATAAGGAAACATTTCTATATAAATAGTTTGTGGGATTAAAAACTATTGTTTATCTTTGTCTTATGATTGAAAACAGATTTATCCATATCAAAACAGGTAAACTTCATTTTTTGGATGAGGTTTATGACAGTGTGGTATTCACAATGGATAGTAAATGTTTTCCTATCAATGAAGTTAGAAATTTAAGTATAAAAGAAAAGGAAACCCTTTTAGTAAACCACATTTGTAATTCTTGGAATGATGAAACAGTTAAAAAAATCAGTAACCGTATTAAAAAATATGGCAAAATTAAAACTACTAAACCTATTGGTATTAAGTCTAACCCTTCTTGGATGCGAAAAATCGTATCCTACTTATCACGACTTAAACGGAGAGTATGTAGTTGACCAAGTTATCGTTCTTTGGGAAAATACCTTAACAAACGAAAGTGGTGATAATATCATCTTATCAGGTGATTTCTCAATGGTCGACCCCGTCACTCCTTTAGATTCCTTCAAAGTAGGTGTGACTCGTTTTAAAATTACAGATGCCAATAGGACATTTATGTGGGGTAAACGACTAACAGACGCTGGTAACCCTTGGATGTATTCCACCGAATGTGTATTACGAAGTGACTTTATATCAGGAGAATGGGATAATCTAACTATATTCTTTAACCTCGACGAAATTAACACCTCAAGGGTATTTGAAGTTTCAACTGTAGGTATAGATGATTTCCTTGGAACCATACATCAAGATGTAAACGGAACACGTTATGACATAACCTACTCATTCAGAGAAGTAGGACCATAAAAAAAGGAGGGAAAACCCTCCTTTTATCTTTTTAACATCTCTTGGATGGTTTCAATATTTTGAATGAACTTCTCAGGATTTTCTTTTGCCCATGTTTTAACCGATTCAGGTAGGTGGGATTTCTCCAACTCCTCCATCACCATTATTGTCATCGACTTTTCCCGACTCTCTCCTTCCACCATAACATCACCAAAAGACTGATATAGCTTTCTTTTCAACGAGGGAACCTGACTCTCGAAGGTGATGTTGTACTCATTCTCTTTAGCCCATGATGCCAATAATTTGGTATCCAATAAAGAACCTTTTCTGAATGGGAAGGTGTTTAATAATCTTTCAGGTTTACTTTTTATTCCAAAGATTTTGAATGATGGACTTACCACAACGATAATATTCTCACTGTCCATACCAAAAAAGCGTGGTTTGGATAGTTTAATTCTACCGAGTAGTTTAACCAATAAATCATTTATGTTGTCCATACCTATAAATATCATCAAAGGTATTCTGCGTCAGGTAATTTACCTTCAACCACATAATATTCATTCAAAAAGTCAAGTAAGTCCGACTCGTCCATATAATCTTCGTCGTCTTCTTCATAGTCCCACTCCTCTTCATCGTATTCATCAAAGAATCCATCAAATGAAATGGAGTCATCATATCCATAGTTCTGAAGTAATCCGTATTCTAAAGTATCGGTCCTTACCGTATCAGCATTATCACCAATACACCTAAACTCAACTCGGATTACGTTTGAGTCTTTATTAATAAAATGTGATATTATTTCTATTATTTCCATTGTTTCTTTTACTAATTAGCATTATTCTTTATATAAAATATAACGAAAATGAACAAAAATCAGTTAATCATAGAAGATTATGATATTTTTGATACTGAATTATCAGTGTATTTTTCAGTAAATCAAGAGTTGGATGTCAGGGAAGGGAGAATTGACCTTGATGAGTTTGATGTATGGCTTAATAGAAATGGTTTATATGAAATGTCACGTGATTGTTGGGATTATACTCAAGAATCACACTATACCGAAGATTGGGAAATTGGTTTTGGTGAATACCTTTCTGATTATATTTGTACTAACGACGTAAGAGATTTCGTTATCGATTATTATGAAAATAAAACATTACCAGATTTTGTAGAAGAATGAAAATAGTATCAACATCATTAGACAACGTATATTTGATTGAAGAACCCGTCCATAAAGATAATCGTGGTTATTTTATGGAAACGTGGAATGAACTGAGTTATGCTGCTAGAAACCTCATCAATGACCTTCCAACTGAATGGGCATTGAAAGATGATGGTACAATGCATTCAACATACTTCGTACAGGATAATCTGTCAGTGTCCCATAAAGGTGTTTTTAGAGGACTTCATTACCAAACAGATGTCAACGGTCAAGCAAAGTTAGTTAGGGTCTTAAAAGGGGCAGTAATTGATTTCGTGGTTGATTTAAGGGAGATGTCAGACACCTATGGTAAGTTTGAGTATTTTGAACTAAACGACCGTAACCATTTGTCTTTGTTCGTCCCACCTTATTATGCTCATGGTTTCTTATCATTACAAGATGACACAATCTTTACCTATAAATGTGGAAATTATTACAACAAAAACGCCGAAGGTAGTGTTGTATACTCAGACCCAATCATTCGTCACGTCAATGATAATAACCAAACCATAAAAGATGTGATTGATTTTTATTACCCTTGTGAAAGTGAAGATGATTTATTACTTTCGTACAAAGATAAACACGCACCTAAATTCTTAAAACGTAAATATTGATATGGAGATTATTAAAAACATGGAAGCCTTAGATAAGGCAAGAAACATCGTACATTCTTGTGAAACGTACAAACAATTAGATGTTGCACAAAAATTCTGTGAGTTATATTATGAAGTCTTTAATGACCGAGTAAATTACGAACGACTACTTCGTGACATTACAATTCGTAGAACTGAATTGACTATGGAATAATAAAAAACCCCTCACTTGGAGGGGTTTTCTTTTTTTAGTTAAATTTCTTAAATCTGTTAAAATTCTCTAAGATTGTTTCTCTCTGAGTTTTGAACGCT
>Ga0222716_10003835_pt1 | contig 11926 bp, 10 predicted proteins | sample C33_13DmetaG_FD_165044 | JGI IMG/M metagenome (GOLD analysis project Ga0222716, IMG submission 165044) | Estuarine water microbial communities from San Francisco Bay, California, United States - C33_13D | ecosystem: Environmental > Aquatic > Marine > Unclassified | place: USA: California... | reverse complement strand
GGTTGCATAGGTGCCGACGGTGCCGTTCCCGGAGGCGTCGACAGCTGGGTTGCCGGTTTCGTCAAATTTGAACTGGGCAAGGAGTTCGCCAAAGCGTGAGGCGCTTAAAGACAGAATTGTGGTGGGAGTGTCAGGATCATCGGTTATCAGCTCGAGCGTTGCGGCGCGTTTCCCCGAAGTTGCTCCAGGATTGAAGCGCACGTCGAGCATGGCAGTTTCTCCGGGAGTGATGGCTAATGGCAACTCGGTAAGAACTTCGAAGAGTCCGCTGTCGTCTCCGGTGACATTGGCTTCCGTAAGGTTGAGTTCGACTTCACGTTTGTTCGTTATGGTGTAAGTGGCAGTGGAAACACCAGCTGGAACGGTGATCACTTCGAATGGCGCGTTGGTAGCGATGGCCAGGGCCGGTTCTACGATCTGTTCGACTAAGACGTTGTCGATCAAACACCACTGAAAGTCTTGTTCGCCTGAAATGGAGCCGAAGGAATCTTCGTAGCCGAAGAGCGGTGTGCCCGTGGTGTCAGCCTCGGTGATGGGCGCTTCGTGAAAGAGCTGCCCGTTGAAGAGCACGCGCACCACATCGCTGAAAACGTCGATAGTCACTTCAGTCCACGCCAAGGCAGGGACATTGTTGACCTGACCACCAATCACCGTGCTAAAGGCGGCATTCCAAAGATCGGTAGACTCGGGAGGCGCCCCATCCGCTTTGCGCTCGATCTCCTCGGTGCCATTGAAGATTGCCGAGTCTGCCGTGCTATAACCGTTCTCCCCCGCAAGCCAGCCCCACATGCCCTTGAGATCATTCGGATCAACATTTTCCCCAACGGTGGAGACACGGCTAAAAATGGCAGGACTAGCGGCGGTTCCAACACCCCAAAGAATCTGTTCAGTACCGCCCCCGGGGATGGGATCATTGACGCTGATGTAGCAATCGAAGGTCAGACGGTAGGTTCCGGAAACACTGATCAAGTCGCCGCCTGGGCTGCTCGCTGCGAGGAAGTTAATGGTCGAAGGTGCTCCGCTTGCGAGATTTGCTTGAAGGAAGACACCGCTGGTTAGGGCACTGCCATCGAGCTTGTTTGGGGCTTCAGGGATGCTAAAGGTCTCCGCGCCCACCATGAAACTGCTGTAATCTAGGTACTGGACGACGGTGTCGGCATCCTTGTCGACGACGACATTGGCGGTGGCTTCTGAATCAAAGGCCTCGGTGTAGAGGACCTGAGCCTGAACGGAGAGGGCCATTCCGAGAGCACAACTTAAGGCGACGAGAGGTGCAGGGTATTTCATAGGATTTGCAGGGATGAATTCGATTCCAGCCTAGCGAAGCACGCCACTGCGGCAAGTGTGGGAAAGCAGCACTCATGCCAGGGCAGATGAGATAATCTGGGGCTGGCGGGACATTTCCCCGATGATTTCTTTGGGGAACGTCGTTGTATTGGGGTGGAGGCGGCTCTTGCCGTCCTGAACGTAATCCTAGTCTATGAAACGATATTTTAGTACACTCGCCGGGGCCTGTCTGGCGATGCTCGTTGTTGCGAACCCTTCTTCAGCCGAGTCCCTTTGGTTTGGAGGTCCGAATCTTGAAGTTCAGGACGTTTACGACCCCTCCAATGACCCCATCGAGCTGCGCCTGGTCCTCTGGCATCCTGTCAACGTGGCAAGTTTGGACAACGAAGATCTTTGGGTGGTGAGTAGGAATGGATTTCAACAGCTCGCTACTTTCGTCCGTGTAGAGCCCGGCCCGATCGTGTCTCCAGATCCTGACGTGAACCACGATGGGGGCTTGATTGAAGAAGATCCTGATTTAGTGCAGTTCGCTCCGACTGTGGCTCTTTACCAGGTTGAGCCAACTGTGGCCGACGGCTGGAGCGAATCCGATAATGGGCGTTATGTCGTTCTCCTGGAGCCTGAACAAATTGAGTTCACGGGTGGCGGGGCCTTAGGACCTGATTACCTCGGCGATTTCCAGATGGCGATTGGCCAACCGCGTCCGGCCATTCCTGAAGAAGTGGAGATGAAAGTTGCGCAGAATGATGATGGCACGTTCACGGTTCACGCAGTCTATCATTTCTCACAAGGGCCTGTCGGGGTGATCAATTGGGGAGAACCTGAACAAGAAGGCAACCGATTCGACATCGAGTTCGAAGCCATCTACCCCTCAGATGACTTCACGGATGCGCCCATTGTTCTTGAGCGCGACTACCGGCTTCCACTCGTTGGTCCTGGCACCTATCTCGTTTACCACCACGACGGTAATCAGCAGAGGGTGCAGCGCTTCCAGGTGCGCGAGGATCCTCCTGACGAGATCCCTGCGAGAGCCGAGATGACAATCAAGCGCGATGAAGAAACGGTGATCGGACATGTTGCGGTAACGATCGAGCCGAATGGGGATGGTAGCATCTATCACATTGGAGACTGGGGTGAGCCTCGCCAGGACGGCAATACCATCTATTTAGATGCGACTTCCAATGGCCCTCTAGAGTCTTTCAATACCGAGCCTTACAATGCGGAGCACGATTATTTGCTCCATGAGGTAGAAGGCGACGAGGAAGAAGGGCGCCCAATCAGCTTCAAAACTTTGGATCTCATCCCATCCTACCTGCGCCCAACGGAGCCAGCGGAAGTTGTCTTTAGAACGGAGGAGGAGTGGTCCAACTGGGTTCGTGATAACTGGCCTCCACACATCCGTGCAGTGCTTCCACCGATTCCCGTAGATTTCGAGAGCAACATCGTGTTGGCCGCCTTCGCTGGTGAGACTGAGCAGGGCATTGACATTGCCATCACGGCGGTAAGGGACTTTGGCTCCAGCATCGTTGTGGATCATCTCACGTCGTATCCAGGCGTTCAGCATAAAGATCCCGAAATCATTCGCCCCGGGCACATGGTAGCCATTCCGAAGACGAATCTACCGGTTCGTTTCCGAGGCGATACGATTGCTTTTCCGAGCCCACCACCGGTCGAGGTATTTGATGTCGAAACTCAGGATTTGGACGACGGTCACTATAGCGTGGTCTTCCGTATAGATGAGGTGGCTTATGCGAAAGCTGAGTTTACGGTTGGCGAGAATGATGATCGCATTCCTGCTAGGGCGACGATCGAAATCAGTGAAGGAAATGACAACTCTGTAAGTGCCCTTGTCGAAGTTGCCTTCACTGGATTCCCCTTTTATACGGTGAGCGATTGGGGCCCCGTGATTCGTCAGGGAAACCATTTCATTCTCGATGCAGAAGCTTCTGAGGTGAACTTCATCCGAGCGCCGGAGCTTCCTTACTTTGAGTCCAACGTGTATCCGCTCACCCTCTTTGGAAGGCCAGAAGAGATCGACTTCGAACGCCTTGACCTCAAGGTCCAGGAAGAGCGGCCACGAAACGTGATCATTGAATCCCGGGAGCAATGGTGGGAACTCATCGGCTTTGAGCCGGGACCTCTCGTCTTGCCCGCTCCCGATCCTGTGAACTTCGATGAAATGACACTGATCGCCGTTTTCGCTGGGGCTAAGCCAAATGGTTGTTTCAATGTGGGGATCCAGGAGGTCACGTTAGACAATGGGGTGATCAACGTTTGCTACCGTGAACGCCTCCCTGATCCGCAAGAGTTCTGCACTCAGGCCATTGTGTATCCGGTTTCCGCAATCGCCATTGCGAAGACGGAGACACCCATCGACTTCATCGAGAAACCTGCGCAAATTGGTGGAGAGGTGGAAGTCGATGAGCCTATTCCCGTTGATGGTCCACCAGGTGATGCAAGCGGTGCCGACCCGTTGCCCGATGGAGAGTTTCCTGGCATTCTCCCGCATGGCTCGGTCTATACGATCGAGTTCCGCATGAATGGAACCACTTATGCAACTAGACTGCTCCACGGAAGCGACATCGTGATCGTTCCCGAGCCCCGCCCAGCGCCATTCGTTGAGTGGTTAGACCAGTTCTTCCCCGAACTCCCGGCCGAAGCAGCTCCCGGACGACGTTTGGATGAGAACTACGATGGTGATCGTTGGACCGACTTTGAGGAGTTCTTGCTAGGACGTAATCCCACAGATGCGAGCGAGCCTTCAGCGGTCTGGACCGAGCGGGTGACCGGTGACGATGGTGCGGAACACTTTGCGCTTTGTTTCAAGCGTCGCAAAGATGCCGATGACATGGCTGACTTCGTGGTCGAGGTCTCCAGAGATCTTAAGGATTGGAGGCACCTTCCGGATCTTGTGCTGGAGCCTGTTGTCCGCTCGATCGACGTCGATCTCGAGGAAGTGATGGTTGGCCTCGCTCCCAATGCGACCGAAGAAGGGTTTTCCTTCGCTCGGCTTCGCTTGAACAAGAAGTAACGCTAAGACGACACGCTCACTCCAGAGCCAGAGCGCATACTGCGCAGTTTCTCAACGGAACTGGCAATGATCTTAATTGCCTGATCAAGCTCTTCCCGAATGGTGAAGGACGAGAGCGAGAACCGAGCAGTTCCCAAAGCTCGTTCCCGGTCGAAGCCCATGGCTGCAAGCACGGGAGAGCTGTGTAGAGCACCGGTGTGGCAGGCAGATCCAGCTGAGGCGCAGATTTCTTCTTGATCTAGCATGATCAATAAGGCGGCCGACTCGATGCCATCGAACGCAACGTTGGCCGTATTAGTTAGGCGATTCTCGGGATGCCCATTCACACGGACACCAGGAAGGCGTGCTGTTAGGCTCGCTTCAAAGTAGTCGCGCTCGATGCGCACCTTCTCATGACCCTTGGTGGCCAATTTGGTTTTCATAAGTTCAGCTGCCTTACCCAGTCCTACGATACCTGCGACGTTCTCGGTGCCACCGCGTCGGCCCAGTTCTTGGGCTCCACCGATGAACCGAGGCTTCAGTCGAACGTTGGAACTGGCATAAAGAGCGCCCACGCCCTTGGGTCCATGAAACTTGTGTCCTGACAGAGCCAAGAAATGCACTCCCGCATCATGGACGTTGATAGGTGTCTTGCCCACAGCTTGGACGGCATCGGTATGAAAGAACACGCCTTTATGGGCCAAGCGCTCCGCAATCTCGGCGATGGGATAAATCACGCCGGTTTCATTGTTTGCCCACATGAGCGAGACGAGGGCGGTTTCGTTAGGCTTGATCATGGCGTCAAGTTGATCGAGATCGAGCTGCCCCTCGCCATCCACTGGGACTAGGCTAAAGGAGTGACCTTCCTCTTGTTCTAGCATTTCAAAAAACTGGATCACGGCAGGGTGCTCGGGCGTACTTGCAACAAGATGCTTCTTCTGAGGCAAACAAGCTGTGGCCGACGCAATGGCAGTATTATCGGCCTCGGTACCGCCACTGGTGAAGATAATCTCTTCAGGGTGGGCACCTAACAAACTAGCGACTTGATCTCGTGCCAGATCGACCGCCTTCTTGACTCGCCGTGAACTTGCATAGCCGCTGGAGGGATTGGCATAGGCGTCGGTCAGAAACGGCATCATCGCCTCCAAGGCTTCGGGATGTAGCTGAGTCGTCGCGTTGTTGTCCAAGTAGATCATGGGATAATGAACACCACGAATAGACACGAATGCACGCGAATAGTGATCAGCGGAACAACCAGTTCCCCGTGACCCGCTCCAGAGCTTCCTCCATGAATTGAGCTTCGTTTTTGGGAAACTCAAGGGATCCCAGATAGGTCTTGCCGGGTCCACTCTCCAGTGTGCGTGCTAATGTTAAGGCGCGCCAAGGCGCAGTGAGTTGTAGTCGCTTAATCACCGCGAGGTTTAACAAGGAATGGCCTGCGGATTCGAGCGCGTTATCTGGATCCACTTGTGCCCAGTAGCCGTGAAGCGTGCTTTGCCCAACCAGTGTCTTGAAATTGTGATCGCTTCTCTACTCGGGGGCGGCGGCTTCAAAGGCTAACGCCGGGGGATCGAGTTCCAACTAGCGCTGGAACAGCAGGGACCAAAACTGTTGGGAGAGAGAGGCGTGGAAACACTCGCCAAGCTCCATGGCCACTCGCATTGTTTCGGCCAAGGACTGCACTTCGGAGGCCGTTGCCTCTGGCAACCATTGCAAGGGGAGATCCAACTACTCAATTCCAGTGGCGGCAATGATTCCTTGCTTAGTGGGCGGGGGGGCAAGTCGGACAGTCCCGTTGACTGGAGTTTGGACAAGAGCGAAGGGACCTCTGAGTGGCGCCCACAGGAACATCGTTAGCTGCGACTCTTCCCACCCCGACCACCAGGTCCCAAGGCGACGCTTGCAAGAAACGTCACTCGATGACTAACACCTTTTCTCTTCGAGGACGAGAGACTAGCGCTTCCATGAAGTGAAGGCAATTCGCGAGAATACTCGATTGGGCATGTGTTTTAGCTGGGAACCCACGCCGAGAGTGCCAAGCGATGTTTGGATATCGCCTTACACAGACGCTTGGCCAGTGGGCGCAAGGCGGGTGATCCTAGACGCTGCGCCCATTCGCGATAGTCGACCAAGGCATAGAAACACATGATCCACGCTCCATCACCGAGATACAGGCGACCGTCGTCACTAAGGACAATCAATTGGCGATCTGGCTGATAGTCTGCCAGGGCGGGAAGGATGGCTGTGGCCTCTTCCGACTGGAAGGCGACAAAGCGCAAATCCAAGAACTTGGGCTGGCTGCTAAGCCATTGACGACAAGCATGACACAGGTCACACTTGCCGTCGCAAAAGACTGTTAGAGATTGCATTGGCGCTCCCCTATCCGAGTTTTGTTGGTGGAAGCACCGTCGCCGTGGGTGGGAACGGTGGAGCAGCGGTTGGAATCAAGGCTCGTTTGCGTAGCTTGGTGAAGATCAAAATATTGGTGAAGTGCATACCGCCTAACACAAGCAGTACAATCCCGATCTTCGCGCTCAGCGTCTCTAGGAGCTCCTGGGCTCCTACCACTTCGATGCCAAGTTTGAGATAGAGAGCGATGAAGCCCGCGTTGACGAGGTAGAAACCAACGACGAGAAGGCGGTTCACGCTGTCTGCGAGGTCTTCTTTGCCGAGGAAACAATCGACGAGAAAGATCCGTCCATTGTGAAACAAGGTGCGGGCGACCCAAGCCGTGAGGGTGATGCTGACAACGAGGTAAATGAGATAGGTAATAACGGTGTAGTTCATGATTTGGAAAGATGGTTGAGATGATTGGGTCAAAGGATTCTGTGCGAACAGAAGTTGTAGTCTAACAAAGTGGCCACCGTGATTAGCCTTTACCACAGTGGCCTATCCGGATCGTTGACGAAGGTCGTTTTTCATTAATTTCTGTTTTAACAGAAATATCGAGAATATCAAGCGCAGAGTTGCACCATCGTATGCTTTGGCTCCTATCCCAATGGCCTAGCGGTGCATACAATTCAGAACGGATCTCCACTGAGCCCGCATCATTGTGCTAAAAAGGGTGATCCTGAGACTGAACGGCACACTGCCCATCTGGTAAACACACCTTCGCGTCTGTTTGTGTTCATTCGTGGTTTCTGTATGGTTGTCCTATGAAGCGATTACTTATCGTGGCCATGGTTGGTTCGCTGGGAGCAACCGAACCCGAGAAGACTCGTGATGAAATGGTCCATGACGACCGTGCCGCTCTCGCTGAGAACGAGGCCTGGGTTTACAACGATCTTGTGAAGGGATTTGCGGAGGCGGAGAAGACGAAGAAGCCGCTCATGGTGATTCACCGCTGCATCCCATGACATGCGTGTGCCTCTTTTGACCAGCAGTTGGTTGGTCACGATCCGAAGGTTCGAGAGTTGATGCGTCAGTTTGTTGGTGTGCGGGTGATTCAGGCGAATGCCATGGATCTTTCTTTGTTTCAGTTCGACTATGACATGTCCTTTGCCGTGCATTTTCTTAATGCAGATCGCACCGTTTATGCGCGGTACGGTTCGCGGAGAGGAAATGAAGAAGAAGCGGATGACGAGATGTCTTTGGAAGGCTTGGCCGAAACGATGAACGGCGTCCTCGCACTTCATGCAGCCTATCCAGCAAACAAGGGCACCCTGGTGGGGAAACAGCCCAAGGTAGACGTAAGCTTCCCTGTGCCGGAAAAGCACCCACTCTTAAAGAAATATAAGTCTAAGTTAGACTATGAAGGCAAAGTCACCGGGAGTTGTATTCATTGTCACCAGATCCGCGATACGTCGCGACGGGCGTTGCGAGATTCTGGTGACGTCTTGCCTCACAAGCTCCTCACTCCGTATCCCATGCCATCTGTGTTGGGCATCGAGATGGATCCGAAGACTGCTGCAACGGTGAGGGAAGTGGCTCCCAAATCGCTTGCGGCTAAGGCAGGGCTTGCCGTGGGGGATGTCGTTGTGCAAATGCGTAGCCAACCTATACTTTCCCTAGCAGACATGCAGTGGGTACTCCATCATACCTCGGAAGCTGGAGCGCTTACCTTGAAAGTAAGCCGTGGTGGCGCAGCGAAAGACGTGATTTTAACACTTGCGGAGGACTGGGATCAAGTTTCTGACATCGGATGGCGTGTCTCGACATGGGACCTCCGCCGTATGGGGTTGGGGGGCATGCGCTTGGTCGAACTTTCCCAAGGCGAACGCAAGTCACTAGGGATTATGGCAGGAAAGCTTGGCTTGCGGGCAAAGAACGTCGGCCAGTATGGCGATCACGCTGTGGCTAAGAAGGCCGGTATGAAGATCGGTGATGTGATCACCTCCTTTGCCGGTCTCGATGATGCGATGTCAGAAGGTGTCTTGATTAAGGCAGTGTTAGGCAAGCGCAAGCGAGGCGAGAAAATACTGCTTACTTACTTGCGAGACGGCAAGGAGAAGACAGCGGAGATTCGATTGCAGTAAGCCAATCGGGATTCGGCAACGGCCTACTCACGGGCATCGAGTTCTGTGCAAACGCGCTTAACGAAGCGTAGAAGCAGAGGATGTGCTGGGTCTGCCATTTGTCCATGATTGTAGCCGTCGAGTTCGTGTAGCACGGTGTCAGGGTGCTCGACGACTTGGAGCATGCGCCAGAAATAAGCGTTCTCTTCATACCGCCCTAACATCTCAAGCTCTCGATCGCCGGTTACTAAGAGCGTGGGTGGAGCCTCCTTGCGTACATGAAAGAGAGGCGCAAGATCGTCGATGATCGGCTGTTTCCCATCGATACCGCGCTCTGCCCTGACCGTGAAATGGGTGATGGTATGACCGCTATAAGGGATCAGGCCAGCAAGATCGTCAGCATCGACCCCGTGCTTGGCCAACCAGCGCTTGTCATAGCCGATCATGCTGGTCAGATAGCCACCGGCAGAGTGGCCACTGACAAACACTCGCTTTGGATCGCCGCCGTACTCGGCAATGTGGGTGAGCGTCCAAGCTACAGAGGCGGCGGCATCCTCAATGTAGGTTGGGGCGCTAACCTGCGGGTGGAGCCGGTAGTTCACTGCGACCACAGCTAGACCTTTCTTTTGAAGGCCCGCAGGTACTGAGCGGGACCCCGCTTTCAACCCTCCTCCATGAAACCAAACCACGGTTGGGAAATCTTTTAGCCCGATGGGATGCACCAGATCCAGGCGGCAACGCTCCTTGGTGTAGTCGGAGAGTTGGTCACCTGAACGGTAGGAGATGTCTCTTATCTCGGCATAGGTGACCAGTTGTTTCGGCTCGTCTGCCCAAATCAGCGTGGAGGTGAGGAGTAAGATAGTGTGGATGGACAGCCGATGCATGCTTCAGGGAAGGTGCTGAGTTCGGCCGTGTCTAGGCCAAGTGGGCAGCGGAGGTTGAGTGTAGCGGGTCAATTATGGAAATTACGTTTCTTGATATTTAATTCTTGAAAGTATTTAAAAGCATGAACCATAATTTATCAATTCTGGAGTGGGAATAGTCAAAGTTGATTCTAATTTATATCAATAACATAATAATAGATAAAAAGTCTACGCAGGATTAATGATTTGATAAAATTTAAACTTATTCTAATTTCCACACTGACACAAAGTCCCCTTCATCATGACAAGTAAGCACTCAGGAGCATTGATCTCCCTTAGTAGTCTAGTTGCATGCCTCGTTTCGGTAGGCTTCGTGGGTTGTTCTCTCGAGTCGAATGACATCGGGCAACCGACTTTTTCTAAGCAGACTTACGTCCGAGCGAATCCGCGAGCGACAACACGCGCTACCGTGCCCCGCATCGTTAAGGCTCGCAGAGCGGCAGCCTTTCCAAAGGCCACTCCGATTCTCGAAAAGCTCAATCCCAAAGTCGTCAAGGCCAAACCAGTCGTAAAGCTGGCCTCAAAAGCGAACTATCAAGGATACGCTGTCGCCTACTCCAGGCTTCATGCGGTGGTTCAGGACTCCTCGATTATTCCCTTCGCGCTACAATCGAAGAAGCCAAAGGAACTGAAGCGCTTTACCCTGCCATTCTTCAACAAGGCGAAATCGAAACCGAAGACGATCGAATCCGAGGCGAGCCGATTGGAGCGTCTTGCCAATGCCCGCTCTTCCGTCCGCGTTCGGACCACTGCTTATACCCACAACGAGCGGGATCACGTGAAATACGGCCGCAAGTCGGCGCTTGGGACGCGTCTCCGCTTCGGCAGCGTTCGCAGCGCAGCTGCTGATTGGTCACGTTATCCGGTGGGAACGCAGTTCCGCATCAAGGACAAGCCTGGAATTCTTTATGAAGTGGATGACTATGGCGGAGCCCTCGTTGGTACCGGCACTATCGATCTCTACAAGCCCACATTCTCAGCCATGAACCGGTGGGGAGTCCGCCACGTCGATATCGAAGTGGTCAAATGGGGCTCTTTTGCCGAGAGCCTGAAGGTTTTGAAGCCGCGGACGAAATGGTCACACATTCGCAGCATGATCGCTTCGATTCAGAAGAAGGGCGCTACTGAGGAGTCTCGCCTTACCGCACTCTTGATGGTGCACCGACCAAAGGAGAGCTAAGGAAGATCGTCAGTCGTTCTTGAAACCGATCGGGCGAGCCAGACAAGGCTTACTTTTTTAGGAACGCTGCCGTCTTCGGAAACGGTCCCACGCTCCCGGAGTCTCCGCTCAGCCCCTTGGCAATGCGTTCTTGCACGAGAGTCTCGGAATCCTTTAGCACCTGAGCAAATTTATCATCACCGACACGCGCCAGCACCTCCTTGAGAAAGGCGCTCATTGCTGTTGTGCCTTTAGCTGATTGACTCTCGCTTCCTAAGATGAGGAAGAGGGTGTGCAGGCTTTCGATCTGCGTCAGACTGCGAGCTGCCAAGTGGTGAAGGTCGCCGTCAGGATAGGTCTTTCGGAGATCTGCATAGGTCCAGGGGCCCCAGGTAGCGGAGACCGGATTGAGAGACTTGGGAATCTTGAGCGTTCGGAGATCTTCATGGGCACCTTCTCCTAAGACAGAGAGTTCGCAATCAAAGACGCCCACCGCCAAGAGGTTCTTGCTAGCGGCCTCGAAGATCTGTTCCAGAACCGTCACTCTAAGATCGTCACCGCTTTCGGCGACTTCGGGTCGAGATGGAATAGGCTTTAACTTAGAAAGATCTAGGGTCAATCGCCAGCCCTCTTCTCGTTTGACCAAACTTGACTTTAAGCCTAACAAGCTAGCCCAATTACGATCTGATGTAGTCACATCGTCATGAGGGCTGCCGATCATCGCAGGCCAACACAATGCGGCTAGCGTTGTCTCTTGTTCAGCCCCATACCAGGTAATATAGCTTACTGGCGCAATCGTCGTCTCACTTCCTTGTGTTGTCAGTGCCTGGTGAACGGTGAGGGTATGGTCCTCAGTAGCGTTGACTGACGAACAGCACAGCCCAAGCACAACTGAACATAACAGGAGAACAGAGAGACGCATAGGCCACGATAGACTAAAATAAGACATCGTTACAAGGTCAGTCTAACAAATTAAACTCCACGAAGTTCTCGTTCAGATCCGTTGTATAGACAGTCGCTGAGGCCTCGCCTAGGCCAAGATCGATCACAAGGCGATGTTCTTTAGAATCGGTTTCATCGCGCATGGTGGACA
>Ga0222716_10003832_pt1 | contig 11928 bp, 10 predicted proteins | sample C33_13DmetaG_FD_165044 | JGI IMG/M metagenome (GOLD analysis project Ga0222716, IMG submission 165044) | Estuarine water microbial communities from San Francisco Bay, California, United States - C33_13D | ecosystem: Environmental > Aquatic > Marine > Unclassified | place: USA: California... | reverse complement strand
GTTTCTTTATGAACACTTCTAAATTGTTGTAATATTTGAGTTCCTTTTTCTTTAGTTTCTGCTGTAACTTGAAAAAACGAATTTAATATATGGTCTTCAAACCAACCCCAAGTTACTAAATAACCTTTATCTAATTTATATTTACCACCTTTGGAATATTTCATAGCACCATTTTTAAACTTAACCTTTATTGATTTAGGTTCTGTGTCAGGTAGAGATGAAAATAACTTATTGTCTTTCAAACGACCTAACATTTCTTGAAAAGGAGATTGTCCCAAAGTTTGTTCTGCTCGTTGTCCTGCTTTTGTATTTTCAAGTTCAATTGTTGGTGTTTTGAGTGAAAGTTCTTCTTCTTCTACACCTTTTGTTAAAAACAATTCAACAACATCTGGTAATACATCGATTATTTGTTTAAATCCCTTTTCTGCTTTGTAAAATTCTGCTAATTGTTCTTCTTTGTTTCCGGTGTTTTTAATTTGTGGCTTTGAGTTTGCAAAGACATCTGGTTGTGATGTTTGGTCATCACCATCAGTTAATGGTGTTTTCAATACATTTGCTCCACGTGATATCAATGTAATACTTCCATTGTATCCACCTTGTGCTGTCATTTTGTAAGTATATGATTGAACAATTCCTGTTTCTATTTGATATGAACCTGCATAATTTGTATTTCTTTGATTTGTAATTTCTGTCATAAAAGCAATAGAATCTAAATCTAAAGTTCCTCTTAATTCTGCTTCTATTTGTTTTTCATCAATTCCCCAACCAAACTCCACTACAAAAAATCTTCCGTGTTTTAATAACTTTTTTAAAAATCGTTCTTCAAATTCCACTGGGTCTGGACATTCCCAATTCAATACTATTGTTTTAACAAAATAATTTTGTTGTTGAACTTCTATTCCGGTGATACCACTCTCACCTCTCCAAATATAATTTTTATCATCATTGAATGGACTTTTATTAAATGATATTGGTCTTAGTCCTTGTTTTAAAGACCCGTCCAATACATCACCTTTCATATAACCCGCCAGTTGTTCTACACTATCACCTGGTGAATTTTTGTCAATGATGTCTGCTTGGGCTCTTGCGAAAACATTACGAACCAATTGATGTCCTACTGGATTTGAAGTGTCTTTTGGTTCTAAAGCTGTAGAAACATTGGCCGTTTGTTGAAAAAAGTTATCTCCACTTTGTGTACCATCTAATGATAATCTATTTAAGGCATCAATTTTCTTAAATATTGCTGTTTTAACTTTTTTGTTTATATTGGTTACTGTAAATGTACTCATTATCGGTTTAAGTTTTCGAAGTTTCTTAAAATGGTTCCGATATTTTGTGGTATTCTATATTCTTTTCCTGATTGTAAATACATAGAACCATTGTTTTGATTGTTTGCACGAGCTATAATCCACCACAATTCTTGGTTTCCGTAATATTTGAATGCCAAGTTGTCCATTCGTTGTCCTTTGATACCAACTAAAGTAATGTCAGAATCACTGATTGGAATAACTGGATATTGAATACGATTTAAGTATCTGGTTCCATTTTCATCTCTGAATACTTTTGATTCGTTATATCGCATTGGATGTTCCTGCTAATTGAAAGTTTTCATTATCGTCTGTTTTTTTAATTCCATCAAAGTTAATACCTCTCATTGTTGGTATTTCTTTTCCAATATATGTAAATGATAATGATATATCACACATATGTGGGAATTGTTTTCCTTCTACGAGTTCCCAAGATGAATTTTCAGGAATCGTTATGTTGACTGATTCGAAAAATCCTGGTGTATTGATAAACATATCACCAATGGTTAAATAAATATATGGTGCCACTGGTCTGGTTTCTGTTTCCATTTGACTATCGTTGTTGTTGAAAAATGGTTTATATTCTGGTTGTGTTAATCCTTTGAGTGCATTAATTTTTACCCAATTTGTTTCTATATCATTTTCATTAAATGCAACAACTTTTAAATTAAATCCAATACTACGAGTTCTGTTTTGATAAACATATACTGATTCTGGTCTACCAATATAATTTATAGGATTGTAAGTTGCGGTTGAGTTGTCTGTAATGCCTGTAATCATTGCAGGAAATATAATCCATTTACCATTTACTGCATCTCTAATTCTAAATTTTATAAAATCTTTTGGTAGTTTATTGTCAGGTGCTTGTGTAAATTTTAAATTTCCAAACTCACCACCATATTTAACATTTATAGTTCCTCTTTTCTTTGGATTCGTTAAATTAACTGCACTAACTACTTCTTTGTAATCTCTTCTAAGTGAGCCTGATTTATGATTTCCATTTTTAACAAATTCTTCATATTGGTCTTTAGAACCTCTTCCAAGTATAGAACCCACTACATCAGTTTCATTAATATGTCTTTGGAAATCTCCCTTTGGACTTAAATTTTTAATTATTGATGTTGGGTCATAAACATTGGTTTGCCTATCTTCGTTTTGATTTTGTAATACTGCTTGTTTTACCGTGAATAATGCACCTCTACCTGAGAATAAAAACTTACCAATTCTTTTTACATCTTCTGCACTTCTTTCTACTTGTAGTGCAGCTCCACCTCTACTTAATCCTCCGTCAAGTTTTGTACCACGATATCTTTTACCAATCTTTCTAACGACTAATTGGTCGTCATCTGGTCTTAATTTGGAATGATTTGTATTGGCATTAGCTTCTTTTTGTGAAGTCAAATCAGTTTTGTTTTTATTGATGTTTGATAAATTTGACTTTAATTCAATTAGTGCCATTATACATCTCCAAAGTTCATAAAGTTATTAAATGATGTATCACCTTTACCGAACGCTTCTGCGTTTCCAGCGAATCCTTTTTTGTTCACTTCTATTAATTGTTGTAATAAATCTTCTTGTGTTTTCTTTTGTTCTATGGCTTCTCCACGAGAAATCTTTTGTAAGTCTGCCACACTAACACCGATTGCTGCAGATATTGCTCGTTTCTCTACAACATTCATAGTTTGTATGTCTCCTAATCCACCTACGGTACTTTGTAGTTCTTTGGATAATCCAGTCATATCTCCTTGTAGTGCTAATTCTCTTGCTCGTTCGAGATTTAATTGTTTACCCGTTAAGACTTGTGCTTCAAATTCTGCTGTGATACTGGATTCAAAGTCTATTAATTTTTCTGCAAACTTAGTTACATTATCTAAACTTGAACCAACTTTTGCTGCCTGAACTGCTGCTTCGGCTAATCCTTGTGCTCCCATAGTTGAGAACTCTGCAAATGTTGCCATATTGGAAGCGATGTCAGCAATTACATTACCGGCTGCTACTCCCTCGGCATCTGCTATTCTACCGATATTATTTATCAACTCCATAGAAGCATCAGCAGATGCTCCTGTCATATCCATCAATTGTTTCTGAATAGATATAATGTCTTTGGTTTCTGCACCAAGTTTTGTTGCTGCTTTACCTATTTCAACAATAGTATTTTGTGATATTCTTTCAGTAGTTCCAAATGCGTCTACCAATTCACCTGCAATTGCTTTCGCATCTTGTCCGAAGAATGCTAATTGTGCACTCGCTGCAAATATTTCACCACTAAATTTTTTAGCAGTGTTTACCGATACTCCGAGTTCTTTTCCTAAGTTTCTTGTATAGGTTATTGCACCTAATATTGCACCCCCAAGAGCTAGAACAGCTGCTGCTATGGCCACATATGGATTTAAATTTGTTACAAAATTGAATATTCTTTGTTTGATTGTGTTGTTTTCTATTTCTTTTCCGGAAGCTTTAAAATTTTCTCTTAGTTGTGTTCCGGCGAAACCAACGGCTTTCTCAAGTCCTTTGTTGATACCAGCTGTTATTAAACCGCCTATAATTGGAATCTGGTCTGTCATTGCTGTAAAATTACCAACCATCTTTTTCGTTAAATCTACTGAAGTAGCAAACTTTTTATTTATCCCAACGATAGCATCTTCTGCGTTCGCAACTGCATCGAAAGCTGTAAGACTATTGGTTAGTTCATTGAATGCTTTTCCACCTTTACGTCTTTCGTCGGCTGTTCCATCAGCTTTTATTCTTTGTGGCCCTAACGCATCTCTGGCAGCAGTTATTGAGAGTCTATCAATCCGCCTTTTATTCATATCGACTTCTGTTATTGCACTATCAGTTCCGATATTCTCAATCATTTTGGCTGTAGCAGTAAGTTTATCAGCTGTTCCTCTAAGACTTTTTATCAAAAATTCTCGTATAGATATTTCTTCTCTAACTAATTCACTTTGTTTTGCGGTAAGATTATCACCTTTTAATGCTTGTTTTCTTTGGTCTATTTCTTTTACAAGAGTTGCTTCACTTTCTTTGATTTTACCAAAGAAGCCTGAAAATTTTTCTACACCTTGTTTACCAAGTAATTTATCAAATGCTCGGCCGGTCTGACTCATCTCAATACCAAAGTCTCTTATTTCACCTGCTAACGATTTAAACTTTTGTTCAGTATCACCAATTGACTTTTCAAGTTTATCTCTTGCTCGTTTTTCTCTATTTTTGGCGTCTTTTTCTTTTTGTTTCTGTGCGTTAACTTCGTCTTGAGTTGCTTTCCCCTCAGCAAATGCAATTTCCAAATTGGTAAGTTTGGATGTTGCTTGCGAAGTTTTTTCGGCAAACTTTTCCAATTTGCCAATTGCATTTTCTATATCTAATATTGTTTTTCTTGCCATAATAATTTATTGTGATGTGTGTAAAACGTTGGTATTATTTAATCAAAGAAGACATTTGCTGTTGAACTCTATCTGCAAATTCGTCTCCGTGTTTTTTTCTGAATGCTTTATCAAAATCGTCAATACCCTTATTTAAATTATCTACTGATTTTCTTAAACTTGGACTTTTCTTAATCATATCATCAACGTTTCCACCCATTCTCTTTTTTAGTAGGCGAGTGAAAAACTTTGTTAAAGCTTCATTGTATACTTGTTTTTCTGTGAGTTTGTTCTTCATCAATAATAAATATCAAGTTTTAAGATTTTTGGAATGTAGGACGAGAAATTTGTGTGGAATTTCCACGAGCTTTATCCATAACTTCTTTCTCTTCTTTTTTAGCATCAACTAACTTTTGACCATAAAACCTTCTTAAAGGTAGTGGCATATTGTATAGTTCGTTGTGTGTGAACCCATTACCATAATAGGCAATGTTAAAGATTTCTTCGTGTATGGCCGCCCTATTACTCGGCGGCTGGCCAAAAAAATTCGACCCCTAATGGAATATCAATTTTATGACTCCCACCAGTTTGACTTGTGTAGTCAAACTTCATCACGACATCTGGTTCAATAGATTCACGATATGTTCTGAATGCTCTTGCGTCTAATGCTAAAAACTTATTATCAACAAAGTCATCAATAGCTTTTTGGTCTTTGTCTCCGTCTACTGATTGTATCATATGTTTTAGACGAGTAGTAAGTCCTTTATCAATGCCAGTTAGTTCTTTTAACTTTTCATAGTCTTTTAAAGTATTTTGAACTTCTACTTCATCTTGTTCGGTCATTAACTTAAATTCTACTACGCTTTTAGAATTAGGTAATTCAAAACTAAATAGATTCCCATTTTCATACAAAGATACATCTATATCTTTATGTTGTATTGTTGTTAGGTCAATAACTTGCCTTACTGATTGGTTTGTGTCAGGGTCGGTAATTGAAACTTCATAGTCTTTTCCGTATCCTAAAATACGAGTTCCGAGTAAAAGTGCATTTTTATCCCCAAGTAATAAATCATTTGCTTTGATTTTTGGGTCTGCTATGACACTTTCTAAAAGTTTGTCAATTACTTTACCTTGTTGAATTAGATTTGTGGAAGTTAAGATATCTTCCTCTTTTGCTGTCATATATTTGACATCTATTGTTCCACTACGCAAAGGACTATCTTCGGGATATAATAATCCCTGTGAAGGTAAAGATAGAACTTCAGTAGGAAATCCATACTGATTTTCAGCCATTGTTTACTCCTTGATTAATACTGAATTAATAACTTATTTTTTGCCCATAATCTTTTCAGCACCTGCGATACCGAAAGAACCTAATGTTATGAATACAAATGAATTGTATACCATATCATTTATGACCAAATCTTTTCCAACGATTCCTGTTCCTAAATCAACAATTGCGAATATTGTCATTACTGCGAATGCTGCAAATCCAATTATTGATTTTTCATTGTAATCGTTATCATCTTTAAATATTGCCCACATAACTATTCTCCTTAGAATTGTAGTATTGCGTAGTCGTATCTTAGTGTTAAGGATACTTCAGCTGGATTAGCATCTGAGTAAGTTAAATCACTAAAGTCAGCTGTGGTAATGAAAGCACCTTTTAGTGTCCACTCCTCAACTTTATCACCGACTGGTCCCAATACATTAAAAGTAATATCTTTTTTGTAGAAATCTGAGTATCCGTCACGACCAGTTACTGATTCGTGATGTAGTCTTACCCACTCCATAACTGATTGTGCTCCTGATGGAACGATTGGGTCGTATAGAGTTACTGTGATTGGTTGCCACTCTGCTTTTCCTTTAACATATCGTTTTACATTGATATGGTCAAGAGCGACTTCACCTAAGTTTATAGCCGGTCTTGCTAATGTTTTAACTAAATATGCAGGAATTCCGTCAATTTCCATAATGAACCTGTTCGACATTTTTGGTTCAAATGGTGTAAAAAATATTTCATTTGGGTCTAACATTGCCACTTTATTTCTCCTGTAAAGTTTATTACTTTTCAGTAATAAATATAAGAAAATTAAAAAAGATGATTTCCTATAACGATTTATTTTGATATATTTTTTCGAAGTTTTTTTGAAGTTTTTACTTGACATTGTCATTTATTCATTGTATATTATAGTATGATTGATGAGATAATATGTGAAGAGTGTGGTGTTGAAATAGACGGCTTTTTCCTTTGCGATGATTGTGAAGAAGAACTCTTTGAAGAAAATAATTAAAAAAAAGCTTGACATTTACAAATAGTATTTGTATATTATAGTGTTATGATAATGATAAAGGAAAACGAAATGACTGAAAATACAACAATTCAACCGAGAAATTACCAAGATACTTTTGTAGAAAGATGTTTTGGTTTTGACAATAGGACATTTACTATGAATGTCTATCAATATAACCACAATCCTATGGAATTGTATGAAGCTAATACTAATCAACCAAGATTAAATCTTGAAGATTATAATAATGATGATTATAATGAAGTAGCTCATTACAAAGGTATTCCTATGGAATTTAGGTGGAATCCGGTTATTAGAGAAATGATGATGACTGGTAATTATAGAATTAGATATCGTGGTGGTAGCAAACCACAATATGGTTATCGTAGAAGTCAATACAATACGATAGCAGAATATGCTGATACATTTGCTATTTATCCTAAATAGGTGTTAATATCGTAATCGTAAGAACCTATTGAGTTGTGGGTTTTCGGTGACTACTTATTTGGAACCGAAGGGTTATGTAGGGTTTCACGAAATTAGAAACAACCCTTGTGAGTTAGGTGGTTAAACTCTCAAAATTTTTCTTCCTGATTATCATAACAAAAAACCCCCGAGAGTATCGGGGGTTTTTCTTATAGGTTGTGTTCCTATTATTCAGGGAATGCTGCTCCTGTTGGTTGAACCACAAAGTCCAATACGATGAACTCAGCTGTTCTTGTAGGTTGAATGAAGATTTGACCAATTAATTGGTTTCTATCTACAACATCTGGTGTGTTGTTTGAATCATCCATTACTACTCTGAATGCTGTTAATCCACTATTTGCTTGAACCGTATCTAAGTAAGGATTCACAATATTTAGGAATCTGTTTCTTAGAGCTGCTGTGTTTTGTTCAAATACCAAGAATCTTGATGTAGAAGCGATGAACTTTCTTAAGTTAATCAACAATCTTCTTACATTGATTCTATCTAATGCACTTGGTTTACCTTGAAGTGTTTTCTGTCCAAACACTACTACACCTTGACCTGGGAAAGATGCGATTGGATTTACACGATTTTCATATAAATCATCTCTTTCTGCGTTGGTTAGTCTTGTTTCGGCTTCTAATACTTCTGTTAAACCACCACGATTTAGACCTGCTGGTGCAAACCACTCTTGACCTATTGCGTCATTGTTTGCGTAAACACCTGGCATCACAACTGAAGGTGGTACCCAAGTTGGTCTACCTTTAACACTATCCAAGATTTTAACCCAAGGATAATAGGTTCCAACATAATTTGAGTCCACTGCAGTTACATTATTGATTGCATTTTGAATTGAAGCACCATATGGTGAACCATCCATAATGAAGAATGCATCTGCTCTATCTTCAATTTTGTCTATTGCGTGATTTGTTACACTTGGGTGTAATGAATGAATAACACCTGGTAATGCCAATAGATTAATATCAAACTCATCTGGATTTGAAATAGCATTGATTGCTCTTCTGTAAGCTACTGAACCACTTGCGTTAGCGTCGTTCAAATCAAATCCTTGTGAATTTGTAGCACTGATGTTTGTTCCTGTTGAGAATGTTCTTGCTGGATTGTCTCCGTCAAAACCACCTTGGAAAGGAACTAAGAACTTTCTTTGTTGGAAAGCTGATACATCTAATGTTATCTTTTGACTTCCTGATGCGTGTGTTGTTCCAAACACTGATGCATCGTCGTTACCGAATGCGTTTTCCAAACTCATAGTTACATTGTTTCCAGATTGTGCACCTGTTGGTGTTGGTCCTAAGTATTCAGTGTTGTCTGAATTACCGAAGTCAAATCCATAATATGCATTTCTGTCAAATGTACCTCTTGAGTTTAATTGACCACCATTACTTGTAATTCCTTTGAATGAAGCTGTTGGGAATGTCATTGAACCACTACCTGCAAGTGATGCTACACTCGCTACGTGTGGTTTCAATACTGCTGCAAATCCCATAGGAACTAAGTCTTTTGAAATACCTGTCAATGCTGAATAATCTGAAATATAAATGTATTTAGATTGATTTGGATAATCACCATTGTAGGTAAGTTTACCATTTGAATCTATTGTTACATATCTATCACCGATTACTCTTGGTAGGTAATTTGTTGAGTCTTCGTCAAAATTTAGATTTTGGAAGTTTTCTAAAATTGTTCCATCATCATTTTGACCTGGGTTATTTACAATCACTTGTAAACTAAATGAACCATAATCAGAACCTGGAACATCTGCTGGTCTTTTAACATCAGTGATACCGATTCTGTATTTTGAACTTTCTGTTGTTCCGTGTGCCAATGTATTGACTTTGAACAACGAAGTTCTGGTTGAGTTTACTAATTGTGATGTAATGGAAGGTGTTGTTGCAACTTTATAGTTGAATGAAAAGTTTTCATCTGAACCAGTAGCTACAGTAATACTAGCGGTTGCATTCATTAAATTTTGTGTTTTTAAGAAGTTTGAATACACATAAACATCATTGTTTGCATCTTGAGCATCTTCACTAAATACTTTACCAATGTAATTTGCGGAACTTGAATTAAATGATAATGCGTATGAAGTTCCGTTAATTGCTAATGTAAATGAGTTTTTAGTTGCTCCGTTTGTCAACAAGATAGAACCAGATGTTGTTAAGTCTAATGTATCTGGGTTTGCTGCACCTCTTGAAGGTTTTAGTGTAGCTGCTACAAAGTGTCCGTTTGAACCACTAATACCTAAAGAAATTGTGTCATTTGCGTATCCACCTAATCCTAAAACACGAACGATTGTTACTGCTCCTGAATTGCGAAGGTATTGCTTCGCTGTAAACGGAACATAAAAGTTCTGGCTTTCTTTACCAAAGATTTGTTCGAACTCACCAAAAGAACTAACTAATGTCGGAACAAATGCAGGACCTGATTCTGTTGGTCCGATTAATGCTGCTCCGATTTCGCCTATTCCTTGTGGTAAGAAAGTTAAATCTTTTTCTCTGGTAAATACTCCAGGACTTACGATTCTTTCTGCCATTATTTTTCTCCTAATTAGGTTATATCGTAAGTATAAATATCATTTTAAAAAGTCAAAATATACTTAGGAAACCAATTTTTTTATTTAGTTGGTGTGAAAACGCCAGTAGTTGGGTCAAGGTTTCCTGGACCATACTTTTCGTTTAATTCACCGACTAATGTTTGTTCTGTTGAAACTAAATTAGAATATTCTGTTTCTAAACGAAGTTTTTCGTCTGATAGATTATCTAATCTTTGTTCCAATTGAATTCTTGAAATTTCTAACGCACCCATAGAATTACGAATATTATCATAACCTTGTTGTAATTCTTGTAATGATGTTAATTCTTCTTGAGTGAATTTCATTTCTTTTGATTTTTTAGCCATTATAACTCCTGTTTTGGTTTAGTAATAAATATCAAGTTAATTGTTCAAACAATCACATTTTTGTTTGATTTCATCAACTTCTTGTTTTAATTCTTTGATAGATTCAATCAATAATGGAACGATTTTTTCATACTTGACTGCTAAGTATCCATTATCTCTTTCGGTTACGAGTTCTGGTAGAACTTCTTGGATTTCTTGTGCGATAACTCCAATGTCGTGTCCTTCGTATGTTTTTTGTTTATCATTCCAATCAAATTCATAACCACCGATTTTACCAACCTTTTCTAATGGATTTTCTATACGAACAATATTGTCTTTAAGTCTTTTGTCTGATGAATAGTATGCAATAACATCACCGGTTGCTGATAGATTACCTTGATAATCTACTCGCATTCGTTCTGCTAAAGATGCACCTGCATCTCCACTTGTTGTATCTGCATCATTAGTATAAACTACAAATGCACCACTACCCTCTTTTTCTTGAGAATTAGCATCTCCATTTTGTCCTACTTCAGCACCAATTCTTACTTGTGGTGTTTCATTTGTATTGTCATCAAGGAAAGCAAAGTCTATAAATGTTTTTTGCTGAGATAAATCAATACCCACATCATTAGTTAGCTTTAAAAATGTAGTTCCTGTTGTGCCAGTAGTTGATGTTTCTTTTGAAATATGTAATAAAGTTCCATCAAAAGTTAAACCAGATTCTGCTTGAATTGCAGATGTTCCATTACCTGTAAGAATTGCATTTGATGTTAATGATGTAGCACCTGTTCCACCCTCAGCAACTGCCAATGCAGTTCCTAAAGTCAATGCTCCCGAAACATCTAAATCACCAGTAACACTTGCACCAGAAGTATTTACCCTAAATCTTTCAGTTCCACTTGAACTACCAGCAGTTGCACCAGTTCTAATACTAAAATCATCCAATTCTTGCATTAATGCAGTTGTGGTATTTCCTTCAAAGAAAATTCTTCCTGAATTAGTAGTAGTTCCTTCATCATTATTTATAACTAATCCATTGGCTCCAGTTGAGTTGATGTACATTATATGTGGTAACATTTTTACTCTTGTATTACCACCTATCACAAACGAAATATTATTATTTGAACTTTCAGTTGTTGTGTATATATAACTATCGCCACCACCATCTAAGTAAATTTTGTTTGTTACTGGTACTGATACATCTTGTTGGAATTGAAATGTTCCAGCACTTGTAACAATCAATCTATTAGCTGCTGCATTGGCATCATATAGAGATAATTGATTACTACCACCAGCAGCAGTTAAGAAAAAATCTGAATTATCTGTTGCTAATCTTAAATGAGAACCTTTTGTTGCACCAGTTTCGTGAACAGTTAAATAATTACTTGCTGGTTCGTGTGTAACACTTTCACTTCCATCACCCGAACTAAAATTACCATTAGCTGCATTAAAAGTAAGATTAGATTCTGCTTGAATTGCACTTGTTCCATTACCTGTAAGAATTCCGTTTGATGTTAATGTGGTAACACCTGTTCCACCCTCAGATACGGGTAGAGCAGTGTCTAATGATAAAGATGATAGTGAACCTGCACTACCGCTTG
>Ga0222716_10003825_pt1 | contig 11936 bp, 10 predicted proteins | sample C33_13DmetaG_FD_165044 | JGI IMG/M metagenome (GOLD analysis project Ga0222716, IMG submission 165044) | Estuarine water microbial communities from San Francisco Bay, California, United States - C33_13D | ecosystem: Environmental > Aquatic > Marine > Unclassified | place: USA: California... | reverse complement strand
TCGTCGTCGTCGTCGTCGTCGTCGTCGTCGTCGGCGGCACTCGCGGCTTTCAGAGCTTCGATTTCTTCAAGTTGGCTCTTGGCCGCAACTTCAAGTTCATCGACGCGTTTCGTCAACGCTTCAAGGGCTTCGGCGGAAAGTAGGGACTTCGCTAGTAGTTCCTGGACCTCAGCGAGTGTGAGTTCCTTCTTGTCGCTCTTTGGCTTCTTGTCTTTCGACTTCGATGCCTTGTTTTTCTTCTTTGCCATGCGTTGCTCCCATAGTTGCATTGTTGGCGGTTGTTGGGTAAAAAGGTATTATACCACATAACACACAAAGAACAAGTAAATTACTGCGCTTTGTGAGCTAATAGTTGTAGAAAGGATCCTCGACGGTCGGCGAACAGAAATTTACCACCATCAGCGCTTAGTTTTCCGATGTAGCAGCGGCCAGAAGCAATGAATTCACTGTAGTTTGACCATGAAGAGGCGAACATTATTATGCTCGTATCAGTCGCGCCGTCGGTGATGTCGATAAAAGCCATTTGGTTTCCGTTCTTATCAGTGTGCTTCTTAACTTTCTTGATCTCAAAAGCGACAGTCATCATCGTCTCTTTATCAACATGATCGACATCCGCCATGTCGTCGCACTCTTGTTCTGCTATTTGCAGGGAGAACTCTGACAAGCGAGAACCGCCTGTAGTATATCCGAATACCTCTTGCTGTAGGTATCTCTTATCAAACTTCAGTTTGCGGTACTTTTTCTTAGATGGAACGTTACCTTCCCAGTATACGATGTCGTGCTGTTCTGCGCAGTTGGGACAAGCCGCTCCGCCACGTTCTTCCTCCGCTTCCCATTTTAGGCTAATCGGGTATCTGCACTGGCATGTTAGGCACACCAGTTGTCGGAAAACTTTGTCGTTCTTGGCGCGCATCTTCATACACACATCGAACATCTTTTCCTTAGAACCAAACTTAGATAACGCACCGGCTAGCGCCAGCTTTTGGATAATTCCGATGTTACATACACGCCTATTTATGCGTTCTAAGAAATCTTCAAAGCTTTTGAACGGGCCGTCCTTCCGAGCTTCGTCAATAGAATCTACAGCTTTTTCACCAAGACCCTTAACTGCCTGCAAAGGATAGCGTAGTGTGCCCTTTCCGATCTTGAATTCGTTTGTACTACGATTTACGCATGGCGGCAAGGTGGCAATGTTCGACTTCCTGGCAACGCTAAGGTACTTAGACACCCGCTCGTCGTTATCAGCGTTGCATGAAAGAAGCGCCGCAATGTATTCTGTCGGATAGTTCTCTTTAAGCCAACAGGTCATGTAGGCTAGCACCGCATATGAAGCTGCATGCGAACTGTTAAACCCGTAACCCGAGAACTTTTCCATGAATCCCCATACGTTATTTGCATCGCGTTCACGCATCTGGGACACAGATTGACAACCGGATAAGAATTTACCCTTCCACTTAGCGAAGGTGCGCTTGTCTTTTGACTTAATGCCCTGTCTGAAATGGTCTGCTTCCATAGGCGTAAACCCGGCTAGCTTTACTGACAGCGCCATAACATCTTCTTGGTAAATCAAGACGCCATAAGTATGGTCTAACACTTCTGCCATTTTCTCATGTGCGTACTTATATGGCTCACCGTTGCGCCTGCTCACATATTGCGCGTGCATGCCAGCTTTAAGAATCGCTGTGCGGTACAGGGATATCATCGCCATAATGTCGTAAATATTCGTGGGCACAAGGTCTTTGCCAAGTTCTCTCATGCCGTCACTTGTGCCTAATTGGAATGTGCCAATTGTGTTCCCAGTAGCAATGGCTTCATACACCTTCTTATCGCTGTACTGGTCCGCGTACAGGAGCATGTGCAGTTCTTGATAGTCTTTGAACTTGGTTTTGTGCCGCGCGGCTATGTTCTTAACCGAAAGCGACACGACATCAAGCTGGTTCACACCAAGGAAGTCTAGCTTCAAAATGTCAAGGTCTTCCAGCATATTGTGGTCCCATTCAGTAATTGCCCGCAGCTTCTTAGTCTTAGCGTGTTCGTCGCCTTTATCCGTCCTGAACGCTACCGGCAACCAATCCACGCACGGTGTCGGCGTCACAACGATTCCGCTGGCGTGGATGCCTGCGTTCTTGATCAGTCCCATCATGCGCGGGCCGAGATTGTTTATGTCTTCATGTTCTGCTAGGAATTTTGATATAGCAGGGTTGATTGAGAACTCTTCCCACGTATCAACTTTGTCGTCCACTGGCTTTGTTAACCTGTTTGCAAACTGGAAGTCAAAACCGTGGATCTTCAGCAAGTCTTTGAATAGTGCCTTCGGCTTGTACGTGGTTGAAGTGCCGATATACACAACGTTCCGTTGCCCGTATTTCTCTTCGCAAAAGCTGACCAGTTCCGTGCGGTTGGCTGAGCATAGGTCCATATCAATGTCAGGAAGCGATAGGCGGTCGCTTGTAAGGAAGCGCTCAAACGGTGTGCGGAACACAACAGGGTCGATCCATGTAATTGCCATGAAATACGCCACTAAAGAACCACACACACTACCGCGCGCATTGTATGCAATGCCACGTTCTCGGCAGTATTTTAAGATGTCGTCAAACATCAAGAAGTAGTCCAGGAACCCTAAGCGCGTAATGACTTCCATTTCATATTTCAGGCGCGCCTTATACTCTGGCTTCTTCATCAGTTCGCGGTACTGCGGGTGCGTTTTCATCAGAGCGCGAGCGTCACGCTTTGGCGTCTTAGTGACGAACGGAAGCGAACTGCCCTCTGGACGCAACTCGTAATTTTCCACAAGCGCAGCGATGATATGCGTATTCTTGATGTACTCTCGTAATTGATCCTTACTGATGTACTTGTGCCATTTTTTTCTAGCGCGCTCAAGTTCTGAAGGCATCTTCAGCCACAACTGATTAGTCGGGTAGGTTGAATTTGTTGGATCATCGATACGTTCCTTGCGACCAATGCATATCACGGCGTCGTGTATGTCCGTATCCTTTTTGCACAGGTAATGGGTATCGCCAGTAACAATGACCGGGAAGTCGTACTTTTTAGCGAGCTTGCGCACGTACTTGTTGACCGTTACTTGTTCTGGCAACTCCAACAATTGGACTTCACCAAACAGCCTTGGGCCGAATGCCTTCTTCAGCATACCAATGCGCTTGTTGATCCGCGCCTTGCGGAATGCCACACTTTCGCCCGTGAGAAACTTGTCGTTACCAAGCAGATCATAACCAACCGGCCCGCGCATGCAGCCGGTTGTGATTATCAAGCCTTCGTTGTACTTACATAGATCTGACAGTTGTATGCGCGGCTTAACCTTAAAGCCAACGCGCCACGCGATGTCATGCAGGATCTTTAAGTTCAACCAACCTTGCTGAGAGGTTGCCACAACTGTGATGTGTCCGTAGTTCCACGGAACGTTTGCGCCGGGGTCTTCATAAGAATCAACAAAGTAGCATTCGCACCCCAAACACGGAGTCATGTCGCGTTCGCGACATTCCTTCCATAACTCATACGATGAGCCTAATGTTCCATGCTCAGTTAGCGCGGCGTACTTATGCCCCCGTTCGTGCAGCGCTTCCACCATGTTCTTAGGCGTCATCACTGCATCTTTAACAGAATAATGCGTATGCGTGTGGAAGTTATAGAAGGGGGTGGCGTTCATGCCCATGCTGCGTCTCGCGGTTGGTGGTTTGTGCTATTGGCCGTACAACACCACAAGAACCGCTTGTGCTATAGCCCCTTATCCGCGCGTAACTGGTCGCGGGTATGGCGGTTGATGTCATCACGTATCTTCCTAGCGGGCTTAAAGCGTATCACTTTTGAAATCGGCTTTATTTCAGACGCTCCGGTGTGCGGATTATAGTGGCGATGCTTCTTGCGTGTGACAGTAGAGAACACGCCCAATCCACGCAGCCGCATAGTGCCTAATTTGATTAGCTTGTCAGCCATGATCTTAATTATGACCCTAAGTAGCTTCTGCGCCTGTTTGTGTGATACGTTCAGTTCTCTTGCCACTGCTGAAATCAGTTCTGTGTCCAGTGGGCATCGCTTAGTGTTCTCTTGCGTTTCCATTAGAACTTGAAATTAAACAGGTACTTAGCAGTGGCTTTGCTTTCGTCATACATCCAGCGCATGTAGTAGTCGCTCGTCAGGTCGATGACAGATTCCTCGTACTCGCCAGTATTCTTTGTAGCGCCAGATAAGATCAAGTGAATGGCCATAGTGCGAAGCGCGTCATTCAACCAAAGGCACTTTATCCCGCCTTCTAGGTATTTGCGCGTAAACATCTTAACGTTGTCCTGAACGCTCACGTCAACGTTGTCGAGCGCGCTCTTGCTGAAGAGCATACGGGCGTGCATGCAGGCGTCCATGAACAATTCGAGATCACCGTCTGCGGATGTCCGGTAAGCATCGTCGAGGTCTGGCGCAGTGCGCATCAGATCACTTTCTTTAATCATGCCAACGCCAGTGGCCGTACACACCGATTCTGGAAGTGGCTCACCCTCGTCACCAAGTACCGTGACATTGACACGTTCAATGGATGGAACGTTGGCTGCGACCATTTGTGCGAGAACCGACAGCGCCCACATTTCATTGACAAATTCTTCGCCATCGCAGACTACGTAGTTCAAGGAAACGTCCAAGAACCGCCCGTTATTTTTAGGAACAAACGACATACTGATAATATCAGGTATGTCGTCACTGGTGTCGAAGTCCAATGATGGGTCGCGGAAAGTGATTGCTGTAGGCAAGCCGTGTTCAATATCGCGGTTGACGCACGCAAGCTGATCGACGCCTTGCGGCTTAACGTATTCGTCTTCCTGAAAAACATCCAAGTTAGCGTCGATCATTTCTTTGTACTGGTCTACACCGACCCAATATCGCATACGCGGGCCTAGCGCTCCTCGAAGGCTTTCGCCATCATCGCTGCGCATCTGGACATGATTGGAGAAAGGCAGTAGCGATGCAACGTCGTTTGCACCACGGATAATGGCGGCTAGGAATGCAGCCCGGTACGCAGCGTTCGTATACGGGGTCTGGTCCAAGATCTTGTAGTTACCTTCATAGGGCGGGTTGAAATTCATATCTTTATCTTCCTTTTCTTTGGCGCAATGCGTTTTAACTTTTTCCTACGTTTCGATGACGTTACCGACAACAATTGTGAACTAATGCACATGTTCGCCAGCTTGGTCTCAAGCGGTATCTTCCGACCTTTGAAGTCTCGTGTCTTGATCCAGTCCCAGAACAGGATCCCGGTCTCTTCGCTTGCTTCGTCCTTTTTAAGTAGCGCGGCGACATCGACTTGGTCTGCGATATGGGACGAGAATCCCAAACCGTCATTATCCTTATCTGTCTGGCTCACTGTCCAAACTGGTATATGCAGCGCACGCGCAATGGATAGTTTTAATCCAACTGCGATCTCTAGTTGGTTTTGCCAGCTAAAGTCTACTTCGCCAGAAGGACCACTTATAATGTTCATGTAGTCAACGCCGCATACACCTACATTCTTTGACTTCTTGATAGCCTTGCCGACTTCCGAACGGATAGCTGGTATCGTGCAGCCATGCGGCATGTCAATAATCACGAACTTGTTGCGGTTCTTACGCATACGTTTCGCAACCCTATCCAAGATGTCCCATTGACTTTGATTCAGTGTACGCTTGCGGAAATGGTCGTAGTTTATCCCACTTAACTGGCACAGTAGGCGAGACTCGTACTGAGACGCTGGCATTTCAATTGTGACCATTATCGCGTCACCCGCTGTGTGCCAAGCGCTAGTTGCAAAGTTCATAAGAGTTACGCTTTTGCCTGAACCAGTTTCTCCGCCTACGACTGCAAACTCGCCAGCCCGTAAGCCGTTCATTTGTCTGTCGATTTCAGATATGCCAGTCATTACGCCGGAGAGCATAGATGGGTTCTTTTGTTCAGCCCTAAATTGTTTCTTGTACTCTTTGTAGTGCGCGCCTGCTTCTATAACTGCGATCGTGGAATGTGATTGATCTGTAGCAATCTGGGAAGACATTTCGTCCAGCTTTGAAGGCACGTCATCCATGGCAGCGTAATCGCCGTCATGCGCTTGTTTCAACGTACCTACCATGCCCTTGAAACCAATTTGCAAACAGCGTGCGCGATACAATTTTTCCAAGCGTTGCGCGCAAGCGAGCGTACTGGCGATTGTCAAGCCTGAACGCATTTTGCGGGAGCGCTTCCACATCGCAGTGTAGCGCTTGCGTTTCTTCTTCTCAACGTTGAGGGTGTGTTCTAGCGCGCGCACGTCCATAAGTTCGTTCTGCTCAACATACAGATTAAAGGCACGGTCAATAATCCACTTGACTATTTCAGACGTAACGTAATTCGTATCAAATTTGCCGCAGATTACATCCATTATGCGAACGTTCTTACATATTCCAGACAGTAGTTCTAGCTCTAATTCAACATTGCGAAAATCTGACGCGCGGTGTTGCTTGCGGATAACTCGTTTATCGTCTGTTCTCATCTATTGTATCGCTTAATTAGTTTCTTGCGCAAGGAACTGTCGCACATACCTTTACTTAATTCACAATCTTCTTCTTTCCAATACGGACAGGCTATGCCGTATTTTCCGCACGCCTGTATCGTAATAGATTCATAATGCGTTCTTGCAAATTCTTGCACCCGCTCTAGCGCCGCCCACTTATTTGTCCAGAAGGCACCGCCTTGTTTCTCCGCTTCTTGCATAGCATAGCGAATGTATTCCTTTATCGCCATGTTGCGTTGGGCTTGCTTAATGCATGAGATTGTCTTAGTCGCAGCCTTCAATTTACGCACGTACCCCTTTACGAGATGCGTCGCTAGGTAGTCAGCGTTCGGCCATGTCTTGCGGAAAGTTACGTTAAAATACGCCACGAACTCCCCTTCTTTCCACTTATCCACTGCGGTTGCGCTGTACTTATCTTTGCCATTGCGATTATAATTTTCCTTGCCAGTCTTCCGGATAGAATCAGTGCGTACTCGCAATCCGTTATATAGCCTAGCTTGCATGCGCACGTTATACGCACAACGCCAATAGGAATAGGCGCAAGCTGTCTCCTTCAATTTACACTTATGCAAGCGCACGCTGCGATCATCATGCTTTGTGATGATGTTCTTATTGTACTTGCAGCGCTTGCAGGACAAGCCTTCATCTATCAAAGCGTGGTGCACCATGAGCCAAGCTTGTCCTGCCGCGTCAATGTATTGTTGGATTAGTTCGTTCTCAATCAGTTCTTGCTTGGCGTACTGAATACCCCCTGCTGTTAATTGCAGGTTGAGCTCTTTGGCGGCGAGATGTTCTTCGATCATTATTTTGGAGGCGACAACGTGGAACATCTTGTGTGATGTACTGCGTCGAAGCTTGGCTATTCGACGCACGACGAACTCATGCATTGGCATGGCTAGTTGGTCACCCATCAAATCGCCTTGATCATCTCGCTTACGGATAGCGCCTTGCTGGCACCGCGCCCAATCTTAGCGCTAGTGTCCGACACGCTAAAGAACGTGGCAAACAGGTCTTGCTTGGAAATAAGCAATTGGTACACGTGTTCCTCCATAGAGTCTGGAGTTATCAAGTGGTAGACCATTACGCCGTGCTTCTGGCCGCGCCGGTACACGCGCGCAATACGTTGGTCGAGCCTAGATGGCGTCCAAGGAAAGTCAAAGTTTACCACATACTTGGCGAACTGTAGGTTCACCCCGTATGCCATGTTATCTGAGCATATCAGTAAACGCGCTTTGGGGTCTTCTCTGAAAGCCTTCAAAACTTGGTCGCGACGTTTCTTGGGAATACCACCCGCTACCGACAGGGCGATGCCAACTTTATCTTGGCGCGCCCTGAAGAAGTCCAGTATGTGTGGAGCAATTTTGTTGGAAAACCTAGTAAATAGAACCACCTTGCCTGTGTGGTCCATTTCTTCCACTAACAGTTCGTATAGGCGTTCCAGCTTTGCAGAGTGGTCCTTAGCTTGGGACTCGGGATCTATTGACTTAACCGTTCCACTTATCTGTAACAGGTATTGCATCAGCGTGGCAATTGCAGCCATGTTAATCTTGCCAGCTTTTTCCAGGTCGTCAATTTCTTTCAGTACGCCTTCGCGGGCAGTGTTGTATATTGCTTCTTGGTGCTTACCCATCGGGCACAGTATCACCGACTCCATAAGTGGTGGACGGTCTTCCCACACTTGATCCACAGTGCGGCGTAGCATTACGCCGTTCAATACGCGCTTTAGCTCGTCTTCGCTCCTATGCGAGATCACCTTACCCCAATGGTCCACAACTAAGTATCTTGACTTGAACGAAGCGTACGGCCCTAGCAAGCGCGGCTCTGCAACTGTAATGGGTGCGTAGAGCTCTTCTAAGCGGTTCTCGATAAAGGTTCCGCTTAACAGTAAGACGACCGCCTTCCTAGGTAACGATTCCGTTAGGGCGAATGCAGCTTTAGTAACTGCCGCCGTTGGCGTTTTGATATACGTAGCCTCATCATAAATGATAACGTCGTAGCCTTCATTTATGATGTCGTTGTTATGCATACGAAACGTTGAATATCCAACAATGGAAATTTGCGACCGCTTGATTTGTAGCGCGCGGAAATCATCAGTTGAGGACTTCTGCACATCGTAGTCTTGCTTGCACGTATTGTAGAACTTACAGCCCTTGCAGACAGGGGAACGCACGTACATGTATGGCATCTCGCCAGTAAGGCACCTTCGTTGCCCGACTAGCTCTACACGGTTCTTCTTAATCGTTGTGAACTTGGCGATTTCTGTTTGCCACTGTTCCATTACCCTATTGGGACATACAATGAGAGCCTTGCTCCCGCCGTAGCGTTGCCATGCAACCAACATTATGGCGAGAGAGCTAGCGGTCTTTCCTAAGCCCATCTGATCGCCAAGCATGAAACGCATTGCGGTAACAGCAGCTACCACACCAACACGCTGATACGGGAAGAGTTGGCGGTTCTTATCCTTTGTCCATTGCGGCACTGTTAGCGAAACGTCTTCTCGCTCCATCGCGGCTTTCACGCGTATGTGCCTTTTGAGGGTGGCGTGATACATACGTACTAAGGACTGATCGGCTTGTAGCTCGATGTTATTGTTTGAACACCAGTCTGATAACGTCTTGATATCGTAGATGGTGATCATCCATTTCTTAAGCTTAGATAGCCAAGTGAATACGCGCAAGCCTCGCTTCAGTTGCGATATGATATACGTAAAGCGCGGACCTTGACAGTGTATCGTTAAAAACACGTAGTTATCGCCGCGCTCGCGCTCGCACAGTATCGTTGCGCCAGATTCATTCATAGGATCTTCCCACACCGACGGCACTTAGATTTGCCGTTACACGATGAACATTTAGAAGCTGGGTTACTGTACGCGCAGTACACACAGACTTTAACCTTATGTTCCACTTTACCATTGTACGTCTTGTCCAAAGTTCTAGCTATAAATTTGCGCACACTATCATTGCTAACGACGGAACTCATCGTATCGTCAAACGCTATTTGGTGGCGCATTACAGCGCAAACATACCTATGAACCGACTCCATATTCGGTCGGTAGTGCAGGAGCTCCTGCACTTTGTCATGGTTCTTGCTGCAATCCAGAACCACGCCGCTAGAGCCTGTGAACGTCGAGCGGCCAAACACGGCGACTGGCATGCCGTAAGTAGTTGCTTCGGTTACGCACGTGGAATTGATAGATATCATCGCTTGGCATCTCGGTATCACGTCGTACAGGCTTCCAGAGTTATCGACTATCCAGTTATCAGGATAGCCGCCCTCAATCTCTGGCGTTCGACGGTCTCCGCGTTCTCTTGGGTGACCGCGTATAATGTATTTCGTGCCCTTGATATTGTTTTCTTTAAGTATTTCCAGGAAGAGCTTATTCCTCTTAGACGACTTTGCTTCCTTGGCGGCTGGAAAGCAGTGACGAACACTAGCGTCTCCGTTCATCTGCATGCAGACTAGGATAGGCGCTTTGTGGTCATGTTCGTATTTACCCATTTCCCAATGGAATCGCTTATTTGCGATTTCTGCGACGCGCGCTATTTCCTTACCTGTGTAGGGGTGGTTGTATTCCTTAGATCGTACAATAGTTGAACCGTCAAAGTACCCTTCGGTGTCAATGTAAAAATTCGCGCGTTGTGACAATAGCCCATTTTCTAGAAACATCACATTGCGAGAGCCGCGACTGTACATGGAGTTTTTCCACTTCACCCCCCAAGTTATGACATTTTCAGCTGCGCGCCACTTGGCTATATAATTTATCTGGCAACCATCAGCGACAATGTCTATACCGTGTTCTGCGCAGAGTGCGATAATGTGTTGAAACGCTGCGCTGGTGCGCACAGACTTCGTTACCATAGCTACGTTCTTACTCATAGGTATTGTCTCCGCAGTTCGGCTAAGGCGTCAACAAGGATGCACGTACAGTCTAGCGCCTCTTCTGGCGTCTTAATATAAGCCATCAATTCATTCATTTTCAGAGCTAACCGTTGTGGCATAACGTATTCGCGCATCAATGTGGCAAAGTGTGAATCAGATGTCACTTCACGTAACGCGCGCAATGTATCATATTCGTCAGCTTTAGGAGCGTACTTTTTTAAGATCTCAGTGTACAACTCTTCATTAGCTCGTATTTCGGCCCGCATCTGGTGGGCGGTTAATATATCAAGCTTTATGCCAGCGCGGGCCTTGCGGGTCTTCACATTGTTCTTCTTCATATACAGTCTTGTCTTCCACGGGGCACCCGCACGCGGAGCATTCCATTAGATCTTTTATTAGCAACGGGCAGTCGCGACAGATAGAGAGCCTTCTCTCGCGTTCTTCTACAGTTACTGTAGCCGGGTTACGCCTAACGCGCATAAGATGCTGCGTGTAGTTCTTGGCTTTCTTAAATATATTCTGTCGCTTTAGTGGCATACGCTTATAACAACGGCAGAATTATAGCCACTACTCGATCTCGCAAGTAACTTCTAAGGTCATCTCGTTGTCGCCAAGGTTCATGCACCCAGAATATATGCGGTACGTGCCCGCTGGGGTTGAACCCTCGTCTTTTGACGCTATCAGCGCAGAAACACCAATGCCAGAAATAACGTCTATCCGTAGATACCATGCGTTCGATGGCTCGTGGAATGTGATGTTTGTATCGGCAAAATTCAATTTGTAATATTGCCCGGAATTGTAAGAATCCAAGTATTCGCCTATCGTGCCGTCACCAACCCATACGCACCCTAGTTCATCGTCGCGCGTGAATCTCCCGTTCCAGTACGGGCGGACAGGGGTAGGCCCATAGTCGAATGCAGCGCAAGCTCCCACTTCATAAGTGAAAATATCAGGGTCTATTGCCACTTGGTACGATAGACCCATTTCCTCCGGATCGACGCACCCAAGGACTTCGGACGGTGATGGACTTATAGAAGGTGAAGAACTCGGTGAAGCGCTCGGCGAAGGAGAGGGCGACGTTGCTAGCGGCGAGGGGCTGGTACACAGGATCTTCATTGCGAATCCGTACCCAAGCGAGCCAGGATTGCCCGGAGCGATATCCACGAAGCAAGCCCCATCGGTCCTGACGTTCGGATGAGCGAGCTGGGCCGCGTTATAGCAGCGCGTTTCACTATGGTCGAGTTCGTCGCAAACCTCGCCAATGTAGTATTCGGTCCAGCAACAAATAGTGGTAGAAGGTGACGGACTCGGAGAAGGTAACGGACTCGAAGAAGGTGACGGACTCGAAGAAGGTGACGGACTCGGAGAAGGTGACGGACTCGAAGAAGGTGACGGACTCGGAGAAGGTGACGGACTCGAAGAAGGTGACGGACTCGAAGAAGGTGACGGACTCGGAGAAGGTGACGGACTCGAAGAAGGTGACGGACTCGGAGAAGGTGACGGACTCGGAGAAGGTGACGGACTCGGAGACGGTGAC
>Ga0222716_10003824_pt1 | contig 11937 bp, 16 predicted proteins | sample C33_13DmetaG_FD_165044 | JGI IMG/M metagenome (GOLD analysis project Ga0222716, IMG submission 165044) | Estuarine water microbial communities from San Francisco Bay, California, United States - C33_13D | ecosystem: Environmental > Aquatic > Marine > Unclassified | place: USA: California... | reverse complement strand
CAGCTCAAGTATATCGGTTAACGAGATATTAGACGGACTAGAGGCTGGGACATATAAGAATCAGCACTTCCTTGAGCAGTCATCTATACTTGCCACGTGCGAGGGATGCGAGTCAGTCACCCTTTACAGATTCCCAGATGACTTCAGGCAAATGCTAGTTGACGGAGGAATGGATGCAAACAGTCAGCATCGAAACAAATCAACCGACAAACCAGACCTAACAGAGCAACAGGTGACTAGAGTAAAGGCACTGTATGCAGACGATATAAAGCTATTTGAATCAATCTAACAGCACTCGCGATCACCTAACCCTTTATGATATAATACGACTATGGCAGAAAACAACTCACCCTTCGCCCCATTTGGAGCACCTCAACCCGAAGAGGAACTACTGTACCCAGAGCAAGGGATGCGGTTCGGCAATACTAATAACTTACTGATGGGCGAACAGTCCACAGGCAACGAAGGACTTGATCTAGCGTCACTTGCTGCTATACAGGGTATGTTTGGATTTGCTTCACAGCCAGCATTAAATACTTCCGGCAGCACACTACCACAGTTGATTGGTGGTCCTACCACTACTCAAGGTGTACCCGTAGGTCCTAACACACCTCCGCAGTACACTGGTGGTGCTCAAGGTCGTCCCGTACCAGGTACACAACTTGCGCCACAAGGTCAACCCCCTGCAGTACGAGCCACTGGTGGAGCACCTGCGGTACGCGGTACTAGCGGAGCACCTATGAAGATCGCTCAAAAGGTTGGTACTGCTGCTAAAGCTAGTCGCTTTGCAAGTCCTGGTTCAATTGCTTACACCGCCGCCGATCTCGGCACAGCAGCATTAACTGGGAAGGGGATTACCCAGCGTATAGTTGAACCAATCGCAGAATCATTAGCAGAGCTTTACTACGGTGACGGAAATCTGCTTGCATTTTCTCCAGAAGAATTAGCACAGATACAACAAGGTCCAGTTGCACAGGATCCCGACCTGCCCCAGATGTCCCGACTTGGCGATGAGCCACTGACATTCACTGCACCTACTGGACCATCTTCCACCGCCACACAGGCAGCTCCACTCGCTGAGACATTACCGAGTGATGCTGGATTGATGGGTGCTCCGGGCATCCAAGAGACTGGCATACCTACCACTTCTATCAATATTGATGGTGGCAGTGCAACAGTACCCCAAGGATTAGCTGGTCAAACCTTTGGTACTCTTAATCCCTTGAAAGAAGCCGAAGCAGGTAGTCCACAAGCTATCTTCGAGAGAATACGAGCCAATGGTCAATTGAGTCCAGAGCTTATTGCAGCAGGTCAAGCAAGGGCTGACGCAATGGGTACAACATTTGATCCAGAAACAGGATTCTCACGGGACGCATACTTAGAAGGTCAAGCTAATCTAGGAGGACCTATGGGGGTTGACGAGACTCGTGCTCGCTTAGGTGGTGGTACCCTCAATGAGTACTTAACCGCCCCTGACGGCACTCCTGGTGTCTCTGGTTTGCGTACTGACCCTCAAGGTCGTATGATACCCGCTGGATTTGAAACACGTGCTGATGCGTACGGGGACTACGAAAGAGATGCCGCTGCCCGTGAAGCTAGACTAGATGCTAGACCGGACTTTGGTTCTGCTATAAGTGATCGGGAACGCCGAGGGACCGGCGAAATGTCTATGGCTGACGCAGTAGATGTGTTCGGAAGCACTGAAGCTGGCCGAGCAGCTATCCTTCGGCAAAGGGCGGGACTGGATCCAGTAACTGGCAAGCCAGCTCAAACCGAGCAGGAGAGAGCACAGGGAGTAAAGCAGGGCCAGCTCCAGAATGAACTACTACAGGCTAGATTGAATGAGTTCCAGAAATCAGAACCAGACAAGCTTTCCAAGGCACAAGCATACGCTGATAGGCTAGGACTTGAGGGTGATGCGGCGAGCGCATTTATCTTCGCCCAGATGGGTACATCTATGGATGACGTCTTTGGTATTGAGGGTACTGGAGCAGGTGGCGGAGTTGATGGATCGAATGCAAATATACCTCAATCAGCTATTGACTATCTAAAGAATAATCCAGATGCCGCATCTGACTTTGACGCTAAATATGGTGCTGGGTCTTCTGGTAAATACCTTACATAACCTATATGGCAAATCAATTTGACCAGTTTGATTCAAAGCAAAATGCCTTTGATCAATTCGACGAACCCAAAAACTCATTTGACCAGTTCGATGAAGATGAACCCGGTATCGGAAAGACAGTAGCTGGTCTTGGTGCTGAGGTTGCTGTCGGAGAGGGTGCTAAGTACGCTGGTGCTGCTGCTGGGTTTGCCCTAGGTGGTCCAGTCGGTGCGGTTCTAGGATACGGAGTTGGCGCATTGGCTGGCGGTGTAGGTGGATCTCTATTGGCTCAAGGCATAGAAGGTCGCGACGAGGCAAGCTGGGGTCGTGTAACGGCTGACACAGCCCTCAATCTAATACCAGGTGGTCTAGGTAAGGCTTCCAAGGGAGCACGTCTCCTACCACGTCTAGCTGAGGGAGGAGTTAAACGTGCAGCGGGTGGTGCTTTAATATCAGCCGCTGGTGCTCAGATCGAGAAGGGCGTTGAGGAGGGTGAGTACCTTACCAACGAAGAACTCGGTGATGCTTTATTGGTAGGTGGCGGTCTAGGTTTAGGTCTAGGTGCTGCTGGTGAGCTAATGAAGAAAGCTTACCCTAAGTTCGGAGGCAGGACAGGTGAGTACCTGAATGAGGCATATGAGAAGGGTGATCCTGATGCTATGCAGGTTGTGGAGACACTTGCGGGTGAGAACCCGAATGGTCGAGGTGCTCGCTTTATGCGAACCCTTTACAAGAACATCATTCCATCTAACGTTGTTGGTAAGAACGCAACAATGGACGCGGTCCGAGCAAAGAATGAATCCGAGGCGGCTACTGATCTAGCATCAACGGTTCGTAGGATTGTTGAGAGCGCGGAAAAGAAAGCCCCGAAGGCAGATATTGATGCGCTGAATGACTACGTAGCCAACAAGAGTAATGTACTTCCGGAATCATTGGCAGGTATAAAGGACACACTTGACGATGCTCGTATCAAGATTGATCAGTACCAGAATACCATCTATGAAATGTACAAGTCCGGAGAGCTGGATATTGATCCACGTATAGCTGCCAAGATCAAGGACAGTATCGATTCTAAGAATTACTTTACCCGTGAGTACAGGTTCTACGAGGATAGTAACTATCGTCCATCAGCTAATGCTGAGAATAAACTTAGAATGGAACTCAAGCAGAAGGGTGAGAGTGACGAGAGTATCAATCAATTTATACAGAACTTGCAGGACAGTCGCTCGGACTCATTGCAGTTAATGAATACCATCGCTGGCAATAAGCGTGTATTCAAGCGTAAGAATGAAGATCTTACTGAAGCGATGCGGGAGTACCTTGGTGAATACGAAGGTGCTAGTGAGAGACTGTTTGGAACGGTGTCACGTCTTGGTCGATTAGCATCATACGAAGCTGGCAATCGACGCATAGCCGACGATATGCTAAAGGAGGGAACTGGTGCAACCTTTACACCGGGTCAAGTCCCCGAAGGTTTTGAGCCATTAGTTATCCGTGGACGTGAAATGCGTTCGGGAGACACGCGAGTACCTCGTAAGAAGCGGGTTCCGGTAAGTGATGAGAATCCATCTGGATACGTTCAGACGAGCCAGTTGCAGAAGGGTGACACTATCTACGTACCACGCGAAGCCAATGAAGCACTTAATGAATTGTATGGTAGCGGAGTAGTGAAGGATACTGGTCCGTGGCTTGCTCGTACTGTAGGCGGATTACTCAAGACTACTACTGCCGCCGCTAAGTTTGTCCGTGTACCATTGAATCTAGCATCCTATCCAGTTCAGCTAGTTGGTAATGCTGTCCTTGTGGCAGGTCAGGGGATGAATCCAGCTAGGGGCTATATTAAAGGTATGCGAGTAGCAATCAATGAGGCCCTTCCCCAGAAGCTGAAGAGTGGTAATATATCATTACTTGAACTTAACCGACTCAAGGAGTTAGGCATTGTTGATAAGGGTATCACAGCTTCTGACATCCGTGATGGATTCAAGAACGGTATTGCTCCTAAGTTCTTCCAACGTGCAGTAAACGGCGTAGGCAAAACTTATAATGCCTTCGATACTGCACAGCGCATATCCGTGTTCGAGAACTACAAGAAGTTCTTGGGTGATATTATCCCTGATGCTGATATCAAGCGTATTGGTACAAGGGAGTTCGAGCAATTGGCTGGGGATCTCACAAATAATACCTATATGAATTATGACCGAATCAATAAGGGTGTACGATCACTCTCACGGTACGGCATACTTAATGAGTTCGGTGCATTTAACTTTGAACTAACAAGGACTACGTTCAATCAGGCTCGACTCGCAAAGCAGATGAGTGATGGTACATTTGCCCAGATGTTGCAGGAGAAGTACGGTGTCCCAATTAACCAAGACACAGCTCGTAGAATCAAGACTGAGGGCTTTAAGCGTATGGCAGCTTTGAGTGCAGTACTATCTGCTGGCTCCGTTGTGCCTTGGGTACTTAACCGGGAGGAGGGCGTTGATTCAGAGAAGGAACAAGCAATGCGTGAAACTATCCTTGCACCCTGGGAGGAGAGTCAGTCCCTGCATATTCGTAAGGATGGAAATAAGATCCGTATAGCTAACCTTGGCTACCAGGTTCCTACCGCTGAGTTATCATCAATTGCTGAGGCGGGGTTCCGTGGAGGAAACTTTATGGAGGGTATGGGCAAATCCATTGATTCTATGTGGAGTAAGTTCGGCGGTGATCTTACTATCAATATGAAGAACATCGTATCCGCAGTGAACAATATGGATGCCAATGGTCGCCGTATCTCCGATAAGGTTGATGGACTATCCAAAAACCTAGATCTAGTTAGCTGGTATATGGGGGAAAACTTTACGCCGGGTACATTCTCTGACTTGAAGAAGCTGGATGATCGTGAGTCAATGGATAACATCCTGCGTTATACGCTAGGATATCGTGTGCGGAATTTAGATATGATGGAGAGTGCCGGGTACAAGTTCCGAGATATGAAGAAGAGCCTCAAGGGTATCAATTCAAAGTACTCGTCAGCCAGTTACAACCAAGACGATATCTCTGGGGCTTACCAGGAACTCAACAATGTGTACCGCTCCCAGATGGAGCAAGGAGTACGTCACGTGAACAACCTACGTACGCTGGAAGCATCGGAAGAGGAGATCAAGCAGCGGCTCAGTAAGACCTTTAATAAGTCAGAGGTAGAGAATCTGATGACAGGCACTGTGCCAGATATGCCAATCTCAACTGGCATACCATCCAAGCGTATGGACAAGAGAGCACGATACGTAGAACTCGCAAGTAAGATGCCAGAGGAAATGGCAATGAAGATGCTGCGCGATGACTACGATAGAGGCAAGTTGAAGCGATCAGATATTCAAGCTGTCATTCGTAGAATCCAGATGCAGCAGTACCCACGGTAACAAAAAGCCCCGCCCTCAACACACAGAGGACGGGGCTACCGTAACGAAACGAGGGATCAAAAAGGACCGTAATGAAAAGCCCCGCTGCGGATTACTCCAACAGCTTACCTCGTACTGCATTATACACTATGGCTTTCTAGCCTGCGTAAGGAAATCTTTAAGCTTTCGCTTCTCGTCTTGAAGGGTCTTTCGCTGTTCAGTCATACGCTCAATACGATAAGATAGAAGCCTGGACTCCTGCCGGATCATATCAATCTGGGTCTGAACTCGCTCAATGTTTTCTTCGCTGTTTCGCATACACGCAACTTGGTCTGAAGTATCCTCCTTGTCAACAAATAGTTCGGGAAAATTTAACCCTTCGAGTGGAAAACCTAGTTCCTCGTAGCAGAAGGTATCACGAGCAATAGCGGCCTCCCTCTCGTCAGTAAATGAACCCAAGTATTTGAGCTTGTATTGGTGCTCTTTACCTAGACCTACGTTCACAATGAACTTAGGATTATTCTTAGAGATTGTTACACCTCGGTACTTAGATTTACCGCGAACCTTCTGGTATCCTCTGAGGTTTTGTGATCGTGTAGCGTACCGCAGGTTAGATGGTCTATTGTCCGACCTGTTTCCGTTAATGTGATCAACTTCGTGGCCCTTAGGTTTATCGCCAATAAAAGCCATCGCAATTAAGTCGTGGACTCGCACGTTCTTAAATCTTATTGCAATAGTACGATACCCCTTTCCAGTATCAGTTCCCAATGACTTATCCCTAAGACGCTTTCCGTGAGCCTGTACTCTGCCATCGGAGTAGCAGGTTACCCTTACTCCATTTACTGTTATGTCATTTGATGTCTCTGTAGTGATCATAGCTCTTTGGTGTTGATGATGTGTGCGCTGCGGTTGTATAGGTAACCCGTACGCTTGGTAATGATTTGTACTGCCTCGAAGTCAGTAGTCCAAGGCATCTCACGATTCTCGAACCCGAAGTCATAGTCAGCCCGGATTAGCTTTGATATGTTCCAGACGTACAGCAGGTGCTGGTATCCATTAACATAGATGAAGTCCTTCTTTACTGATTCGGCTATTCCTACATTGGTGTCCAGCTTGAGCTGCTCAATGATCCAGGGATCGTATGCCTTGCGGCGTACCTTGATCTCAACTAAGTAGTCCACGCTCTCGTAATCAAAAGGACTGAACTGGTCCTCGGCTTTTGTCAGCTTATTCATTTTAGGAAAAGCTAACATTATATTTTGTGCTACTTCTTCTTCTGTCATCATCCGAACCTCCCTGTGCAGTGATAGAATTTAAACGTACCTCCGATGTCGCGCTCACCTTCACGGTTCTTGGCAATCTCGTAGGTTAGACTGGTGTACCCTCCGCGAGCATCTTGACTCTTGGATGAATCAACATCCCCGTTGGATGGATACATAAGCAGAACAACGTCGGCATCATTCTCGATGTCACCGGAATCCTTTAGGTCGTACAGTTTGAGTCGGCCATTCTTAGCTCCCTCTCTGTTGACCTGTGCTAGTAGGATGATAGCGATATTGAGATCAATAGCCATCTGCTTAATTTTATGAGAGATACTGGCTATGCCCTCAGCCTTACCCATCTTGGATGAGAAAGGGATTAGCTGCAAGTAGTCAATGACCAGTAGCTTTACGCCGTGCTTCTGTACGAACTGTTTAGTCTGGCTGTACAGATCATCGGCACTCTTCACTGCGTGGGACGTGTACACTGGCATCGTCTTTAGTCCATCGATAGTCTCGTGAACCCGCTTGACCTGATCTGGCTTGGCTATGTTGTCCTCCACGCTGCGAAGGTTAACACCTGAGATAACTTGTGTCAGTCTCTTGGTGAGTTGCTTCTGTGGCATCTCAAGTGAGAATACTCCACAAGCGTGACCATCCTTGGCTACAGCCTGTGACACAATGTAAAGTGCCAGTGCTGACTTACCGCACGAGGTAGGTGCAGCGACTGTCATTACCTCGCCAGCCGCGATCCCTCGGTTGCCTAGTTCGCTATCTAGGTTGTTGGTATGAGTCTTAACAACGTCAGCCACGTAGTCCCCGGACTGCATCTTGGCGATGTCCTCCAGTAGCTCCTCAGCCGACGAACCAATACCAGATTTGTTCTGGCTGCGTAAGGGACGCTCAGTAATCTCAGCTTCTAGTTTGCTACGGATCTCGTCATAGGTAAGAGCCTCGGCCTCCACGTTCTCAACGGCGAGTCGGCAGGACTTCATAATCTCACGTAGACGTGCCTTCTCTGCCACTACGTTGGCGTAGAACTTAGCCGTCAGTTCGGTATAGGCTTCACCATCAACTAGGGACATAATCCCTGCTGCGCCTCCCACATCATCAAATCCGCGTACGGACTTCAGATGCTCGGAGAGTGAAACAATATCAATCGGGTTACTCTTCTGGGATAGCTCACCTATAGCTTGGTAAAGCAACCGGTATCGGAGTACGTAAAAATCCTCGGCTTCTATTAGTGGGCGGACCGTATCGTAAACGGACGAGTCCCCAGGGAATAAGCAGGATGCAATTAGTTTCTTCTCAGCGTCAACGCTATGTGGCTGATTGTGTGTCAGTTGATTCGTTTCGTTCATTTTCAAGTAATGCTACCAGAGAACGAAGGACTTGTCCAAGGGACTTATGTGCTAACTTGTTTCCTTCTGGCAATTTATAACTGTCAATAGTGTTATAGATTGAGAGGGATACTTCGGCAGCTTCTTTAATTTTAGTCATTTCGTTACGGTGTGTTTCGTTAGTGCGTTGAGTCATAAGAATTACTTGCCCCCTACTGAATTGTAAGGGGCAAGCATCTTAGCACAGGGACTTACTCCGACTCTGCTCTTTCGAGCATCCCTATGGCTATCAACGAGTAGCCAATTAGGTCGCGGAAGATGTCCTTGGATTGGTCGCCTTTGGTACTTACCTTTAGCTGACCATCGTTACAGAAAGCCTTCGCTCTCTGGAATTTGTCCTGCATTCGTATGCAAATGCCAGTCAATGGATCAACGCCGAACTCGGACGAGCCGTCGAAATTTGCGAAGGGGTTATCGCAGCTTTCGCCTCCCGTGTAATCCGAGCACTTGTTAGCAGTCATATCCAGAATGGAACTCACTTCATCACGGCGGAATTGTTCCCACCAGACTTTATCGAATGAGGGCATTCTTAGAATGGGGTGTTGTCATTGGTTGGCGCACTGGCAGCTTTTGGTCCTGCCGAACTGGTAGAGCCTGCTGCATCCACCGGGTTCAGTGCTAGTGACAGGAAGTTAGTACCGCTCTTGGCAGTCTTCTTCCAGCCCTTGAGGTAGTACTCCTTACCCTCGACGTTGATCTTCCCGCTGTAGTCAGGATGATTTGGTTTTTCTTTGCGGTCATTGACGAAGAATGTACCGGAGTTTGTGTTATCGTATTCAGACATATTATTACTTTCGTTATTGGTTATTGCTGGCCTCTCCTCTTGGATTGGCGGTTAGTTAGAGACACCGTCATCCAGCTTTACGGCACGGATGGTTGTGTCAGGTTGTTCTAGTTTGACGCCCAAGTGTTTAGCTAGTGCGTCGATCTTCTGATTAAGCAATTCATTTTGCTTATTCAACAGAATGTTTTCCAGCTTGATAGCTGCGAGTGAGTCGCTCATTTCTCCGGTCACTTCCTCGTAGTGATTGTCAATCATTTGAATGCTGGAGATGATGTCGATGATTTCGTTTCTTAAGTCCATATTAGAATCCTGGTGTTTGTTTTTTAGTTACTGGTTTAGGTAAGTTGCTGCCGTGGTTATTAGTAGCGTCCGGATCCTTGGTGTCGTCAATAGCAAAGAGTCCATTAAGTGCATATTTTCTTGAGTAAGATGAAGCACTGCCAGTAATCTGGGCATCGTCCATTCCTTTCTTAGTCTCCGCCTCACGAGCGAATCCATTGGCGGACAGGGACTCACCTGTTGATGTATCACTCAGCGAAGCACTTGCCTTGACGTATACTCGGCCCCCGATCTCAACGATGTCATCGCTTATAATCAGTGCGCAGTCGTACTGCTCCAGCAATGGTTTAAGTCCAGTAAGGATGTCCTCACAGGAGCGATACTTGTACCCTCCGAATTTGTTGGTCTGTCCCTTGGGTGCTTTAAGCTCCGTCTGGATGCACTGCAACTTCTGATTGATGTTAATGTCCTTCGTTTTTTTGGTATCTGTTTTACTCATATTTATTTTTGGTTAGTGTTCGGAATAATTCCTTCCGTTGTTTCTGATTTCTACAAGCAGCAAGTTCATCTTTACTTGCTCCTAGGTCTTCTAACTTGGACACCTGTTCGGATGCCGTCAAGCTATTTGTAAACTTTTTTGTAAGTTGTGTAAGTCCTACGGGATGAAGGACATCCATTGTTTCACGTTCAAGGTATGCTGCCATTGCCTCCAAAGTATTTGGCAAATCTTCCTTCCGTCCCTTGCACATCTTGAGGAAAAAGTTCTCAACCTTGCCCAGAAGACTATTAGCCTGGCGGGATATAACGCCACGGACCATACCAGTCTGGTGGTCGTGATCCAGCACCCAGTCATCCTTCTTGCTGTCCAGTATAGGACAGTTGATGGGCTTGTTAGCCTCCCGGAACTCTTTGATTTGATTCTGTGATAGGTAGGTCATAGTGAATTAGTAGGCTCTTTATTAAGGGCAGCGATTGCCTGCTTGAGTTGATTGTTCTCCTCCTGTAGGCGAAGGTTCTCATTGCGTAGATATATGAAGTCATCCTTTAAATCGGTAAGCTCTGTCTCAAGTTTCCTAGCAAACGCCCATCCAGCAGCACGTGCAGATAGCGAGTTGTTGTGGATTCCAAAAGACCCTTCTTCTGCTGCTTCTGTTCTTGGTGTTTTGCTTGGTGGTTTCATAGTGTGTTATTGGTTAGTTGTTGAACGTGGTGTGCCTTCCTTGCGTCCATAGCTGTTCTCCCAGTAAGTCAGCTCGCCATCGTCATCATACTCCCACCTCTGCCAGCACCGTCGGGTTTCGTAGTAAGTCTCGGTTCCATTGTCATCCGTAATCTCAATAGGGAATGTAAATGCAATCCCTAGTTCTGTCAGTGTTTCGCTTAGTGGTTTCATACTTTGTAATTGTTGCAGGCTTCTACGGAATAATCTCTCATATACTTAATAACTTCTGTCCATTCATCTTCATCGACAACATCGTATAATGCGTCGATAAAAGCATCTAGGTGTTTGTTCGCTTCTTTTGGCGTTAGAGACTTAACCTCTACTTCTTTCGTTTCATAAAGAAACATTGTGTTGTTTTCTAGTTTTGTTTTCATAGTTGTGTTATTGGTTCCAAAGTCCTCCTGCTTTAAGGAATGCTTCGGCTCGTTGTGCGGCTGTTGCTGTAATTGGACACATTACTCGAACTGGCGACGTGCTGTCAAAGTTGATCCGCACCACCGCTTGCCTGTATTTTTCATACTGTTCATCAGTCAGCACCTTCTCGGCTTCGTGCATAGCGTTAAGGTCGTTTAGGTAGTCGGGAAGCTTGTTGATTTGCTCGTTGTGATACTCTGAGCATTCTAAATAGCATTCATTCTCTTCGTGGCAGCACCACTCTGGCGTTTCAAAGCCGCACCGCTCGGCAATTGTGACTCGTTGCTCTATTTCGGTCATAGTGTGTTATTGGTTAGTTGTTGAACGTGGAGTGCCTGTCTTGACGCCATCGCTGTACTCGCAATAAGTCCAATTGCCCTCGGCATCACGCTCAAACTTCACCCAATTGTCATCACTGTCCTTCCAGTAAGTTTCATTGCCATTGTCATCACGCTCCCACTTCTCCCAGCCCTCCTTGTCTTCGTAGTAAGTTGGGTTGCCATTTTCATCGTTAATCTCAATAGGGAAGCTAAATGCAATCCCTAGTCCTGTTAGTGTTTCGCTTAGTGGTTTCATAGTGCTTTTAGTTCGTATTTGATACCATCTACTTCGACGACTTTACCTTCGCAGGTCTTGGCTGAGCGTGGCGTGCCTGTCTTGATGCCACGACTGCTCTCGAAGTAAGTCTGATTGCCATCGGCATCACGCTCCCACTTCGCCCAGTAGTCATCGCTGTTCTCGCAGTAAGTCGGCGCGCCATTAGCATCACGCTCCCACTTCGACCAGTAGTCATCGCTTATCTCGATGTAAGTCAGCTTTCTATTGGCATCCTTAATTATAATAGGAAAGCTGAATGCAATCCCTAGTTCTTTGTATGTTTTGCTTAGTGGTTTCATAGTATGTGCGCCCTACTGGGCTGGTAGTTGTTGTTTGTTAGAGCAGAAAGCTCGACCTCAGCTTCCTCCTTTGATTCGGCTTCAAGGATGATTGCGTAGCTTGTGCCGCAGTTTCCTTCGTCATCTTGCCAGTCGATGTATGATACTTTTAGTGTTTCGCTTAGTGGTTTCATAGTGCTTTTAGTTCGTATTTGAT
>Ga0222716_10003819_pt1 | contig 11949 bp, 10 predicted proteins | sample C33_13DmetaG_FD_165044 | JGI IMG/M metagenome (GOLD analysis project Ga0222716, IMG submission 165044) | Estuarine water microbial communities from San Francisco Bay, California, United States - C33_13D | ecosystem: Environmental > Aquatic > Marine > Unclassified | place: USA: California... | reverse complement strand
CACAAAGTGGTCAAACGACGGAGAGGGGTGCGGGACGTGCAACTATACGTGTCGAACGATATGCCCAAGCTGCAGAGGTGGCGGTAAAGGCGTACGCGCGACATTGGATTTGAAAATTGACGACGAGGAAACGGACCGAGAGAACATGAGACGACAGAGGGAGCGAGATACGCACTCGTGGAAAGCGTGGAATAATAGCAGTACGAAGAGTAGCGGAGCAGCAGCGGCAATGACGACGACAATGAACCCATTGACGACGCCTTTGATTTGTCTCCCGGTAGTTTCGGCTCCAGAATCGAACGAAAGCGGAGGGCGACGCTCGGCATCGTCCTCGGATAACGGCGATAGATCGAGCAACCAGAACAAAAAAGAACCAGACGACGAGTTCTACGCGCAGTCGGGCGAAGCCATTCGTACCTTGCGCGAAGACTATCCGTTTTTTCTATCAAAAGAACCACGGTTTTCGATATTCAGGGAAGACGTTGGATTAGTCGACGCGACGTGTACTTTTGGACGAAACCGAGATCCAGACAGCTTGATCGGCGGAGACGGAGGATACGTCATGGCCAGAGGTTTGAATCATTATAAAAGAGTTTTCAAAGTCATCAGAACGATTGCGGCCATCATATTCAGTTCGTGTTCGGTGAAAGTGACGAGAATTTGGTCGCCATTAAGCACGACCGGGAAGCGAACTATTCGCGTGCGATGGAGCGTACGCGGTCATATTCGTCTCGGAGCGGCGATTGGAGTCGACGTCGCGCAGTTTGACGGCATTAGTGAATACAAATTGGACAAGGCTGGGTACATCTACGAGCACGTGATTACTGATTTGGATTGGGACGTCGCTCAACTGAGAGAAAGAGTTGTCGCGATGATGGGTGCGGTGAATAAAGCGCCTTCGATTAGTGGTCAATTTTAAAAAGCGCCGCGTATAATAAGAAAGCGAAAGATTGTTGTAAATTAAAAAGTAACACTGGTACATAATAAAGTAGAGTAATGATATACTGGTATATAGAAATCAACGCAAACGAGCAACGCGAGCAACGACGAAACCGCGAGCGAGCGCTTTCTACTCGTCGTCCTGAACGCTCGATAGCTTTGAAGCGGCGGCGAGATCCAAAAACCAAATCGTCGAAAACGCGTCCACCATTGCTCCCGGTAATTCACCAAACTCCAAATCTTCCTCCAACGCTTTCTTTACAGTTTCGGCTTTCCCGGCGCCGGTCGCCGCGACGACCACGCGATCGGCTTGATTTATCAAGTGTAAACTCATCGAAATCGTTCGCTTCCCTGGCATGTCCACGGCGAAAACGTTCGTGGAGATGTTCTCGTCTTTCGCTTGCGGAGAATTGGGATAAATAGAACCCACGTGGCCATCGGCACCCATCCCAAGTAAAATCAAATCAAACACAGGCGCTTTCGTGTATTCGTCTCTCGGCAACACTTCGTCCTCGGCCAACGCGAACATTTGCGCCTCGTAGTCTTTGGCGACTCCGTCCAAATCCTCCGCGTTTTCCATCACTTTGTGTAAATTCTCCAATTTAAATTTCCCTTGCGCGATGAATTCATCCACCCACGTTGTTCTCGCCAAATTATAGCACTTTTGTTCCTCCGGTCTCTCGTTGACGAAAAACACGTGCATTTTGCTCCAATCCAAACCTTCGTCCTCCAATTCGCACAATCCTTTCAAAGCTTTCGCCACGCTCCCGCCTGGTATGGCTAACGAGAACGCGCCTCTGTCTTCGATGCACGCTTTCGCGTTTTCAAACACTTCCAAGCACAACGCCGCGGATAATTCTTCCTCCGTATCGAACGCTTCCACGATAAACTCTCCCTCGTCTATTTCGAACATTTCTTCATCGTCCTCGTCCTCCCCCTCCTCGTTTTCGGCGGCAACCGCAGCCACATTAAAATGTACGAATTGACTCCGAGTGGTCCTTTGTCGTCTTCGAATACCCCCCACGCCGCCGCTGCTTTTATTGCTTTTACTGCAACAACTCTTCTTCTTTGAAAGAGGACGTCTTGATGCGACCAAAGCAGCGCGAGGAGTAGTGAGAAGAGAAGTGACACTTTGCATTCTCTTCTTAATTCAGTTTGTTGTGTGAAGAATAAAGAAGAATAAAATTCTGCTGTTTTGTGTTGTTGTTCTGTTTTGTGTTGTTCTTCAAATTTTTCTCTCTTCTGTTCCCCTCTTTTTTATAACGAACGAACAACATCAAACTTTTTACAAAGAGAGAGAGAGACAGAGAGAGACAGAGAGAGAGACAGATGAGGATGATGATGAGGATGATGATGTTACGACGAAGAAGACAAAGAAGAAGAAGAAGAGAGAAAATGTGTAGCGCTACTATTGACGACGACACGATGACGAGCAAAAGCGAAAAGGAGTTCAGATGAAAAGAAGAAAAACATCAACGAGCACGACGGAGAAACGAGGACAACAACAGCGAGAAGGAAAAGGAGAAGAAGAGAAAAAGAAGAAGAAGCGCAAAAAGAGCGACGGGAGAGAAACGCTCTCGGAAATAGGACCGTTCCGGATTCCGAATTTCGAGGAGGAGGATGCGCTGCTGACGGCGAGAACAGTCGCACACATTTGTCGAGAGATTGTTAAGTTTCTGCTCTTCAACAGAAACCAAATTCCGCTCATGTATGCAGATTTGGTGTCGCTGCGGAGAGTAGAACAAAAAGAAGAAGAAGAGGAGGATCCAAACGAAGAGAATGCAAAGGAGAAAACGAAGAAGAAGAGGAAAAGAAAGAGCAGCAAGAGATCGGAGAAGAAGTTATTTAATCAGATTGCGCAAATTGAGCGCTTGATGGAGTCTCTGAGCGAAGAAGAGTTCGCGTCGAGACAACCGGTGAAGCGAGTGGCGGTGTGTTTTGGCGCGACTGTGAATCGACCGGTTGAAACGTACATCATCGATTTAGAAGACGTGAGATATAGTGCGACGAGAGGAGAAGGAGGAGAAGAAGAAGAAGCACAGAGCGAAAAGAAGACGAAATCGGCGGCGAATAGAATAGTGAGAGCGGTGATGCCGCACGTCGCCGGCTTGCGAACGAATCCCTCGCGCACTTCGCAAAAGATTTGGATATTTTTAAAACACGAAGACGCCGCTGATAATGACGATGAGAGCGATGATGAAAAGAACGCACTGAGAGCAGAACTGAGCAATCGCTTCGCGATGAAGAGAAATCTCAACGGCCTGTTCGAAGCAGAAGAAAAAGAAGAAAGGAGAGGAACGCGCAAAAACGTAAAAGGAAACGTCTTCGCGAGGATCGTCTTGAAATCCTCCTCGAAGCCGTCGTCGTCGTCGGTCGTTCCCGCGTCTTCTTGCTCGTGGTACCAAAGTCGTCTCGTTTCAAAAGGGTTTCGTTTCAAAGAAACTGCTGCTGGTTCTCTTCGATAAAATAGAAACTTATTAGAAAGACAAAGTTATAGAATAGAGCTTTAGTTACACACACACACACAGAATCCCACACTTCAGATTTTCCTTTAAAGGGGAGAGATACATCATCATGGGCGCCCAATCTTCTAAACCAGCTCGTCGTGGAGAGGAGTCTCTGGAAAGAAGGGAGCAAAGAGCGGCGTCTCTTTTCGCCAAAGTCGCCAGTTCTTCTTCTTCTTCTTCTTCTTCTTCTTCTTCTTCTGCGCGAGAACGAGACAACGGGAAAACAACGACTTCGGAGGCGAACTTTATGCCGAAGAATTTGGACGACGGCGTCGACGAGGACGATGACGACAGAAGGAAAAAGATAGAGGAAACGAGAAGTAGATCTTCATTCTCGTCGTCTTCGTCGGGAATTTCGAAACTGAGTAAGCTGAGAGAGACGAGTTCGATTCCAATTTCTCAGCGCGCGACGGACCTTCCCAAACACCAACAAGATGAAAAGAGCAGAACAAAAAATTGGACGTATCCTTCGCCGAAGATGTTTTACGAAGCGATTAAACGGAAAGGGTGGCAACCACCGGAAACAGACATCGACAACGTAGTTAAAATTCACAACGTCGTCAACGAGAGGTGTTGGCAAGAAATTCTAAAGTGGGAGAAAGAGTTTCATCCGAAGACGCTTAGCGGAGGAGGAGGAGGAGGAGGAGATCCAGGCGAGGAAGAAACAAACAACGCGTCTATTTCTCTTTTGCGGTTTAAGGGGAAACCAAGAGATTACTCCCCGAAAGCGAGATTATTGAACGCGCTCGGGTATAAGTTACCTTTTGATAGACACGATTGGATAATCGATAGAAACGGTGAAGACGTTCGGTACGTCATAGATTTTTACAACGCCAAAGTTCCTCCGCAAGGAAAGGGCGATTCTTCCTCTCTCGAGGTTGGACCGATAGCAATGCACGTAGACGTTCGACCAGCGCTGGATTCTCTCGAAGCGTTCTACGAAAGAGCGTACATGCAAATGAAATGGATTTCCAGCGGGAGGTGGATGCGATAATATAGAAAATTTTGATGATGATGATGATGATGATATAGTTTTTCGTAGATACAAGTGCGTGTGTTTAATAGCGTCCCGGCCACGTTCCATTGTCGCGTTCTTCGTTCCATTTCTCCACCCATTCTCCCGGACAAATAGATCTGTACAATCTCGCCATAGAAGCGCACTCTTCTTCTCCCTTTTCAGCCGCGCACTTGTGATACTCGTTGTATCGCGTGTAGCAATGCTTCGCTTGATTTTGCTGCGGGAACCTCGGGTCGAACGGCGTAGTTTTAACCACAATATCTTCAGACGATGCTTCTTCCTCTTGTTCTGGCTCTTCCTCTGCTGCTACTTGTTCTTCTTCTACTTGTTCCTCTTCGTTCTGTTTTTGAATAGTATTATATATTAGAGAGAGAGAGAGAGTTTGAAAAATCGCGTTAGTAAAATAAGCATCGCATTTTTCTCTCCTTTTTGGAGGAAGGAAGCCCTTTCTTCTTCTTCTTCTTGTTTTCGCCCAAAATCACGATTCCTCCTTTCCCTTCGCGGAGAAGAGAGAGGAATCGTTTCTCTCTTTCTCTTTTCTACTTTGCAACAAAAGAAAGAGACCACTCCTTTCTACTCATCGTGGACGAAGAAGTGCTGCGATGATGTCTTCGCGTGAGAGAAAGCGTTTGGATGATGATATCGATGCGCTTCTTCTCTCTCATCAAATGCATTCAAAAGAAAGAATAAAAAAAGAGAGAAGAGGTTGAAGCGTTTGGATCCATCCCTACGCGTGAGAATGACAGAGAGGAGTCATCCATCATGGCTTCCTCCTCGCTTTAAAAAGTCGCGTTCTCGTAGCGTCGAAAGAGAGAAGAAGAAAAGCAAAAACTCTCGGTCTTCTCGCTCGCTCTTCAAAAGTCGTACCTTTTCCGGTGCTTCTTCGCACTGCGCGCTGCTCGTCAGCCATTCCGTCATCAGTCTTCCCAACATTTTCTTCCGTCTCACCTCTTTATATTTTTACGAGTGCGGTTTTTGTCTCGACCACGAACGAAAGTCGTCGAAAGATTGCTTTTTATTCATTTTGGTCTGGGGCCGCTGTTTGGCTTCATTCTCTGCGGAGCAAAAAATTTTCCTCTCTTTCCCTCTTCTCTCTCTCTCTCTCTCTCTCTCTTTCGATTATATATACATACATATACGAGAAGAAGTTAAAGAAGTCCTCTTCAAAACCGGTGGTGGTCGTTTAGAAGAGAGTTTATTCTTTTCTTTTGATAGAAGAAGAAGAAGAAAGTTTGCGCATCATCGAAAATTGAATTGAGTACACGCGTGCTCCACGCATATAAATTTACAAATTGAGCAATAAAAACAACGAGAGAAAGAGAGAAGAGTTTGGTCAAAGATGATCAAAGCGTTTATCGTGGTGAATAACCACGCGATGGTTCGACTGTGCAGATTTTACGAACAGCTGGTACGTCTCTTTTAGTATACACGTGTTATAATCTCTCTTCTCTCTCTCTCTTTCTCTCTCTCTGTGTTCGCCAATTATGCGCGAGACTGAACTGATATATGTATCCACTTCTTCTCTTCTAAACAACAAAAACAAAAACAAAAACAGGCTGTCGATAAGCAATCCGAGCTGTGTCAAACCGTGTATAAGATTGTCACCTCGCGTCCAGACCATTTGTGTTCGTTCGTGGACGATAGCAATACCTTCGGCCCGGATACGAAGCTCGTCTACAGACACTTTGCGACTTTGTATTTTTGCATCCTCTCCGACCGATCGGAATCTGAATTAGCCATGCTCGATTTGATTCAAGTGTACGTGGAAACCTTGGACAGAGTGTTTGAGAACGTCTGCGAGTTAGACTTGATTTTCAACTCGCCGAAAGCGTACACGGTTTTGGACGAAACCGTCGTCGGCGGTTTAGTCTTGGAAATCAACTCTCAAAAGATTTTAACCGTGTACGATCAGTTACAGAAGCTAGAAAAGATGCACTCGAGCTTAATCGATAAGTTACAAGTAGGAAGTTAATCCTCGCGGTGTGTTGCCTGTTGTTTATGCAGGGATGCGTTTTGTTTTCGTGTAATAAAACTAATACTAATAATACAAATACTTTCTCGCGCGAAACTCGTACATAATATTTTTCTCCTCTCTCTCTCCGTCTTTTATTTATGGCGATGGGGTTTCTCACCTTTTGAAACCCAAAAGTCTTTCTTTCGTCATAAAAGAATAAAAATAGATAGAAAAAATGCTCCGATCATCGACGCTTTTGAGACGATTATCCAGCCACGCTTCGGCGTCGTCGTCCTCAACGTCGTCGTTGTGTTCGTCATCGTGGATCAGCAGCTCCTCCGAAAAGAGTCTTCTTTATACCAACACTAATTTGAGTAACGAGAAGAAGAGAAGACATTTCTCGTCCTCTCCGTCGTCGTCGTCGGAAAACGATCAAAAAAATAATAATGAGATCGTCACGCCGGAACAGACGAAAGCTTTGTCGGACAAACCAGTGGCGACGGATTTAACCTCCATCGTGGACGCGTCCGCGAACACGTTGTTCTTAACCGAACTTTTTCGAGGGATGAGTTTAACGTTGAAATACTTTTTTGATACCAAGGTGACGATAAATTACCCGTTCGAAAAAGGTCCTCTCTCGCCGAGGTTTCGCGGGGAACACGCGTTGAGAAGATACCCAACCGGGGAGGAGAGATGTATCGCGTGTAAATTGTGCGAAGCCATCTGTCCGGCGCAAGCGATTACCATAGACGCGGAAGAAAGAGAAGATGGATCGCGAAGAACGACAAAGTACGACATCGATATGACCAAGTGCATATACTGCGGTTTTTGCCAAGAGGCGTGTCCGGTAGACGCGATTGTGGAAGGACCAAACTTTGAATACGCGACGTACAGTCACGAGGAGCTTTTGTACGATAAGGAAAAGTTGTTGGCGAATGGAGACAAGTGGGAAAAAGAAATTGCAAAGAACTTGCAAAGCGAGTCTTTGTATCGTTAATCGCTTTGCCCTCTCCGAAGCTTACTACTAACTAATACACACAGAAAAATAGAGAAATTGTTTGGAATCGATCGGGAGGGCAGTATTTGTAATATATATTTAAACAACACAAACACAGAACAAAAATAATTTTTGATCTTCTAATAGCGTCCTCCTCGGCCTCCTCGGCCTCGACCTCTGCCACGACCTCTTCCGCGACCGTGAACGCTCGTATGCGTCGCGCCTTCTCTTCCAAAAGTCTCCGAATCAACTTTTCTTTGTTCCGCCATTCTTTGAAAGTGCGCACTTCTGTTTTCTTTTTGCGTCGCGTCCGAGGACATGGTATCAAAGAAGTCGTCCTTTTCATATTTTGCGACGCCGAGATCGTTTGCCGTTTGTTCTCTAGCTTTGTCAAATTTAGAAAGCATGCTTTCGAAATCAAAAGCTTCAGTCGGAACAACCGCGCTTTGAGGCAAGTTTTGGTTCGATACGTTACCAAATCGACCGCCACCTCTGCCACCCGCACCTCTTGGTTGCGGGATTCTTCCCCCGGCACCTCTACCACCTGGCGGGGGTGCTGGTCTATCTGGTGGCGGTGGCTTTGGTTTCGATGTTGGCAAACCAGCTTGCGCGGCAGCAGCGAAACTCGTCGGTTTCACGTATGCCGGTTTCGCCGCTTCCATGACTCTTGCCGGCGCCGGCGCTGACTGCGCCGGAACAGCTCCTGGTCGCGCCGGCGGCGGCACCAATCCAGCTGGCTGCTGCCGCTGTGCTTGAGGCGGTGCCTGTCCGAATCCTTGTTGTGGTGGTTGCTGTTGTTGATATCCTTGTTGCTGATACTGTTGTTGTGGCGGTGGTTGTTGCGGGGGAGGTTGTCCCCAGCCACCGTATTGCTGTTGTTGATACTGCTGTGGCGGTGGTTGTTGCTGTTGGAATACCCCCTGTTGAGATTGACTCAAATCATCCGGGACGCCGTGTCTGGTTGTATATCTCTCCATTTCTTGAATCTGAACAATATCTTCGATTTCGTTTTGGAGAAAACGAATCCCCATGTGGACCTCCTGAGAGGGCGGAATCGCCGGTTTCCCCAAACTTCTTCGGTTTTCCGTGCCGTGACTCAACACTGTTTTTAGTATGTAACATCGTGAGCAGGGAAAAAGAGATACGCGTGAGTGCGAAAAGAGAGAGAGTAGAAAAAGAAAAAGAACAGCAACTTTGAGACGATTTATTAGTAGTAGTAGTAGTAGTGTATTCTTCCTTCTCCTTTGAGACGATTCGTTCATTCTCTCTCGATCCAGGCCAAGAATTTTCAACTACGTACGAAAGAATAAATAAACGCACCATTATTCAATATGATCGATCCGTCGGTCTGATTGACTTCCGCTAAAATTCCAGTGTATCGAACGCGGGCGGTTGAACTAATCAACGAAAACGTTCCGCCGATATATCCTGCCATGTTTTAATTTCTCTTTCTTTATAAGAACTCGAGGAGATGAGTGAGGTGTGAAGAATCGGTTCTTTTGTTTCCTTCCAGTCGAGAAGAATTATAAAATTTTGGCGGGCAATTTTGGTCTAAAAAATAGTCTGCCATCTGCTGCTCAAAAACTACAACTACTACTACCAGTACTACTCTATTACTATTACTATTACTCTCTTCTCTTCTCTTCTCTTCTCTTCTCTTCTCTTCTCTTAAGCTCCAACTAAAACACCCAACGCTTCTAACAAACCCTCTAACAAAACATCAAACGCGTCCGTGGCTTCTAAAACAGCCGCAGCATTCCACAAGGCGTGAAGCACGATAGGTGCGACGACGTTTCGAGTTCGGACGTAAAGAATACTGAGCGCCACGGAAAGCGCCGTGAGTGGGAGGAAACGGTCCATCGAAAAGTGTGCCAGAGCAAATATACAGCTAGAAAGACATATGGAGGTGGATACGCGCCACTTTTTCGTCAAAGATGGCATGAGGAAGCCGCGAAAGATTACCTCTTCCCAAATAGGGGCAACCACAGCGACTAAGACGGCGTAGAATAATACGGAGACGCCGTCTCCGCTCATAGCCACGCGCTCAAAATTTGATGGATTTACCACCACTGGAGTGGTTGTCAGTTGAGTACTGGAACCATTACCTCCGAATAAAGATGTCAAGATGCCGCGTAAGCTAAAAATTGTTCCACCGTTTGCAAAATAATCGCACAGTTTTGAGTTCAGTTCCGCGACGAGATTCACGAGAGGAAACGTCGCCACAAACAAAAGAGTCTCTTTCGAACACCGTTTGAACTCTTCGACTGATTCAAACGTAACCCGAAACCAATTCGTATTTTTCAACTCTTCTTGATACTTTCTCGTCCCGAACCACACGCAAAATATCCCAACCACACACGCTGCGATATCCGCAAACAAAGAGTACAGCGCCACGCCTCGACTTGTCAGCGCCTCTGCGTCGAAACCCATATGGAATGTCGCCCAAGGTACAAAAGACTGTCCGACCCACAGAAATGAAATCATCCAGAGCATCATGACCACGACGACGTGCGACAGAGACCACGGTACTGCCCATATTTTTCCAATAGTAATACTTTCATTTCCATCGTCCACGTTAAAGAGTTTTCGTTCCCAGTCTTTTCCTTCTTCTCTCGTTTTCTTTTCAAAATCCTCCTCCCGCTCCTCCTTCTCCTCAAGATGTTGGTGGTTGTTACTACCGTCATTAGTAGTACTGCGAACAAATGCTCTTCTCCTTTGTATTCTCACTTCTATTTTGCTGCTATCGCTACCACTCAGGAGCAACTTTGCCTTCCTCGATGGCCGGAGGGGAAATGGGTGTCGTTGTTGTTGTTGTTTCCAACTGGAATCGTATCTTGTTGGTTGAGCTGCTCTTCTATCGGCGACGGCAGCAACTCGAGAAAAGGACGAAGAGGAGACAGAGTGACTCGCGAGGCGAGAAGTCAACATCGTCGTCGTCATCGTCCTCGACCTCCTCGTCACAGACAGGACGATGGATATCTTTTTTTCTGGAGAGAGTTCTTTATCTTCAAAATATCAAATCAAATTACAAATTGCTCTCCCTGTTTGTGCTAGACGTACACGTATATTGAAGCTATGGGCTATTATTGAAACTATAAATACAAATCATACAATTACGAAGGAGGATTGTAGTAATTGTAACGAAACTTTCTACCGAACGCGCGTTTGCTCGTCACGTCTTTATATCCTCTCCAAACTTTACCGACATCTGGATGCCAACCGAAAGAGTTTTCATTCAACGCCGGATGCCGATATGCGACCGGATCAAACTCAACTCTCGGAGCGACCGCGGCGTGCGGTAAAGGTACTGCCCACTTCAACTTTTCGTGACGCATGCGAAATTTTGCTTTGTTTTGCATTAAAACTGGGACTGAGGTGACCCACAAAACCAAAGAAGGGGCATAAGCTCTCTTTGATAGCAAGACGAAAGAGAGAAAGCTTTGCGCGATCAAAAGTGCATATATCGTCAAGTCCGTAACAGTTTGCCACATCGATCCACTCGATTCATACGTCTTGTCGTAGACGTATAAGATGTGATAACGCCAAATTATAAAGTTGAAGACGAAGAAAATCGTCGAAAGTAGCGAGATCATCGGCGCAACTGGAGCGAAAACCAAACCGATGAGCATCACCATGACGAAAACGCCAACTTCTCTTCCAGCTCTAACTGACCTTGGCGAGTACTTCACCGTCCGGTCGCGTGGTGTGACCGCGCAACCCAAACAACAGCAAAACTTGTTCACCGCCATACACAGTACGCCAGGATGCGGGAAGATTAAGCGTTGCGATGGTAAATAAATTCCTCGAAATAAAATCCAAATGAGGAAGAAATTTGACGTCAAAGGTAAGGATGAGCCAAGCAACGTTAACATTTCATCTGGACCTTCGGTTTGCAACGCCGTCAAGTAACGTTCAAACGCGAACCCCGAAACAGTACCGAGGAATATATTCAAAAAAGCCCACAGAAAGTAGAACTTGGTGAATTGCTGATCCGTCTTTGATAACGAAACGTGAGTCGTTTGCGCTTGGACGAGATAAAGTAATCCAAAACTCATGATGAATGTCTCCCATAGCGTGAGCAAGATGGGCGGTAAAATCGATCCCACGATTACTCTTACGACTCCTGCATCTTCACTTTTGCAATACCAGTTCATAAATTCTAACGTCGTTGCTTCTGATGCGCTTGATGATGTCACGTCGTTTGCGCAGAGTGTATTCAGAACACCGGCGAGCGTTCCCATCGGTATAAAAATAATAATCGCAATCAGAGGTAGCACGAATAATGACCTGCGATTACGCTCTTTTTTGCGCAGTAAGACAGTTTGCCAATTGATATCATCCGGTCCAGGCGCAGGTTGGATTTGAAAGGATCCTCCTCGAGAAGTAATTCTACACTGTGCAGCGCATGCTGCAGCGTATTGAGATCGAAACGCAATCACGCACGAAGGTCCAGGGCCTTTGAATAAGGCTGCTCTTCTCTCGCGCAATATTTCAGCATCTATCGTTTTTAGCCTTTTCGTGAGAAATTCGCGTC
>Ga0222716_10003818_pt1 | contig 11950 bp, 8 predicted proteins | sample C33_13DmetaG_FD_165044 | JGI IMG/M metagenome (GOLD analysis project Ga0222716, IMG submission 165044) | Estuarine water microbial communities from San Francisco Bay, California, United States - C33_13D | ecosystem: Environmental > Aquatic > Marine > Unclassified | place: USA: California... | reverse complement strand
CGCGAGCGCAAGTACAAATTTTCAAGGATGAAAACGCCAACAATGTCAACGCCACGGCGGCGGCTGGCGACGACGAAGACGACGACGCACCAGAGGTGCCGATCGAGGAGCTTCTGGATGAGTTGACTCTATTGCAGCGCCAAGGTGACGACGAGGACGACGAGAACGATCTCGACGATTCCATGCAAGAGTGAGAGAGTACATTGTAAAATTACATAAAGTCGTTCGTGAACAGAGTTCGTTAAAAGCGCCGGCCCGGGTAGGCGAAATCAATGACTACTCTGTGGAAGGTCTTCGACCCAGTCGTCATCGCGAGGTCACCGCGACCCAGTCTCCGTCCCAGTCTCCGTTCCAGTCTCCTTCGTCGGCTTCCCAATCATCGTCGTCGTCGTCATCATCGAAATCGTCGTCGCCATCGAAATCGTCGTCGTCGAAATCGTCGTCGTAGGCGACGCCAGGGCCCCCTACTGTGAAATTGTTCATGAAAGATTTAAGGTCTGGCACGCGCAAGTTTCGGATGAGGTCCAACAATTCCTCTCGAACCATATCAAAGTTTGTCTCATCGGATTCGTGTTCGTTTGGCGACATTCTGTGGGTGTTGCGCTGTACATCAGCAGGGCGCCAACCTTCGAGATGTGACACGTGCGTGCAAATTATATTTGTAACATTTCGCACGGTGTCCAAGTCGTTCGCGATCGCCCGCGCGTTGCACTCGGGCAAAAGGTATTTTTGCTTAATGCCGACGATTTGCGACCCTTGCGTTTTGCGATCACTATACGCATGAACAACTTTCTCGTAGCACGATCTCAGCATGTGCAGCAAGCCTTCGATGCGATGCCGCCGCGTGCACCCGTGCAACATCACTCGAAGATCCGGGCTCCGGCTCACAATCGTACAAACCATCATCATCGCGACATACTCCTTGGAAAGATGGATTGGTATGTCTTCATGGTAATCGTCTTTCACGTGCTCGGCGAGTAAGGCTTGCAGCGCTACGTCCACGCGAGGTGACCCGCTCGACTTTGCGAACGGCGGATACTCCTTCGCCTTCAACGTTCGCCCGAACCACTCCCAACCGACGAATTTGTTCAGCGTGTACATCATCACATTTTCGTCCAAAACAGACAAAATGCTTCCCGGATCCCGCATTCCGCGCAGTATCGTGCGCACGACTTCCTGAAACTCGCTCGGAAACCGCCCGTGAATCTCGCGTTCGGGTTGCCACAACATCCATCGCACCCCGTACGAAACCATCCCCACGAATCGTCGATCTTTCCTCAGACTCGACACCACTGCTTCGTCCTCCGCGTACCACGGCGCCGCCTTCCCGAACGGCACGTGACTCAGATGCGCGTATCCCGGATATATCTGCAACACCCCGTCGCACTTCGGCCGTCCCAGCACGTCTCGCGCGTCGTCGTACACCAACCCCTTATCGCTCCGCGCATCCGTGTGCACGTACACCTGCACCTTTTCCCCCACTCGCAGCGTGATCGGCGTCCTCAGTTTCAGCGCCACCGGCTCGTCGTAGCTCGGTCGATGTTCCTCGTCGTACGCCGGTTCGCCCCACGCCTCGGCGTCCATCAAATCCGCCACGTTCGCGTCGTTCGCGCTGTAATGTCCGTACCGCTCGCTCACGTCCACCGGCGGCAGCGCGTCGTCGAACGTCTTTAAGTGCACGTTTTTCGCGTACACTCGCACCCTGCCGAGGTTTCCGCGCACGGATATCGCGCTGATTTCGATCGAATCGATGGGCAACGCGGTGGCGCATCCGAGCGAGAAAAACATCCCGGAGAAGCTGTGATCCTCGCGATCGGGCGTGGGGGCGGTGAATTCGGAGTAGTGCAAGTCATCGCTCGCGCGCGCGAGCTCGCGGATGGGCATGGCGGGCGACGGCGCGCGCGGCGTTGCGCGGCGCGAGGCGACGACGGCGCGAGGGCTAACCGAAACGCGAGCGAGACTTAATTTTTACAACGGCGCGCGATGCGCGCGGCGATCAGCGCGCGGCGGTTCGATCGTCGGCGCGATGGGCGGCGTCGACGTCGGTGGCGGAGGGCGAGCCGGCGCTGGGGGTGGGGGCGCCGGAAATCTCAGACGCGGAGGGCTTGTCGTCGGCGTCCGAGGCGGCGCGGTCGCGGACGGCGCGAGACTTGTCGTGCTTGACGTGGCGGGGAAGCGCGCTCTTGGGGCTGGCGCGCTTCTTTTTGACGGCGATCGCGGCGTTTTGGACGACGCGCGCGCGGAGGACCTCCTCGAGCGCGGCGACGTCTTCGGGCGCGCGCAACGCCGGCGTTTGGTTGTTCACCGGGCACACCTTGATTTTATACCCGTTTTCCAGCGTGTTGAGGGCCTCGATGTTCTCCATGCGCTGCAGCGGCGTCGTGTCGTTGGACTCGTCGACGAGCGTTCTCAAGTACATCGCGTCGTAACACGCGCAGCCGAGGACGTGCCAGTGCATCGCCGCCGCGTCGAGACGGTGCTTCGTATCGCGCTTCGTCGGCGTGAGATCGAGCTCGCCCGTCATCGTCTCCCGCGGCTTCGCCCCGATCGCCGGGATCACCGCGTGCGTGAAATATAACGCGAATCCATGCTTATCGAACACGCATCGCGGTCTGCTTTCGCTCTCGAGTCGCGCGGGATCCGTCGCCGCCGCGCACGTCGACGCGACGCACCACTCGTCCGCGTTCGCCTCCATCTCCATCACGCACGCGTCCACGGCGTCCGCATCGATCAAGCACTCGTCCACCTTCACCGCGACGATGAAATCCCATCCCCCGCCCGTCATCTTCGCCGCCTGTCGCGCGTAATTACTCGCCGTTCGCCTCGCGTCTTGCGCCACCAAAACCGTCTCGATTCCGTACTCCTTCGCCGTCTCCACGATTCTGTAATCATCCGTCGCCACCACCACTCGATCCAACCGCGCGCATCGCTTCAAGCTCTCCGCCGCTCTCGCGAACGCCGGCTTCCCGTGCACGATCGCCAGCGCCTTCCCCGCCCACGGACACTCGTCCTCGCCGTCCTCGTACGGCGCCGAGACCACCCCCAGGACGAAATTCGCATTCATCCGCCGTCTCTGCCCCCGCTTCGTCCCCTGCTCGCGCGCTCTCGCGTCGCGCGCGCTCGCCTCGGCGTCGTCGTCGACCGCGCGCGTCCCGCGAGGCGCGCTCGGGCCTCTGGCGCGCCAGCGCGCGCGGTTTTTCCGTCGTCGAATGAATTTCTGAAGATCGATCGCCCCGTCGCCGTCCGCGCTCGTCGCGTGGAACGCGACCGCGAACGCGATCGCGGACGCGATCGCGCGCCATCGGCGCGCGACGCTCGTCAGCGCGCCGAGCATCGCGGCGCGGGCGCGCGCGCGACGACGAGTGTCGATTCGCGATTCCACGATGCGTCATCACTCGCCGGCGCGCGGCGCGCGCGCGACGCGCGAGCGCGCGGCGGCGGCGCCGACGCGCGGCGCGCGTCGAATGCCGCCGTCGACGCGGCGGCGACGCGCCTCGCGACGCGTCGCGCGCGTCGTCTGCGTCGCGATGTCGATGTCGGTCGCGATCGCGTCGGCGATCGCGCGCCTTCGAGCGTCGCGGAGCGCGCGCGCGACGCCGCGCGCGCGCGACGCGGACGCGGACGTCGCGTCCGACGCGCGCCGCGGCGCCGGACGTCCCGATCGCGCGCGGGCGGCGCGCGAGAGGACGTTTTGGGCGAACGCGCGCGCGGACGCGAAGCGACGCGACGAGGTCAAGGCGGCGATGCGCGAGGCGTTCGGCGCGTACAGGGCGCACGCGCTCGGCCACGACGAGCTCGCGCCGAGGACCAGGGCGGGGCGGGACGATTTCGGCGGGATCGGGGCGACTATGATAGACAGCTTGGACACGCTGCTCATCATGGGCCTGCGGGACGAGTTCGACGAGACGCTGCGGTATCTGAAGCGACCGGGATCGGCGTTTCGCGATTTGGTGCAGGGCGAGACGGACCGAGACGTGAGCGTGTTCGAGACGAACATACGCGTGCTCGGAGGGCTGCTGGCGGCGCACGATTTATCGGGCGACGCGGATGTTTTGGAGCTCGCGGAATCCGTGGCGGCGAGACTGTCGGCGGCGTTCAGCACGCCGAGCGGCGTGCCGCACTCGTTCGTGAACGTCAAGACTGGTAACTCGTTTGGGTTAGATTGGACGAAAGGCGCGTCCATACTCGCCGATTTCGGGTCGATGCATTTGGAGTGGGCGACGCTGAGCGCGCGCACGAAGAATCCGGTGTACGAGGCGCACACGAATCACGTGTTCGACGTCGTCTCGTCCCTGGGACGACGAGGCAAAAGTGGCGCGAGCACTCACGGTCTATTTTCCTCGCATTTTAACGTCGACACCGGAGAGTTTGCGGGCGGAGACATCACCTTCGGCGCGCTCGGGGATAGCTTTTACGAATACTTGATCAAGTGTTGGCGTTCGCTCGGCGATTTAAAAGACGCCGAGAGGTGGCGCGAGATGTTCGATGAAGCCATGGTCGGGATGAAAACGAGTTTGCTGCGAGAGTGGAAAACGGACGAGGCGACTGGCGAGAAGTATTCGTACGTTTCTCCCATTGGAGGTTCCGGCGCCGGTTCGATGGAACATCTCGCGTGTTTCGTCCCGGGTATGCTCGTGCTCGGTGCGGCAGAGGCACCCACGCCTACAATCGCCGATGAGTACGTGCAAATAGCGAAGGATATCGCGCGTACGTGTGTGGAAATGTATTCTTCTCAGCCTTGCGGCCTCTCCGCAGATCACGTGCGATTTGACTCGGGTTCAAAGACCATCTCGAACATCGACGGCAAAAATATTCAACGCCCGGAAACTGTGGAATCTTTGTTTTATTTGTATCGCAAAACTGGAGATGAAATTTATCGGACGCAGGCTTGGAAAATCTTTCAGTCCATGAAGTCAGCTTATCGAGTCCCCGAAAGTGGCGGCTGGCAAGGCGTGCTCGACGTCTCCAAGACCCCGACGGTGGGCGACGACAAGATGCAATCATTCTTCCTCGCCGAGACGTTGAAGTATTTATATCTCATCTTCGCCGACGGTGATACGATGCACTTGGACGAGTGGGTGTTCAACACTGAGGCACATCCACTGAGAATCACGAAGGAACGTGAACGACTGAACGAGTGACGAACGCGCCGAGCGATGTGGATGGTGGATATTTATCACAACTTTGTAATAGGACAGCATAGAAACTAGAAGTAGAAATGCGCGTGCTGCGGTGCTGCGTAGTTTACTGCGTAGTTTACTTTGAGCTTGATGCGTTGCTTTGATGATACGGACACGCTCGCTTGCGACGAAGAAGACGACTCCAGCGCTTTCCTCGCGCCAGCGAGATGTGTAAAACAAGAATTGAAACAATTGAAAGAATGATCGTCATTTGCGACGACCGCAATGAATTCGTTTGGAATCTTACCACGAATGTCGTTCTATTAGTCGAATCGAAACGGTGTAGATTCCCTCGACGTCGTCCTCTCTTCGACGACGACCTCGGTGACTTTACTCTCTCTGCGGCGCGACGGATAGAGATACTGGCGCATGTCGGCGCAAGTGTAAGAATTGAGCTTTACTTCGCGGTACGTAGACGTCGGTGATGCGTCGATGAGCTCACTCGCGGTGATGCGTTTGGTGTGATCCTTGCGCAAACACGCCGATACCAACGCGCGCAGCGCGTTTGAGACGGCGTCTTCTCCAGCGACGGCGCCGGCGACGTCGATGTCGTCGTCCATAATTTGGACCACCAACCCCAGCGGGCCGCCGTCTTCGATATCGAACACGGGCTTTCCCATGACACTTTCGAGGATTGTTAGGCCCATGCCCCAGACGTCGGCTTCGGGCCCGCATCTCGCGGCGCTCGATTCCAAGCGTTCGGGCGACATGTACATGATGGTTCCGAGCGAGTCGTGCGCGTCGTCTTCGACGTCGCCACCCGCGAAGGGCGTGCACAGACCAAAATCGCTCAGTTTACACTCCCCGTGCTCGTTTACCAACACATTGCTCGGCTTCACGTCGCGATGCACGATCTCCAGAGTGTCGTGTAGATACGCCAATCCGTTGGCGACGCACCTCGCCGCGCACATCGCCGCCCGCGGCGCGAAACGCATCGACCCGCGCGACCTCACGACGTCTTCCAGCGATCCGAAATGCATGAGTTCGAGCGTGATCAACACTTCGTTTTTTATCGCATCGTACCCGAACCCAAAACACCGCACGAGCCCTTCGTACGTCGGCGCGCTCTCCGTTTCCTCGTCGTCCTCCGTCGCCGTCGGGTCAACGCCGAGCACGCCTCGCGCGGTCAACGACGACCACCCTCCGAAGTCCCCATTCCCATCGAAACGCGCGCTCACCGACGACGACGAAATGCGTTGAAACGTCCGCATCTCCCGCTTCGCTTGCACCGCCATCGCGCGATCGTCCGCTCGGATGCGTTTCGTCGCTCGCCTCGCGTCTTCGCCGCGCGTCACCACGCTCGAACTTCCTCGACCGAGCACGCGCGGCGACCCTCTCCCGAGCGTCGACCCGCCGCCGACCGCCGCCGCGCTCGATCTCAGCGACGCGCTCGACGACGACGGCGACGCCGACCGCGACGGTCTCGGTTTCTTCGCGCGCGCGCCCGCGTCGTCGCGTCGTCGTCCCGCGGGCACCGCCGAAAAAGCGCACCCCCAAAAAAGTGCGTCGCCGTCGCGCGCGTCCTCGCGCGCGCCGACGCGCGTCCGCGCCCGCGCGCGCGCGCCGACGTCGTCGAAATCCAATTCGTCGCTCGACGACGACGACGACGACGCCATCGCGCGTCGTCGACTCGCGTCGCCGCGCGCGACGGTCGCGAGGGCCCTCGCCATCGACGTTAAAGCGTCGCGCGCGCGTCGCTCCGTGCGTCCGACCGTCGTCGTCGCGCGCCGCGCGCGACGAGTCCTGATTCGCGCCGCGCGCGCGTCTCCGGGTCGTCGCCGACGATTCGTCTCCATCGATTCTCCGGCCGTCGACGGCGGCGCGAGAACGCGCGAGAAGACGAACCGTCGTCCGCGTGTCCGAAATGTCCGCGTGTCCGAACCGTCGCACTGCGATCATACGAACGCGTCCGAATTCCGCGTTCGCGCGAGGGTCGCGACGAGTCCGACTCGTCGCGCGCGTCGCGCGAGCCAATCGGAACGCGCGATTTCGAGCGCGCGCGCGCGCGCGCGTGAGGCGATTCGAGCGCGCGCGACGGCGCGCGACACAACACGACGCGAACGATGTCTGGACGAGGTAAAGGAAAATCCGCGAAGAAGGCGACGAGCCGATCCGCCAAGGCGGGCTTGCAATTCCCGGTCGGCCGGGTCGCGCGCTACTTGAAGGCTGGCAAGTACGCGACGCGCGTCGGCGCCGGCGCGCCGGTGTACTTGGCGGCTGTCATGGTGAGTGGTTTTTTGAAATTTGAAATTTGAAATCGAACGTTCGGGGCGCGCAAGGGTGGCGTCGGGACGGTGGACGAAGACTGACGCGTTGAATCGTTGTGTTTTACGCGCGCGTAGGAATACTTGTGCGCCGAAGTGCTCGAACTCGCGGGTAACGCCGCGCGCGACAACAAGAAGTCGCGCGTCGTGCCGCGCCACATCCAACTCGCGATCCGCAACGACGAAGAGCTCTCCAAGCTCCTCGGCACCGTCACGATCGCGTCGGGTGGTGTTTTGCCGAACATCCACTCCGTTTTGTTGCCGAAGAAGTCCAAGAAGTCTGGCTCGGCGTCCCAAGAGTACTAAATCTTTACTCAGATTTTGAATTTTTAGCGCCTCGCGCGCGCAAACAAAACAAACCAAAAAAATTACTTGGTGTTCATTCAACACCACCACGAGAAGAAAGAATGTTGTTTCACTATTCGCATTACATCATCGTAATCAATCGTCATCAAGCCGGCTGGATGGCTAAGCGCTCGACGACGTTGGTCCTCGAATCTCTCGCGAGCTTGTCGAGCGGGAACGCCGTGCGCACCATGTACTCGACGCCCTTGCGACCTTTTTGGTACGGACGCGCGATGCCCAAGAACTCTAACTCGGCCACGGCGCGAGTGAATCGCGCCTGAAGCTGCCATAATTTTTCTCGCGGCAAACCGAAAGTGCCTTTACCGCGCGCCGCCGCCGCCGCGTCGCCGCGTTTCATCTCCGACCCCGCTTTACTCTCGCAAAAACTTTGAAACCAGTCGTATATGGGCGCTCGTTCGCCGAATCGCGCGAGTAGGCGATACGCCGCAGCGGTGTCAGGCAACGTTTCCGGCACGCGTCGACCGTTCGCCAAGGCGTAGTCATCTTGACGACAACACGCGCATCGCAGCAGCTCGCTCGGGTCCGTGAGCGTGTTCTCCAACGACAAACGAGGCGACGCCTGAAGCGCGGCGCGAACGCATTCGACGTCGGTGACGACGAATATTCCGCTCGCATCGAGTGATTCCGGCGGATGGCTCCCGTACTTACGCGCGATGGCGCGAAGAATGTCGCAAAACTCATTCGCCGCCGCGGATTTCGCCGAGTCGAGTCGAGGTCGCTCTGGCTCCGCCGCCGTCGCCGCCGTCGTCGTCACCAAAGCCAGGGCGTTGGCTTCGCTCCTCGCCGGTGCGCTTCGACCGCGCGGCGGAGACTTAGGAAGCACCAACCCATCGTTCGCCGCGGCGTCTTCATCGCGCGTTGAAGTCCTCGGCGCGGGCGTGAGGCTCGTCGCGAACGCCGCGCCGTTTCCGCGCCGTTTTCGCGCGTTTAAGATTGCCTCCATCGCTAGTCGCTGATCTTCTGCGTTCGTCTCGTCGCACGCCAGTTTTGCAGCCGTCGCGTTGGCGTTCGACACAGCGACGACGAGACCGCGTCCTTCGTCGCCACCTTTGTTCGTCGGCGTGGATGCCAAAATTGCCGCCTCTCGTCGTCGAGCGTCCTCCGCGTCGAACGAGCCGTCCTCTATGTTCGACAGTAAAAAGCGCAGCTCCGAACCTTCTGCCGACCGCATGACCTCATCATCGTCCAAGAATTTCAGCATAGACTTGACCAAATCACCGATTTCCGCCGTCGTGAACTCGTCCCGAATGCGCGAGAACGCGACATTGAGCAAAGTCCCGCCTTGACTCTTGGCGTTGAATTCTCCAGCACCACCAAAGTATCCTTTTCGCGACGCGTCGAGGAGTAAGTCTGCCATCGTCGTCACGCTCTTTTTGAACTTTTTCTCCGTCGCCGCGCACGCGACTTGAATGCAACGCAACGAGAGTGCCCACCGTCGCCGCAAGCGGTACACGTCCTTCAGCGCCGCGCTCAGTTCGTTCTTCGTTTGCGTCGTTGAAGACGTGGAGTCGCCGTCCTCGTCTCGCATCGATTTTGCGCCAAATCCGTGCTTGATGCGCGCGTACTCCACCGCGTTCGGATCGAGATCTCGAACGAATTGGTCGATGGCGTCGCCGTGCTCGTCGTCGCTGTCGTCGCCGTCGTCGCAAGGCTCGCTCGAATCCTTAGCGAGCAGCGGTAACACCGCGCTCAGCGGCTCCGTCATGAAGTGCGTGATCGTGAGCAAATGCAGCGCACGACGCACGGCGGCGAGGGAAAAGTCGTGCTCTTTAAAGCGCGTGTGCAAAACGTTCAACACCTCGCTTCCAAACGCGGGCACGCGTTCGGGGCTCAACAGCACGCGCTCTTGCACAGCCTCCATCATTTGTCCGGGCGCCCAAAGTTGGAATGCCTGCGCGTTCATCAACGATGCCGTGGCGGCTGGTAACATCCCTTGAAGCGAACTCACACTCGTGGCTAAGCCCAAGAGGACGATGACGGGCACGCTCGAGACGAACTCCGAAACGCTTCGAATAAACGAATCCAACACGCGCACGTCGAAACTTTCCGTATCCTCGACGACGATAACCACCGGACAATTACGACCTTGAATCACCGGATACGTCGTTTCGTCGTCGCCCGCGCGCGCCGCGTCATCTCTCGCGCGCCGCTTCGACCGTCTCGCCGGCGACGTCGCGCGCGAATCCGTCGCCGCCCGCTTCTTCGCCCCCCGCGCGCGACCGTCGTCGCCCTCTCCCGATGCGCGCGAATCACCGCCATTATACACCGTCAACGCGTTCCCGATCGGCGACGGCACCGTCGACGCCGCGATGAGCCCGTCGCGCCGCGCCCCCGACGTCTCCTCGTGCCATCGCCGCAGCGCGCGCATGCTCTTCCCTCCCCAGTGCCCCCCCGTGCGGTCCAACTGTCGCATGATCACCCCAAACGCCACCCCTAACCCCCCAGTCCCGACTCCCGCGCGCGCCTTCAGATCTCTCGACCGCAACAGCGCCACGTGCGCGTCGCCGCTCTTCCTCAGCGATTTCGTCAGCGCCGCGAACGTCTCCTCGTGATCGTCGCTGTTCACCCCCCCCGCCAGCACCACGCCCACGGGCACGCGTCGATCGCCCGCTTCATTTTTTCCCTCTCGCGTCTCCGCGTCCTCGACGCTTCTCGCGCCTCGCTCGCGGACGAACCTCCGCACCCGCGCGAACGCCTCCGCGTTCGCCTCGTCCGCGACGCGTTGACAGTGTCCATCCAGCGCCTCCCACGCGCGCGCGCACGCCGCCGCGCGCCGCTCTCGCGCCCGCCGCGTCTCATCGCGCAACGTCGGCTCGAACGCGTTCAGGCGCGTCGCGTCGTCGCCTCGCGACGCGCCGCGCGCGGATTTCAACACGAAGACGCCCGACTTTAAACCATCGTTCGTCGTGAACGCGCCGATCTCTCGCCCGTCGCGCGTCGCGCGCGCCGCGGCGTCCGCCCGTTTGGCGCGCGACGTCATCGGCGACGGACTCGAGCGCGCGCCGAGCGACGCGACGCGCGCGGCGACGCGCTGTGCGGTCGAACGTCGCGCGCGATTTGAATCATCGCGACGCGAATCGCGCCATAATCCAACGCTCGAGCGCGCGCGCGACGCGCGCGACGCCCCGCGGTCGACGCGCGACGCGCGCAGCGTCGCGCTCGACGCCATGGCGCCGAAAAAACCGAACGCGAAGAGCGCGAAGGCGCAAATCAAGGAGCAGAGAGATCAGATTCGACAGCAAATCAAAACCATCCGAAACGAATCGTCGTCGACGCACGTCCTGGACAGCCTGTACGACGCCGCGCTGGGCCTGGAGCTGTGGCTGCGAACGAACTCGAGCGCGTTTCCGAGCGCGGCGGTGAAACAGAAGACGGAGCGACTGGTGGAGATCGCGACGCAGGCGACGCGAGGGACGCTGGACGCGGACGCGGCGTACTGGGAGCTGGCGGGACTGTACACGATCATCCATCGCGAGTGCCAGAAGGAGGATCTGGGGTTGGTGCATCCGTCGTTCGTGTTTCCGGACGGGGGGATGCCCGCGCTGGGGGAGGGGGACGCGCTGACGCTGGCGGACGTGCGAGAGGTGGTGGGGTGCGAGCTCACGGCGGAGGCGCTGGACGCGAAGATCGCGGAGTTGGAGGAGGTCGAACGCGCGAAGGCGGCGCTGGAGGCGATGGACGCGGAGGCGTGAGCGGTGGGTGTGAGTAGAGATGAAGACGGTTGTAATTTACGGAGTGATGTTGACATCGATAAAACTAAGCGTACAGCGCGGCGATTACGTCGAAGCTTCGCGGCGCGCGTCGGCGTCGCGCGTCAACTCGACCGCGGATTTGAGAAACACGGCGTTGGACTTGATGGATGAGATCGTGAACTCGGCGGCGGCGATGATGTCTCTCCACTCGTGTCCGCCGACGGCGACGCAGAGCTTGATATCGCCCTTGGCGACGTCGCCGACGCGCGCGGCTATGGCGACGCGGCTGAGACTCCACGTCAAGCGCGCGACGCCGGCGACGGTTTCCAACGCCTTGGTGATCTCTTCGACGGTGATGGACGAATTCGGTGCGAGCTTCGACGGGCCGGTTTCGGCGGCGACGGAGGTGAGCATGGAAACCTCGGGCGCGCCCGCGGCGGCGACGGCG
>Ga0222716_10003813_pt1 | contig 11955 bp, 16 predicted proteins | sample C33_13DmetaG_FD_165044 | JGI IMG/M metagenome (GOLD analysis project Ga0222716, IMG submission 165044) | Estuarine water microbial communities from San Francisco Bay, California, United States - C33_13D | ecosystem: Environmental > Aquatic > Marine > Unclassified | place: USA: California... | reverse complement strand
CAAGAAACTGAAACTCGAGTCTAAATGGAATGAGTTATTTCTTGAAAATAAAGGACAGATAACACCTGAAATGTCTGCTCTTGGTGATGAGATCAAAACAGTTATTAGATCAATCATTAAGAAACAAGAGACAGAAGTCCATACCAATCCTAGAGATGGTGAAATTCATCTTTACGCTGGTTAATTAGGACTTACACATTGCTGTAAAAGACTCTTTTACTGTAGGGATTTCTTGCACTATTCTATAATTTATTATATAAATTAATCACTATACATAAATATTCTGCATAGACGCGTATAGTCGACGGCCTAGAGACTATGTGGAAATAACTAGGAGGATAATAATATGGCACAAACTACATTTACAGGACCAGTAGTTGCACTTAATGGTTTCATCGGTGGAGCAAATTCAAACTCTACTGCTGGTGATACTGCACAAGGTGGCGGCGTAGCATGGACTGTTTCAGATACTTCAACACTTGCAATTGCGACTGGCACAAGAGCTGGCGAAACTTTAAGCGCTGTAAGTAATTTAGGTGTAATGGTTTTTGTTGCGAACGGTTATACAGGAGCTGCAACTTATGCATTTTCTGATGGTACAACTTGGAAACAAGTTATTACTGGAACTGACGTTACAACAACATAATAATTATGGAGCTCCTTCGGGAGCTCCTAAAATTTAAGGAGATACAATGAGTATGAAATCAGATGTTAAAGCGGTAAGAGTTGATGGCACCGGCTCTGTATTTGCTGGAAGAACTAGATTAAGAGGTATTATTGTAGAAAATACAAACGCTACAACTGCTCAATCTATTACTTTACAAGATACAGATGGAACTCAATTTCAAGTTAGTTGCCCAGCAGGTGATGTATTTGCATTTAATGTTCCAGAAGATGGAATTTTATTTAAAGGTTTTATGACTGTGAATGCAATAGGTGCAGACGTTGCAGCTACAATCTTGTTAGACAAATAGGAGTCTAAATGGCAACCTCTGGAACAACAACTTTTGAATCAAGTTTTTCTATTGATGAAGTTATAGAAGAAGCATATGAAAGAATAGGTCAACAACCTATGGCTGGTCAAGAAATGAAATCAGCTAGAAGATCTTTAAATATAATGTTTCAAGAATGGGGAAACAGAGGATTACATTATTGGCAAGTAAAAAATAATTCAATTACATTAGTAGATGGTCAAGCAGAATATACAATGTTTAGGTCAACAGCTGATGGTACTTCTGATGCAACAGCAGTGTATGGCGTTGATGATATTTTAGAAATGTCTTATAGAAATTCTTCGTCAGTTGATTTTCCACTTACAAAAATAAATAGATCTGAATATCAATCACTTTCTAATAAAACAGATGAAGGAACACCTACACAATATTTTGTTCAAAGATTTATTGATAAAGTTACAGTCACTTTATATTTAACACCTGGTTCTACAGAAGCAGGAAATTTTATTAACTATTATTATGTAAGCAGGATTCAAGATGCTGGAGCTTACACTAATGAAGCAGATGTACCATATAGATTTGTACCTTGTATGGTAGCAGGTTTATCTTATTATCTTTCACAAAAATTTGCACCTCAAAGAACTCAAGAATTAAAATTATTATATGAAGATGAACTTCAAAGAGCGCTACAAGAAGACGGCTCTTCTAGCAGCTCGTATATAAGTCCGAAGGTGTATTATCCAAGTGTCTAATACTGCTTCAGGAAAATTTTCAAAATTTATATCAGATAGATCTGGTATGGAATTTCCATATAAAGAAATGGTAAAAGAATGGAATGGTGCAAGAGTACATATTTCTGAATTTGAACCTAAACATCCACAATTAGAACCAAAACCACATACTGCAGATCCACAAGGTTTACAAAATGCAAGACCTGATAGAACAGAACCTGCAACAGAAAATTTATTACCATCAAATCCATTTAATATTACATCAGGAAATACTACAATTACGGTTACAGAACCTTCTCATGGAAGAACAACAGGAAATTCTGTTGTATTTAGAAATGTAGATGGAAGTCCAGGAGGATTAGCATATACAGTATTTGAAAATGCTTCAGGATTTAGTATAACAGTAGTAGATATAAATACATATACGTTTACGTTAGGATCAACTCCTACTGTAACAGGTAAATTTGGAGGAACTTTTGTGACTGCAGGTCCAGTTACATTAACACCATAAAATTATGACATACGCAGAATTAGTACAAAAAATTAGAGATTATACTGAAGTAGATTCAAATGTTTTAACATCTACAATTGTAGATGGTTTTATTGAAAATGCTGAATGGAGAATACAAAGAGATGCTGATGCAGATTATCAAAGACAATATCAAACAGCTAATTTAATTTCTGGTCAAAAGTTTATTAATTTACCTTCACCATATAGTATTGTTAGATCTATTCAAATTTTTACTTCAACAGATACCTCTTTGTCTGGAAATAGAAGTTATTTAGAAGTTAGAGATACTAGTTTTATATCAGAATTTAATAATACTAATGCAACTGGGTTTCCTAAGTATTATGCAAATTGGTACGAGGATAAAATTGCATTTGCTCCAATTCCAGACAATACTTATTCAATTCAAGTAAATTATATCTTGAAACCACCGCAATTATCGGCTACAAATACAACATCATATTTAAGTCAGTATTTTCCCAACGGACTTTTGTATGCATGTTTAGTCGAAGCTTACAGCTTCTTAAAGGGGCCAAACGATCTCTTGCAATTATATGAAGGAAGGTATAAACAAGCGATAGAAGGCTTCTCTATAGAACAAATGGGAAGACGAAGACGCGATGAATATCAAGCAGGTGTTCCTCGTGTTGGAAAACAATAAGGAGATAAACTATGGCTATAACACAAGCGATTGCAAATGCATTCAAGAAACAATTACTAGAAGGTGATGCGAACTTTGCATCAGGCGGTGATAAGTTTCAATTAGCTCTTTATACTTCTTCAGCAACTCTAAACTCAGCGACTACTTCTTACACAACTACACAAGAAGTTGGTAACAGTGGTGCTTATACAGCTGGTGGTGGCGGTCTGACAAGTCAACAAACTTCAATTGCATCAGGTGTTGCAATTGTAGACTTTGCAGATTTATCATTTACAGGTGTAACGTTGACAGCTAGAGGTGCATTAATCTATAATACATCTTCTGCAGTTACTAATGCAGCAGTTGCAGTTTTAGATTTTGGAGCAGATAAAACAGCTACATCAGGAACTTTTACAGTACAGTTTCCAGCATTTACTACATCAGCAGCTATATTAAGAATCTCTGGTTAATAGGAGGTTAAATGGCATTAGTTGTAAATGATAGAGTAAAAGAAACTTCTACTACAACAGGTACAGGTGCGTTTACTTTATCCGGAGCTGTTTCTGGTTTTGAAACTTTTTCAAGTGCAATTGGTAATACTAATACAACATATTATGCAATTCAAAACCAGGACGTTCCTACAGAATTTGAAGTAGGTCTTGGTACTGTTGGTGCTGGAACTTTAGCTCGAACTACAATTATATCATCATCTAATAGTGATGCTGCAGTAGATTTTTCTGCAGGTACTAAAGATGTTTTCTGTACCCTCCCTGCATCCAAAGCAGTCATACTAGATTCAAGCGGAAACATTGTTGCAAACAATGGATCTAACTTAACAAATTTAAACGCAGATAATTTAGCTTCAGGCACAGTCCCTGATGCAAGGTTTCCTGCAACATTACCAGCAGTTAGTGGAGCAAACTTAACAAACTTAGATGCAGACGATTTAGCTTCAGGTACAGTACCTGATGCAAGGTTTCCTGCAACACTTCCTGCAATTAGTGGCGCTAATTTAACAAACTTAGATGCAGATGATTTAGCAAGTGGCACAGTGCCAGACGCAAGGTTTCCTGCAACACTTCCAGCTGCGAGCGGTGTAAACTTAACATCTTTAAATGCTACAAACATTGCTTCAGGAACTTTATCATCAGATAGATTACCAACAGTACCTACAACAAAAGGTGGTACAGGTTTAACAGCTATTGGAACTGCAAATCAAGTTCTTGCAGTAAATTCTGGTGGAACAGCTTTAGAATATCAAACTCCAACTACTGGAGATATTACAGGAGTTACAGCTGGCTCTGGTTTAACTGGAGGTGGGACTTCTGGAGATGTTACATTAAACGTTGGTGCTGGAAACTTAATAGATGTTCAAGCCGATCAAATAGATGTTGATCTTTCAGAATTAACTACATCTACCTCAGACGCAGATGGAGACTTTTTTGCTGTTGTAGATTCAGCAAATGCACAGAAAAAACTTACAAAAGGCAATATTAATATTTCAGGTTTTAATAATGACAGTGGATTCACTACAAATACAGGTACAGTTACTTCTGTATCAGGTGGTAATGGATTAACAGGAACGGTTACAACTTCTGGATCATTAGCAGTTGGAGCTGGAACTTTAATTGATGTGACTGCAGATGCAGTAAGTGTAGATTTATCAGAACTTGCAACTTCTACATCAGATGCAGATGGTGATTTCTTTGCAGTAGTTGATAGCGCTAATGCACAAAAAAAACTTACAAAAGGCAATATTAATATTTCAGGATTTAATAATGACAGTGGATTCATTGATGGATCTTCTTTAAATGCAGATAACTTATCTTCAGGAACTGTTCCTGATGCAAGATTTCCCGCAACTCTTCCAGCTATCAGTGGTGCAAACTTAACAAATTTAGACGCGTCAGATTTAGCAAGTGGAACGGTTCCAATTGCTAGAATAGATTTAGATTTGTTAACTACAACTTCAAATGACGACAATGCTGATTTTTTTGCAGTGATAAATTCTGCAGGAGCTCAAACTAAAATAACAAAGGGCAGTATTAATAACTCAGGTTTTAATAATGACGCTGGATATACTACAAATGTTGGAGATATTACAGGTGTTACAGCAGGTACATTATTAGACGGTGGCGGAACTTCTGGTACTGTTACATTAAATGTAGATTTATCAGAATTAACTACTTCAACATCTGATGCAGATGGTGATTTCTTTGTTGTAGTTGATTCTGGCAATGCACAGAAAAAACTTACAAAAGCAAATATAGCTTTATCTGGTTTTAATAATGATTCAAACTTTACAAATAAAGGAACTGCAACCGTATTAGCTATGGTATTTGGTTAAAATATTATGAAATTTAATTTTGATAAAAAAGAATATGATACAGATAACTTATCTCCACAAGGAAAACTTTGTGTAGATAAATTACAAAATATTGGTGTTCAAAGACAACAGATTTCAATGCAGTTAAATGATTTAACAGTACTACAAGCACATTATTCTGATTTACTAAAAAAAGAATTACCTCAAGAAGAAGTAAAAGAAAATAAAACAGGAGCCTAGTAGATTATGGCTTTTGGAATTACAGCATTTGCAGAAGCACCTTTTGCAGATACAGGATCACAAAGTGTTAATGTTGCAGTAACAGGTCAAGAACTTACTATTCAAGAAACATCTCCAGGTATTGTCATAGATGTAAATGTACCTTTAACAGGTCAACCATTAACAGCAACACAAGATGATGTATCTATATCTATAGTTGTTGAAGTATTTCCAACAGGTGAAACTTTATCTGCTAATCTAGATTCAGTTTCTATTACTGGAGATGCAAATGTAAATATTACTGGAGAATTATTATCTGCTACTGAAGGTAGTGTTAACATAACTGCTGATGCTAATACAAATATTAGTGGTGAATTATTATCTATAGCTCAAGGTAGTGTTGTTGCATCTGCTAACGCAGATGTTTCAGTTACTGGTCAGGAATTGACTATGCAAGAAAATGCTCCAGATGTTACTGGAGATGCAAATATAAATATTACTGGAGAATTATTATCTGCCGCTGAAGGTAGTGTCAGTATAAGTGCTGATGCAAATACAAATATTACTGGAGAATTATTATCTGCTGCTGAAGGTAGTGTCAGTATAACTGCTGATGCTAATTTAACTTTAACTGGTTTTGACTTAACCATGCAAGAAAACGCTCCAGATGTTACTGGAGATGCAAATGTTGCTTTAACAGCTTTACCTATGACGGCCACTCTTGGAACAGCAGTTTTAGATGCAAATAGTTTAGTTGATGTAACCGGTCAAGAATTAACCGTGCAAGAAGGCACTCTTAGTGCAGATGATGCAAGTGCAGAAGTGACTGGAATTGCAATGACTATGGCTCAAGGAAGCACTCAAAATGTAACATGGACTATAGTAGATACTGGAAATACGACAACATGGAAAGAGGTTGCTTGACACTAATCTATAAATTAAATATTATAATATAATTTAAGGAATATAAAATATGGCTAATACTACTTCAACGAATTTAAAATTAACTGTACAAGCGACTGGAGAAAATTCAGGAACTTGGGGACAATTTACTAATACAAATTTACTTATTCTAGAGCAAGCAATTGGTGGTTATGATGCAGTTGCTTTAAATGCAACAACAGGAGCAACATTAACATTTTCAAATGGGGTACTATCAAATGGTAAAAATCAAGTTTTAAAATTAACAGGGACTATTACATCTAATGTGGATGTAGTAATTCCAGATGGAATTGAAAAAACATACACTGTAGAAAATGCAACTACAGGAGCCTTTACAGTGACCTTTAAAACAAGCTCTGGAACAGGGGCAACTTGGTCCACTACGGATAAAGGAACCAAACTTTTATACTCAGATGGTACAAATATAGTTGATTTAAATGCCAATATTAACACAATTAATCAATTTACTTTACCAACATCTACAGGTGTAAATGGACAAGCTATGGTAACAGACGGCTCTGGTAATTTAAGTTTCAGCAATAAAGCTGTTGCAATGGCATTTATTTTAGGTTAATAATATGAATATAGGAGATAAAAAATGGCAGCACCAAATCTAGTAAATGTTTCTACAATTACAGCTAAGTCTGTACAAGCAACATTAACTACAACATTAACAACTCAAATTTTATTAAATTCTGCAGCTTCAGGAAAAGTTTTTAAAGTAAATAGCATTATCATAGCAAACATTGATGGGACTAATGCTGCTGATGCTACAGTAGCAATCACTAAAAGTGGTGGATCACCAATTAAAATAGCAAGTACAATTTCTGTGCCTGCTGATGCAACTTTAGTTGTTTGTGATAAAAACACAGCAATTTATTTAGAAGAAGGTGATAACATTGAAGCGGGAGCTTCTGCAAACAGTGATTTAACTATTACAATAAATTACGAAGAATTATCATAATAGGAGGCACTATAAATTATGGCTAATGGCGGAATTATAGGACCAGTTCAAACACCTGTTATCAATCCACCTGTTACTCAACCTGAAACTATTACAGGTGTTACTTCACCTAACCCTGCCTTTGCAGTTCAACCTGCAACAACTCAAGTAACTGTTATGGTTATTGCTGGCGGCGCTGCGGGAGGAGTAGGAGGCGGAGGTGCAGGCGGATTAAGAATTATATCAAACCACCCTGTTCCTTCATCACCTTTTCCAATTACAATAGGAGCAGGTGGAACAAGAGGCCCAGCAGCTAATGCTGCAACTAATTCACCTGGAAGTAATTCTACATTTGGTGCAGCATCACCAATAGCTTCAACTGGTGGAGGAGGATCACTAAACTCAAGTGGCCCTGGACTCGATGGAGGATCAGGAGGTGGAGCATCTGGTTTTGGATCAGGTGGGGCGGGAAATGATGGAGGATATTCTCCTCCAGAAGGAAATACTGGAGGACTTTCAACCGTATATAATGGAGCAGGTGGAGGTGGATCTGGTGCAATAGGAGGTCCGGTTACTTCATGGCCTGGACTAGGTGGATCAGGTGGAGCAGGAACTAACACAGCATCAACTTTTGGAGCAGCACCACAACCTTATTATCCAGCTAAAAGTCCTGGACCAACAAACGCTTACTTCGCTGGAGGCGGAGGAGGTGGAGGTACATCCAATACACCTGTTGGTGGAACTGGTGGTGGCGGAACTGGATTGTCAGCACCCCCTGCATCATTTGCTGGAAACGGAGATACAAATTCAGGATCTGGCGGTGGTGGAAATTATGGATTAGGATCTAACCACGTTGGTAATGGTGGATCGGGTATGGTTATTGTAAAAGAACCCGCTGTTTCCGTTCCTGGATCTTTTGTTGCTCCTGGAATATGGACATTACCTGAAGTTTATGACTATAGAAGATCTGGAGATTGGGAAGGAGATTAATTATGGCACATTTTGCAGAAATTAATTCTGACAATAATAAAGTATTAAGAGTTATTGTCATTGGCCAAGATCAAGTTGATGATCATGGAGGAGAAAATTCTACTGAACTAGAGCAATGGGTAAAAGATAATCATCCAAATGATCCATTTATAGATTATTCTAGTATTTCAGATACTTATTGGAAAAGAACTTCATATAATACATTTGAAAACAAACATCTAAATGGAGGAACTGCTTTTAGGGGAAATTATGCTGGAATTGGTTACAATTATGATTCAACTAATGACATTTTTCATGACGATAAACCTTTTCCCTCATGGACTTTTAATTTATCAAAAGCAAATTGGGAAGCTCCTGTAGAACACCCAACTATTTATACTTATGGTGATGGTGCTTATTATCAAATTAAATGGGATGAGGATAACCAAAGATGGAAAGGGTTAGCAGAAAGTTCTGGTGGAACACAAACATTTATCTGGGATCCTGATATATCTTCTTGGATTTCAACAGCGGAATAATTGACTTATTGTTTATAAAAAGTATAAAGTTCCTTGAAAGAACTTATGCATTTAAAAGAAAATTATTGGTATTTTGAATCTGTTTTGTCAAATAGATTTTGTGATGATTTAATTAAATACGGTAATCAACAAAAAGAATTACGTGCTCTAACAGGTACCGAAGCTAAACTTAAAGAAAAAATAAAACATATAAAAAGAACATCAGAAAATCAACATTTATCTGACGAAGAATTAGCTATACAAAATAATATTAAAATAGATGCAAATTTAAATAAAGAAGAACTTTTAGATTTAAAAAGAAAAAGAGATTCAAACATTGTTTGGTTATCAGATAAATGGATTTATAAAGAAATTCATCCCTATGTACGTATTGCAAACAAAAACGCAGGTTGGAATTTTGAATGGGATTTTTCAGAAGCATGTCAATTTACAAAATATAAACTTAACCAACATTATGATTGGCATTGTGATAGTTGGAAAGAACCATATAATAATCCAAAAAATTTAAATGTACATGGTAAAATAAGAAAGTTATCTGTAACATGTTCTTTATCTGATCCTAAAGATTATAAAGGAGGTGAATTACAATTTAGCAATAGAAATAATGAAGATGATCCTAACACAGTATCTGAATGTAAAGGTATAATACCTAGAGGAAGTATTGTTGTATTTCCAAGTTTTAATTGGCATAGAGTAAAACCTGTGACAGAGGGGATTAGATATTCTTTAGTTATTTGGAATTTAGGACAACCATGGAAATAACTAAACAAGTTTCTTTTTTATATTCAAACAGGGATATATTACCATGTTAGAATTAGATGTTAAGGGATCAAAAAGTTATCAAGAACTTAAATCAATAGTCTTATCTAATACATTTCCTTGGCATATTGATCAGTATGGAAGTAATGATAAAAAAAGTAACTTTGAATTTTTAAGTCATAGTGTAGTTAGAAGAGGCGATACAAGACCAAACTCGTTTATATATGACCTTACATTAAAATTTTTACAATCATGTGGTTTAAAATATAGATTTAAAATTAAACAAATTTATAGAATGGCATTTAATTTAACATATCCTTGCAGTTTTGAAAAATCTGGAATTCATACAGATTTATCTTTTGACCATAAAAATATTATTATTTATTTAAAAAATGATGAATATGAATTAGGAACTATTATATATAATAAAATGGTAGAAAGTAACACAAGTTATACATACAAAAATTATACATATATAGACGATAAAGATTTAGATATATTAAAAGAAACTAAAGGAAAAGAAGATACAGGTATTATGTTTGATGGATTACATTATCATGAAGCTTATTTTCCTAAAAAAGATAAAAGAATTTCTTTAGTGGTAAATATATAAAATGTTAATACCCACTGTTACATATGATAATTTTTTTAAAGATCCGAATTTAATTTTGGATTACGCAAAGTCATTAGAATATAAAGAACCTTCAGAAGGTATATATCCTGGTGCAAGAACTGAAGCTTTACACACATTAAATAATAATTTGTTTTTAGAAGTAACTGGTAAGATTTTAAAATTACTGTGGCCGACAACACATTCAAAAATTAATTTTAATGCACAATGCTATTTTCAAAGAATACCTAAAAATTTTAAAAATGAAGGATGGGTACATCAAGATCATGGATTAATAAGTTCTATTATATATTTATCGCCACATAAAAATTGCGGTACATCTATTTTTGAGCCAAAAAATACGAATTATTGGAAACATACCAAAATGAAAAGAGAAACATATATTACAAAAGCATTTGATAATGAAGAAAAATATGTTAAAGAAAACAATAGTAACTTTGAAGAAACAATACATGTTAAATCAAGATATAATAGAATTATTATTTTTGATGCTCAAAGTTATCATGCAGCTCAAAGGTTTTGTGAAGAAGGTATTGAAGAAGATAGACTTATCTTAGTAACTTTTTTTATGGAAATGAATGGCCCAGGTTTATCATGGCATGGCCCAGAATGTAATAGAACTTAAAGGAGAAAAAAATGAATTTTAAACAAAATGGTTTTACTGTAATCAAAGAAGCGATTGATCCAAAAATAGCTGATTTTGTATATAAGTATTTTTTACTTAAAAGAAAAGTTGCAGAAACTTTATTTGATACAAAATACATTTCACCTTTCACAACATATTGGGGTGTGTGGAACGATCAACAAGTTCTCAATACATATTCTGTTTACGGAGATGTCGCAATGGAAACATTACTCACAGAAGTAAAATCTATTATGGAAAAAATAACAGAACTAGAACTCATTGAAACTTACGCTTATGCTAGAATTTATAAAAAAGGAGATATTCTCCATAGGCATAAAGATAGGTTTAGTTGTGAAATATCTACCACTATGAATTTAGGAGGAGATGAATGGCCAATCTATATTGCTGAAAAAGAATCAGATGGTGTTATGAAAGATGGTAAATATATTCCTTCTACAAGTAAAGGTGTAGAAGTTAAATTAAACCCTGGCGACATGTTAGTGTATAGAGGTAATATATTAGAGCATTGGAGAGAAGCTTTTCAAGGAGAAGATTGTGGTCAAGTTTTCTTACATTTTAATAACAAAGCGACTGAAGGCTCCGAAAAGAATAAGTTTGACAACAGGCCTCATTTAGGACTTCCCTCTGATTTTAAAGCATGATATAACTATTTAGTTATGCTGCAGAAACTTAATTTTAAACCAGGTTTTAATAAACAAGTCACAGATTCAGGGGGTGAATCTCAATGGGTTGATGGTGATTTTGTTAGATTTAGATATGGATTACCAGAAAAAATAGGTGGTTGGTCTCAATTAACTAACTCAAATAAAACTTTACCGGGAGCAGCTAGAGCACAACATGCTTTTACAAGTATTGCTGGTGAAAGATATGTAGCAATTGGGACATCTCAAGGTTTATTTTTATACTATGGAGATCAAGATAGTTTCGTTGATATTACTCCATTAGATACAGCTATTACTGGAGCTGACTTTGATGCAACAACAGGCTCTGCAACAGTCACTGTAAATAAAACCTCTCATGGATTATTAGATGGAAGATATGTAACATTTTCATCTGTTACGGTTCCAACAGGTTCAGGTTATGCAACATCTGATTTTGAAGATAATACTTTTGAAGTAAGAAATAAAACTGCAAATACTTTTGAAATAA
>Ga0222716_10003811_pt1 | contig 11959 bp, 25 predicted proteins | sample C33_13DmetaG_FD_165044 | JGI IMG/M metagenome (GOLD analysis project Ga0222716, IMG submission 165044) | Estuarine water microbial communities from San Francisco Bay, California, United States - C33_13D | ecosystem: Environmental > Aquatic > Marine > Unclassified | place: USA: California... | reverse complement strand
ACGTAACAAATACGATAACAAATAGATAATATAATAAACAAAACAACATGAGAAAAATTAAATACGATTTTATAACAGTAGACTCAACAGCAATACAATCTATGAGATACTACAAAGAACAAAGAAATTTATTAGTTAAATTTCAAAACGATACAAATTATTTATACAAAGATATACCAGTTAGATTGTTTCAAAAAATGAGAAACAGTTATTCGATCGGTAAATTCTTTAACAAACATATTAAAAATAACTTTATTTTAGGTTAGTTATTTATTTTAGATGAGCAGGATTCTGTCTGGCGGTTTGATTACAAAACGGTGCAATAAAAAGGCAATGCCAGAATCACCCACATCCTGCTCTAATAATATTAGCGACGTGGAGAAGTGGTATCTCGTTGGGCTCATAACCCAAAGGTCATAGGTTCGAATCCTATCGTCGCAACTAAATTATAAATTATGATGATGTTTTTAAATACAAACGGAAGACAAGGTATAAGTTCATTCAACTTAAACTTTGAATTTACTGATGAGCAAATCAAATTGCTAAAGACGTATGGAAACCAGATAACCGCTATATATTATAGCGAAAAGAATAATAAAGGTAAGCTTAAAATACAAGCAACTGAACCACTAATATAAAATGAAATTTCAATTAACAACAAATGGAGATCTTATTATATATAATTTACATAATCAAAACAATAACAATAACCTTAATAATAATTACAGTATGGAATCACTCGTAATGTTTCAACAAGAAAGAATTAAAGCTTTGGAGGAGCATATTAAAATGCTTGAAGATGAATGCAAAGCTTTATATAATCAAGTAGATAGTTGCGATGGTGAATGTAAATTAACAATAGTAGATTAGATACGTAACAAATACGAATAACTTTAGATAATATAAACCTATGAAGCTAACAATATTAAATTTCACAACTGGTCATATACATATACATAATGTATCAAGCCAATCAGAAGTTAAAAAATATGTTGATAATCAAAGTCCACATAAAACATGGATGTTATCAACTGATAGCGAATTTAAAATAATAAACCACTAATGAATATATTTTACTTACACCCAGACCCAGTAAAAGCTGCTGAATATCATTACAACAGACATGTTGTTAAAATGCCGTTGGAAGCTGCCCAAATGCTTTGTACTGCACATCATGTGATCGGAGAAGACTATGAGTATGATACTAGTTATGTTCCTTACAAAAAAGCGCATGTGAACCACCCTTGTACTATATGGGTTCGTTCCGGCTTAGATAATTATAATTGGACATATCAGTACATGATGGCGCTGGGTGATGAGTATACTAACAGATACGGTAAAACACATCTGACTATTGAAAAGTGTAGAGACGTGCTATACACACCGCCTTTATATATTGATAATACACCTTTCACACAACCACCTCAATGTATGCCCGATGAATATAAAGTTGAAGGTCATTCGTCTAAAGCATATTGGAATTATTATATTAACGATAAAAAACAAGTAACAATAAAAGATGAGCAACCGCATTTACAAGCACCTAGTTTCATATAACATATTTGGAATTAGAGATAAAATTAAAAAAGAACAGCAGAGTAGCAAACCAAATAAACGATATGCAAAAAAAAGAGTTAAGTAAAGTTTTAATTTATATTGGCGTACCCCTTTGGATTATAGCTATATCGTTTATTGCTCTCTGTATTATAATAGATAATTTATGGTTTTAGAATTTATACATAACATAAGAGATAAACACGATCTTTATTCAAGAAAGCAAAAACATTTAAGATTTGTTGGTCAAAGATTATATGATTTGCATTCTGAAATTACAAATGAGTCTATGGAGTTACATAAACTTAAAGGAATAAAATTAAACAACAAAGTAAATAGATTAGTTTTATTATCATCTAATATAGATAGGTATAAAAAATATTTAAAGTTAATCACTTTTATGAAAAAATAAATGCTATTTGAAAGAAATTTGAAATACTTAAACGACAATAGAATATTATATAGACGCGATCCAGTTGATGATATACCTACCAAACAATACAATTGGGGTTGGTATTATGAACATGGAACGTATGAATGTTATGCTCTATTTCGTAGCAAAGCTAAGATAACTACTTATAAATCTTTAAAATGGCATTTAATAGTATTGTTATACCTTAATGAGGAAATGACACACTTACAATTTGATACACTTGCAAGATTTATAGCTGATAAAAAAAATGGTTATGTAACTTTCAATTGTCCTAAAAATATTATTGATAAGATCATTGACGAAATAAATTTAATTGATTTTGAAAGTGATCGCCCTAAAAATAAACCTAGAAAAGTTATTTTTAGAGATAATTCAGGATTAGATACAAAACAAAAACAACAAATAATAGGTAAGTTAATTGGTAAACAAAAAAAAGCTACACCTGAAGATATATATGAAGCTATATTAACAATTAACGATAATAAAGAAAAGATTACAATAAAAAAAATAGCAACTATTTTAAACGTCTCTACAAGAACTATTTATAGAAATATAAGTAATGGATTAGTTAGAGAAAAAATACTTTTAAATGAAAAGATATAACGTCCAAAACTATGTTAGGTATAAACTTGACTTAGAAGACAGTTTAAATTTAGCCTTTGAGGGTAAATACTCAGAGAGAGATAATATAATAATTGAAAATTTACCATTAGTCGAGTCTGTAGCGCGTTCTTTTTCTACTTCAGATCAAGCTTCCGGCATTCTAAGTATTAATGATTTATTACAATCCGGCGCGGAAGGTTTAATCTTAGCAGTCAATCGTATTGATTGGAATGTTATAAACGAATCTGAGCATCCAGAGAAAACACTTAAATCATTTCTGTCGAAACGTATTCGAGGTGCAATAAGAAGAGAGATTGATATTAATCGAGGTAACATGAGAATACCAGAATACAAGCTTAATGAAATTAGAAAATCAGATGGTGGTGATCAGAAGATAGTACAAATGTTTTTTAACAGTATATTTTCTAGCATAGATATTCAGTATGAAGATGAAGATAATAACGTCCTTATGCAAATCCCAGATGATTCGGATAAGTATAATATAGATATTATAAATAAATATTTATTAGGATTAATGAAAACAAATCTATCGCAAAGAGAATATGATGTACTACGTATGAGTTACGGACTTGACTGTGATAAATTGTCTGCAAAAGAAATTGCGACTAAACTTAACATAGAAGGCAGTGCCAACTACGTTCGTGTGTCTCAAATAAAAAGAGATGCAATAGATACATTAATACAAAACGTTGATAAATCACAAGTTTTAGATTTTTTATGAGAAAATTAGTAATCACATTTTTGATGGCAACTAGCTTTTGCTATACGCAATCAAATTCAATTCCGCCAGAATTATATGGCAATTGGTATAACCAAGAACAAGAACTTTTAATAATTCAACCTAATGATACATTCACTAGGAGAAGTACAAAAGGAATATTAGCTCAAGGCAAACTAGAAATGGTTGATAATGAGTTAAGAGTAATTAGAACAGATGTAAACGATGAGTATGACTTATTGTTTTACATTGGGAGCAAAAGTTTAGTAGTAACAAAGCCAAGATCACAACAAGCTTGGTTGTTCTATAGACTTGGAAATTAAATAGTTAAAATAATACGTAATAATATATATAATGACAGTATATCAAAAATTAAGTTTAATACAAAGAGAGTTTAAAAGTAAGAAATCACGTTACAACTCATTCGGCAAATACAACTTCAGATCAGCCGAAGATATTCTTGAAGCATTAAAACCGTATAACGAAAAGTATAAAGTATACTTTGTTGTTCACGAGCAATTTCAAATGTCAAATTTAAATGTTCCTATAATAGAAACAAGAGCACAAATTCACGACACTGAAAGCGAAGCATTTATATCAGCAACAGCTATTGTGGGTGTAGATCTTAATCAGAAAGGTATGCAAACACCACAGCAATTTGGTTCAGCATCATCTTATGGTAAGAAATATGCTTTAGGTAATTTATTGCTAATTGATGACACTGCAGATTCCGATGCTACAAATACGCACGGCACTCAAGCTGCTACTATGACATCAGCTCAGCTTAAGCAAGCACAAGAATACGTTAAATCAGGGGGTCAAGTTTCTGCAATCAAAAAGAAATATGCAATGACGCCTGAGCAAGAAAAACAGTTAACAACACTTTAAATGACAAAAGACGAAGTCTTAGAGAAACTTAAATCCGACGAACATTACTATGGTAAGTTTGGGAAACAGTATTTAAGTAATTCAGACATATCCGCATTATTAAAAGACCCATTAAGCTTTAAAGCACCCTCACCTATGAGCTCTGCTTTTTTAGTTGGCGGTTATTTTCATACTAGTATACTTGAACCAGATAAGATTGATAATTTTAAAATCATTGAATCTTCTACAAGAAATACAAAAAAGTATAAGGAAATTTCTGAGGGTGAGTTATGTTTACTTCAGCATGAAGCAGACAAAATTGAACTAATGCGAGAAAAGTTGCTAAAGAACAATGTATGTAAAGATTATATACGGGGTTCAAGAAAAGGCGCACGTGTTAAATACGAACAACCCGGGATAGTAAGGTTGTTTGGTAACATGTGGAAAGGTAAAGCCGATATAATAAATGAGGACGAGCAACTTATTATAGACCTCAAGACTAGTGCTGATATAAGTAAATTTAAATGGTCAGCAAGTAAATATAATTATGACAGTCAGGCTTATATCTATAAAGAGATGTTTGGCTATGATATGTTATTTATCGTAATGGATAAAACAACACATCAAATAGGAATATTTGATTGTTCGGATGAATTCTATGAATCTGGTAGAGATAAAGTTGTTAGAGCTACTGAATCATATGAACTATTCTTTAAAACAGATGGCTTTGATCCATCACAATTTTTTTTAACTAAAACACTTTAATTTAATATTATGGCAAGAACAAAAAAAAGAACTTGTAGCGTAACAGGTGTTACGACAAGTGAGAAAAACTTTTATGGCAATCAAACGCATGTAAAAGCTGTTGACAATCTAAGACGCGCAACTGGTGCTAATAGAAGTCAATTACAAAGAATGTTTTCACAATTACAAACATATTAATAATGGCGGGTATAATTAAAACAAGTATAAACCTAACTGCTATAGATAAGTCAAGAATTATACAAGGTAAGAAAGGTCAGTATCTACCGATCACTATTACTGTAAATAATGATGTAGACGCTTATGGCAATCACGGACCTGTAGCTATTGCTCAAACTAAAGAAGAGCGAGAAGCTAAGGAGCCTAGAACATTTCTAGGTAATGCTACTATAGTATGGACTGATGGAGAATTCCCACAGCCTGTGCCAAGAGATAATCAACAAGCAGCAGCTGCACCAGCAGCAAAAGTTGCACAAGATGATTTACCATTTTAATAACCACAATTAGAAATAAATTTAATTAAATGCAAGTAAACAATTCGGAAATCAACGGTTTCCAGATCGACCAATTTAATCAACATGATCTTAAGGTAGGCGCGCTTGAGGGCACTTGTCCTATGTGTTCGCATACTAGAAAGACTGAGAACAAAAAGAAAAAATGTGCTTCTTATGATTGGGAGAGAGGATTAGGTACTTGCCACAACTGTAATAAAACATTTCAACTACATACTTTTAAGAGAAGAGGAACAGCTGATAAAGTTTATGAGCGCCCAGACTTTTCTGCTAAAACTCACAAACCAGTGAGTTCAAAAGTTGTAGAGTGGTTTAACGGTAGAGGTATATCTCAAAGGACTCTTGAAGACTTAAATGTTTCTGAGGGTCCTGAGTTTATGCCACAAACTTCTAAGGAAGAGAACACAATTAAATTTAATTATATGATGGGTGGTGAGCTCATTAATATTAAATACAGAGATGGCCGCAAGAACTTCAAATTATATAAAGGTGCTGAAAAGATTTTTTATAATATTGATTCTATTGTTGGCCATTCTTTTTGTGTTATAACTGAGGGCGAATTAGATGTATTAGCTTTACACGAAGCAGGTATTTCAAATGCTATTTCGGTTCCAAATGGAGCAACATTAGGTACAAATAATTTAGATTACTTAGACAACTGTATAGATTACTTTTCGGGCATTGAAAAGGTTATTATAGCAGTTGATAATGATGAGCCGGGTCAAGCGCTAAGACAAGAGTTAATAAGAAGACTTGGTGCAGAGATTTGCTATACAACTTCGTTTAAAGATTGTAAAGACGCAAATGAATACTTATTAAAGTATGGTGCTGAATCATTATCTAATGTTATAGATAAGTCAAGCCCTGTGCCCCTTGAAAATGTTACAACATTTAAAGACATTGAAGGCGACGTTGTAGACTTTGTTGAAAATGGTTTTAAACCCGGATTTCAAATAGGTTTACGTAACTTTGATGAAATATTTTCTACATATACCGGGCAGTTTATAACTGTTACAGGTATACCAAGTTCTGGTAAATCCGACTTTGTTGATCAAATGGTAATAGGTTATAATCAACAGTACAGTTGGAAAACAGCTTTTGCTTCACCAGAAAATGCACCCACATATTTACACGCTCATAAACTAATGAGAAAAGCTTGGCAAGGTATGCCATCTAAATCTGATATTGGTAAAGACAAGTGGGAACAAACAACAGAATATATAAACGATAATTTCTTTTTTATCGATATGGAACGTTATACATTAGATTCAGTACTTAAAAAAGGAGCTGAGCTTGTAAAACGTAAAGGTATTAAATGCCTTGTAATTGATCCATTTAATAAAGTAAGAGATTTAGATTCTAATAATGGCGATGTCAATGTTTACACATTAGAGTATTTAACTAAGATTGAAATGTTTGCTAAAAAATATGATGTATTAGTTATAATAGTTGCTCACCCAACTAAAATGTATAAAGATTCAAATGGCAAAATTGAGGAACCTACAATGTATAACATTAAAGGTGGTGGTGAATGGTATGACGCTAGTTACCACGGTTTATTAGTTCATAGAGATTATGAAAAGAAAACCACGAAAGTAAAGGTATTAAAAGTTAAATTTCAAAACTTAGGTGAAAATGGAGGAGAATGCTTCTTTACATGGGAACCTAAATCTGGTTGTTATGTACCATATACAGAACAAATACCAGAAAATACAATAATGCCTTGGGAATAATACGTAACAAATACGATATAAATAAGATAATATGGCAGGAACAATACAACCAATGGATCTTGGTAGAAAAAGAAAGAAGAGTGTTATGGGCACTTACTTTCCTACGCAAGAACAATTAGATGCTTGGAATTGGTGTGTTAGAAATAACATAAGAATATCTTTTAAACCTGAATCTACAGGATCAAGCCCTAAGTGTTGGTATATTACAATTGCTATAGGCCCATATAAAAAAGGAGAGAAAGTAAATGTTTCACCGGACTGTTATGAAGCAGGAAAGTGTCACGAACAAATGTATAAAACATGCGAATATTATTATGAGAAATATAGAAACTGAATATACAGGATTAATGTCCGGCATATTACACGGGGGTAAAGAAAAAGCAGATAGAACAGGTACGGGTACAAGAGCGGTATTTGGTAGAATGTTATATCATGATATGGCACTTGGCTTTCCAATATTAACTAAAAAGAAAATTATATTTAATCATGCAAAAACAGAATTATTTTGGATTGTCGAAGGCAGAAGCGACTTGGATTATCTTATTGATAACGGTGTCAAGTATTGGATTCCTGATTACCAAAGATCTGGCAGGACTGATAGAAAACTTGGTCCCGTATATGGTCACCAGTGGCGTCATGCTAATGGCATTGATCAACTACAAGTGGTGCTTCAGGAGCTTAGGGAAAATCCCACCAGTAGACGCCTCATGGTATCAGCTTGGAACGTTTCTGATCTTCACGATATGGTACTCCCTCCTTGTCATTATAACTTCCAGTTATTTTATAACGATGGTAAACTGGACTTAATGTGGCAACAAAGAAGTGCAGATGTATTTCTTGGATTACCATATGATATAGCTATGTATGGTTTGTTATTAGAAATGATAGCAGATGGCGCAGGTTATGAAGCTGGAACTCTTATTGCTAGCTTAGGCGATTGTCATTTATATAACAATCATTTAAAACAAGCGGAAGAGTATATTGCTGCAAAGCAATACGATTTACCCAAACTAAAAATGGAATGGGGCGGTATAAAATTAAGAGAAGGTGCAAATGATTTTGTCTTCCTTCCTAATAAAGATACTATAACATTAGAAGGATATAATCACAGTCCTGCTATTAAAGCAGAATTATCTGTAGGAAAATAAAAACAATATGACAGAAGTATATTATATTTATCATATTCCTGGTAAAAAAATAGGTGTAACACGTGATTTAAATAATAGAGTTACGCTCGTGCAGGGTTACAAACCTAAAGAATATGAAGTTCTAGATTCATCTTCAGATATTAACTATATATCGAAGAGAGAAATAGAGCTTCAAAAGTTTTATGGGTACAAAGTAGATAGAACATTATATAAAAATTTAGTAAATAAAAAAATGAAAATAAATGCAACAGAGCAAACCTCAACGTTCCCATGCAAAAAGAAAGAGCTTAAAAATATGCTCGAAAAAAACATAGGGTTAAGTTGGCAAACGCCATTAGGTGATTTTAAAATACAGAAAGAGCAAATTCAATGGATACTAGCTAATTCATATAAGTCTATGTATGACAAAGACAGAACTTATATTTATAACAAAGCTTTTTATGAAGCATTCAAAGCTAAACCAGAACATGGTAAAGTTGAGTTATTTGATCTTATAAGGCAATGGGCCAAAGAAAAAGGTATCTTAGATAAAGGAGATGCTAAAACACAATTAATAAAATTATATGAAGAAACAGGGGAATTATCGCAATCCCTTCTTAACAATGATAAAGAAGGTGTTATCGATGCTATTGGTGATAGCGTTGTTGTTCTTACTAATCTCGCCGAACTCAACGGTGTTTCAATTGAAACTTGTATGCAGTCTGCTTATGATGAGATTTCTGGTAGAACTGGGAGAATGGTAAACGGAACATTTGTAAAAGACTAATATGGAAATAAGAGATAAGATTATAGAATCAGTAGTAAAAAAGTTTATTAACAGATCTGATGTAGGTTATAAAAAGTACGGCGTTACTTTACATAAAGATGACCAACCACTAGATACATGGCTTCAACACATACAAGAAGAGTTAATGGATGCTGTCAACTATATAGAAAAAACAAGACACGCATTAAAAAGTGAAATTGAAGAATGTTATTTAAGAGATCTTAAAGCGAAAGAATAATGTTTTATAAAAGAAAAAGAGCTCCTAAGAAAAAGAAAAGGGGTCCAGTACAATCTAAAAAAATTAGTTATGACGGACATAACTTTGCATCAGGGTTGGAGAAATATATGTATATGGCTTTACAAAAAGCAAAAATAAAAGCTAAATACGAGGGCGAAACTTTTGTTTTATTAAATGGATTTCATTTTGAAAATGAAGTTTATGAAAGACAAGCAAATTCAAAAGGTGAATTTATGAATAGAGGTGAAAAAAGAATATTACCTATAAAGTATACACCAGATTTTATTGGTGAAAACTTTATAATTGAAACCAAAGGTAGACCTAATGAATCATTTCCCATTAGATGGAAATTATTTAAAAAATTAGTTACCGAGCAGTTTCCCGGTTATATTCTTTTTAAACCACAAAACCAAAAAGAATGCGACAGAGTGATAGAAATATTGAAAAGCAAAAGAAAGTAGCTAGATTAAAATACAAAGAAAGACAAATAGAAAAGTATATGAAATGGGCAGCAAATAGAGGTTTCTTAAGATGGAATGAGCTCGTGGAAATACATGACAAATACAATATAAAAGTATATGGCTAAAAAAGGAATGATGTCTTTACTCCAAGAAAGAAAAAAAATTAGGAGAAAAGGTATACACGCAAAAACAAAAACAAGTAATGTTAAGTCAAGTAAGAATTATAAAAAGTCTTACAGAGGGCAAGGCCGCATATGAAAGCTTGGAGAATATCTATAGGTTTATATCCGGGGATACTTATAGGAATTAGATCATACGAGCAAGATGATGTAACGTTACATGTTTTATATCTACCGTTTGTAGATATTGCATTTGAATTTATTAAACAAGATAAAAACGATTAATATGGGATTATTTGATGAAAGAATAGCATACAAACCTTTTGAGTACCCTGAGTATTATACAGAAGGTTGGCTACCACAAGCGCAAGCATTTTGGTTACATACAGAAATACCAATGACTGCTGATGTAAAAGACTGGAATGAAAAGCTTACCCCTGCTGAAAAACATTTAGTAGGTAATATATTATTAGGATTTGCGCAAACAGAATGTGCAGTATCAGATTATTGGACACAAAAAGTTGTTGGTTGGTTTCCTAAACATGAAATACAACAAATGGCAATGATGTTCGGTTCACAAGAAACTATTCACGCAGTAGCTTATTCGTATTTAAATGAAACTTTAGGGCTTGAAGACTTTGAAGCTTTCTTACACGAGCCTGCTACAGCTGATAGGTTTGAAAATTTAGTTAGTTATGAAGGAAAAGATAAAGTTGGTATTGCCAAAAGTTTGGCGGTCTTTAGCGCTTTCGCTGAAGGTGTTTCGTTATATTCTGCTTTTGCTGTTTTATATAGCTTTCAGCTTAGAAACTTACTTAAAGGTATTGGCCAACAAATGAAATGGTCCGTAAGAGATGAATCATTGCACTCAAAAATGGGTTGTCAATTATTTAGACATATGTGTGAGGAAACTCCAGGGCTTCAAGAAGAATGTAAAGATCACGTATTAGAAGCAGCTAATATTATGGTTGACCTTGAATTAAAATATATCGATAAAATGTTTGAACAAGGCGATATTGAAAATTTAAAGAAAGAGGATTTAAAGAATTTTATAAAGAAAAGAGCAAATGAAAAAATCGTTGAACTCGGATATAACAACCAAGCAAATCATTTCAGATTTGACGCAGCCAGCGCTAGTACTCTGGATTGGTTTTATCATCTTACTGGTGGTGTTACTCATACCGATTTTTTTGCTATTAGACCTACTGACTATTCTAAGGCAAACGAAGGAGAGGATTTTGAAGATATTTGGTAAATAATATGAAAGAATCAGAATTAATTATAATGAGAAAAAAGATAGAACAGCTCGGTGCTTTGATGCAGGGTGTTCTACAGGAATTAACTAATCTTAGAGACTTGTCAGTTGGCACTTTACAAACTATTAAAAATATGCCAGATTATGATGAAGCTATTAAGAAATTAGAAGAACAAATGAAAGAAAAACAAGAAGATGTGGAATAACGATTGGAAGAAAGGCGTAGACTACCCCTCCTGGGGCGATACGGACGTGTATAAGAAGACTATATCAGGCGGTTATCTATTACAAGGGGAAACGCCAAAAGAAGCTTACAGGAGAGTTTCTAACGCGGTTGCTAGAAGATTATATAAACCAGAACTTGCAGATAAGTTTTTTGATTATATATGGAAAGGATGGCTTTGTTTAGCTTCGCCTGTATTATCAAATACTGGAACTGATAGAGGTTTACCAATTAGTTGCTTTGGTATTGATGTTGCTGATAGCATTATGGATATAGGTAACAAGAATCTTGAAATGATGTTGCTTGCAAAGCACGGAGGTGGTGTTGGTATTGGTGTTAATATGATTAGACCAGCTGGTGCTACTATAGCGGGCAATGGTACTTCAGATGGTGTTGTACCGTTTTGTAAAATATATGATTCAACTATACTCGCTACTAATCAAGGGTCTGTTAGGAGAGGTGCTGCGTCTGTTAATATAAACATTGATCACCCTGACTTTTTAGATTGGTTAGAAATTAGAGAACCTAAAGGCGATGTTAATAGAC
>Ga0222716_10003810_pt1 | contig 11960 bp, 6 predicted proteins | sample C33_13DmetaG_FD_165044 | JGI IMG/M metagenome (GOLD analysis project Ga0222716, IMG submission 165044) | Estuarine water microbial communities from San Francisco Bay, California, United States - C33_13D | ecosystem: Environmental > Aquatic > Marine > Unclassified | place: USA: California... | reverse complement strand
GTCCGCATCCCGATCTCCTCCCGCGCCTCCCGCGCCGCCGTCCCCGCGTCGTCGTCGTCGCTCGGGTCTCTCTTACCCCCCGGCAGCGCGATCTCCCCCGCGTGCGCGCGCATGGTCGTCGCGCGCGCCGTGAGCACGACGTCCCATCCGCTCGTCGCGCCCGCGCGCTTTCGCAGCGGCACGAGCACCGCCGCTCGGGCGCGTCCGCCCGCGCGCGCGTGTTCCGCCGCGTCGCGCGCGCCGTCGCCGTCGTCGAAGCGCGCGCGCAGCGTCGCCGCGTCCATGCGAATCGCCGCGCGCGGCGGTGAATCGCGCGTCGACCATCCACAATCACGTCCGGGTGTTTCCCGCGCGTCCGGGTGTTTCCGACGTCACACGAATCGTTCGCGTCGTAGAGAAGATGCGACGCGCACCAATCAAAAGAACGAGCCCGGAAAAATAAAGTAGGGTTCACGTGCCTCGCCGCCCGCACACGCGGGTGTCTCGATTCGAACGGCGACGCACAGCCACTCGATCGAGCCGACGCGACATCGCGACGACGCGACCTCGGCGACGCGCGCCGCGCGTCAAGCGACGACGACGACGACGGCGACGCGCCGCCGCGACGCGACGCGGGCGAACGCGCGAGGACGCGCGCGACGTCGAGCGCCGAAGCGCGAACGCGGCGTCGAAGACGATCGCGCTCGCGACGACGCATCGATCGATCGCGCGCGACGCGCGACGACGGACGACGGACGACGGACGCGATGGCGCGCGCGATGCGTGCGGCGATGATGACGCCGAGACGCGCGCGGCGATCGGCGGCGACGCGACGGCGGTTAGGGCGCGGAGGACGGACGCGCGCGCGCGCGACGGCGGATGAGACGACGGCGCGCGCGAGCGCGGCGGCGGCGATGCGGGATCTGGCGAAGACGCAGTTGAACGGCGAGGACGGCGCGAGGGTGTTCACGGTGCCGGCGGTGCCCGTGGCGGGGGCGCCGCTGCGGGTGTTCGTGGACGTGGAGCGGGCGGACGCGTTGCGGTCGGCGAGCGAGCGCACGCTCGTCGGCGGGTACAACGGGTGGAGGATCGGGTCGTTTGAGAGGGCGATGGAGCGGGTGGAGGGGACGAGCTGGGTGTACGTCGACATCGACGTCGATGAGCGGGCGTACGAAATGTGTTTCGTGTTCAGGGGTGACGGACAGGCGTATGAAAAAGACGAAGGCCAAGATTTCGTCGCGCCCGTCGACTTCGGGCCGACGCCGGAGGAGTTTGTGGAAATCCTAAAGGTGGTCGCCATGGAAGACGCGGCGCGCGCGGATGCGAACGCCATAGTCGACGCTGAGATGGCGTTCGCTCGCGATGGCGTCGCGGGCGTCGGGGCGACGTTTGAAAAGTACGGGCGCCTCATTTGCAAAACCTCCACGGGAGACGCGGGCGTCGCCGGTAGCACGGAGCGCATCTTCTGGAACAAGGCACTGAACCCTATTGGCGGTGACGACGCGGAGAAGCTCATCATGCACGTGGGATTTAACGGTTGGATGCGAGGTGTGGAGGAAAAGTTGACTCTCGTTCGCGCGACGGGCGAAACGAGAGATGAAAATAACGACTGGTGGGTCGCCGACGTCCCGGTTCGTCCTTCGGCGAGCGTGCTCGACTTTGTCGTCTCCGACGTGGACGAAATGGCTTGGGACAACAACGAGAACGCGGACTACCGACTCGCCATGGACGTCACGTCCGACGAGACCACGTGGGAGGTCCTGCGAGAGCTTACTTTCGAGGAAAAACGCGCGGAGGCGCTGCGAGCTTTGGTTGAGGAAAAGCAGCGCGTCGCCCGCCGCGCGGAGGAAGCCGCGGCGGCCAAGGCTAAGGCTATTGAAGTGGGCTTGAAGCAACAGGCGTTCATCATTCACACCGAACCGAAAGTTCCCGAGGTAGGCAAGCCACTCAAGGTCTTCTACAACAAGAACAACACCCACCTCAACTGGAGCGAAGAAATTTACGTGACCGGCGGCTTCAACCGTTGGGCGCACGACACCGCTGTGGCGCCGATGAAAATGACGCCTCCGGCTGAGGGCGAAGAATTTTTCTCCGTCACAGTGCCGAGTGTACCGTCTGACGCGTGGATGGTCGACTTCGTCTTCAGCAGCGGCGTTGGCGAAGGCGCGCAATATGATAACAAGGGCGGACGTGATTATCACATCCCGACGCGCGGAAGCGCGGCGAAAAAGCCGCCTCTGCACGTCGTGCACATCGCGGTGGAGATGGCGCCCATCGCCAAGGTTGGCGGTTTAGCCGACGTCGTCACCGCCATCGGTCGCGCCATCCAAGATAATGGGCATTTAGTGGAAGTGATTCTTCCGAAGTATCAGTTTTTCAACAACTCAGTCTTGCTCGGTGCCAGAGAATACGAAACGCACTTCGATTGGGCGGGCACGACGATTCGCGTCGAAAAGTGCAAGGTAGAAGGCTTGCAGTGCTTCTTCATCGAGCCGCAAAACGGCATGTTCCAGACCGACTCGGTGTACGGTAGAAACGATGATGCCGAGCGTTTTAACTTCTTCTGCAACGCTGCGCTCGAGTTCCTCCTTCGCACGGCTCGTCAGCCGGATATTCTTCACTGCCATGACTGGAGTTCGGCCGAAGTCGCGCGAGCGTACTGGGACCACTACCATCACAATGGTTTGACCAAGCCAAAAGTGGCGTTCACAATTCATAACATGAACTATGGTCAAGCCAAGCTCGGTGAGGCCGTGTACCACTCGCAGATGACGACCACAGTGTCGCCGTCCTATGCGGGAGAAGTCTCAGGCAGCCCGGTGATCGGAGGCAACGTCGGCAAGTTTACCGGTATTCGTAACGGCATTGACCCCGACATTTGGGACCCCGAAACGGATGCATTCGTGCCGGTCAAGTATAACGCCGAGAACGCTGAAAAGGGTAAGGCAGCGGCCAGGGCTGAGCTTCGAAATCGCCTCGGCATGACTGGTTGGGACGACAAGCCCATCGTCGGCGTCGTCTCTCGTCTCACCGCTCAAAAAGGTGTACACTTGATCAAGCACGCCGCACATCACACCATCAGTCGAGGTGGGCAATTCGTATTGCTTGGTAGCGCGCCTGATCCCAAAATTCAAGGAGATTTCAACGGTCTCGCCAATCAACTCGCCGGCGAGAACTCTGGTTTCTTCTTCGCGTTTGACGAGCCGTTGTCGCACCTCATGTACGCTGGCTGCGACATCATCTTGGTCCCGTCTATGTTCGAGCCGTGCGGTTTGACACAGATGATTTCCATGCGCTACGGTGCTGTGCCCGTCGTTCGTGCCACTGGCGGCCTGCGTGACACCGTCTTTGACGTCGATAACGAAAAAGAGCGCGCGGCTTGGGAAATCGCCGGTTCCACCAACTGGGAAAAAGACGGCGACATGACGAATGGCTTTAGCTTTGAAGGGACTGATGAAGGTTCGCTCAACTACGCGCTCGATCGATGCCTCGACGCCTTCTATAACGACCGCGTGTGGTTCCGTTCGCTTCAAAAGCGTTGCATGCTCCAAGACTGGTCCTGGAACAAGCCCGCGCTCGAGTACGAAGAGTTGTACTTCAAGATGCTCGGGCAATAGTCGCGCGTCCGAGGGATTGCGCGAATGCGCGAAGACGTCATCACACACAACCGCTAGCAACGCAAGATTAATTCAAATTCAATCACTGTACGCTATCGACCGATCCTTCAAGTCGCGCGTTTCGCCTTTGCGTCCCGACGCACTATCCTTGGGACAAGATGAAGCGCTGACGTCAAACTCCCGCCCGCGATGCCCACCGCGCTCGCCTCGCGCGCTTCCACGTTCATCGGGCGCACGAACACATCCTTACGCGCGTCCCCGCAGGCGTCAACGTCCACGGCGCGTCGGCCCGCGCCTATTCGAGCCGATGTTCGTCGTTCGTGGCAGAGCCGAAAATCGCTTCGCATGACTTTACAAGACGAACACGAGCGCCACACGTTCGAGTCGTACCTCTCCGACGGTGAGCGCGTCATCGGAGTCACGTTTCCCGACGGTCGAAGGCGAGAGAAGCTGGACGAGACGACGTGGCGCGTGCGATTGCTGCCGTTTGAGTTTTTGGGCCAACGCGTGACGGTGTACGCCACGCTCACGCTCACGCCGCTCGAGGAGGGATTGACGATCGGAGCGAAGGAACTGGAATTCGTGGGATTGCCGAAAGAGATGGACTTACAAGGCAAGGTGAAGCTCACGATGGAAGGCGCGCTTCGACCGCCGAGGGGTGATAAGACGGTGAACGGAGACGTGACGCTCACGCTCGACGCGGCGGTGAACGACTTTGTCGCGATGACTCCGGGGTTGGATTTCGTGGTCAACGGCATCAACGATACAGTACTGGCTAATTTACAAGGTTCTATCGAAGACAACCTGCTCGCCGATTACGCTCGATGGTGGAAGCAATGCCAGCGGTTAGCGGCGGCTCGCGCTTCTCGCGCCGCCGCCGCCGCCGCGACCGAGTGAATCCAACACTCCCACTCCGCCCTCCGATTCGCGCCGCGTCGCCTCATTCGCCCCGTCGCGTTGATTTTCATCGTCAAGTTGTTTGTAATTTATGCCCTAGCTCGCATCCGCATCGTTCGCCGTCATCCGCGCCTTCGCTCGTCTCGCGCGCTTCGCGTCCCGCTCCGAGGTCGTCGCGCCGCACACCCCGTCGTTCGTCGCCATGGCCACCTCCGCCCTGGACGACGTCGTCCTCATCGCCAGCGCGGCGAAGGACTCGCACATCGTCGCCTTCGACGCGCGCACGGGCGCCGTCGTCAAGCAATACGTCGCCAAGGACGGCGCCGCCGCCCTGTGCGTGAGCAACTGCGAAAGAATCATCGCCATCGCGCCCGATAAGCGCGCGATGACGACGCACGGCGTCGATAAAGAATCTCTCGAACGCGCCTCCGTGCTGCCCGAGCGGCCGAGCGCGGTGTGCGCGTCGAGAGACGGGGCGTACGTCGCGAGCGGGTCGGCGAGCGGGACGTGCGCGGTGTGGGAAGCGCGGAGCGGGCGGTTGCTCGCGAGGTTCAAAGCGCACTTTAAGGGCGTGACGACGATGACGTTCACGCCTTGTGGAAGCGCGCTGGTGACGGGAGGAGAGGATGGGGCGGTGCACGCGTGGAGGGTGAGCGCGCTGTGCGACGACGGCGGCGCGGGGACGCGAGCGAACGCGTGGAGAAGTTGGACCGAACACGCGCTGGGCGTGAGCGGGGTGACGTGTGGGAGCGTCGCGGGCGCGGGTGGAGACGTGAGCGTGGTTTCGTGCAGCGCCGATCGGACGTGTAAGATTTATAGCTTGGGGACTGGGACGACGCTTCGGCAGGTGCGATGTCCGACGGCGTTGACGTGCTGCGCGTTGGACGCGTGCGAAGCCACGCTCTACGCCGGTGGGATCGATGGACGCGTGTTTGAGATCCCACTTAATGGTGCACCGTCGGTGGCGGCGAGTTTGGACGGTGGCATCGACGCGCGAGACGGTATGGTGGCGCTCGTCGGGCACTCGAAGAAGCTCGTGAGCGTGCGATGCTCGAGCGACGGCAACTCTATCATCTCCGCGAGCGAAGACGGTACCGCGCGCGTGTGGGACGTCGCGTCTCGCCAGACGTTACACATTCTGCGTCATCCCAAGGCGCCCATTAGCGACATTGCGCTCATTCCTCGTTCGCGATACAGCGGTCAAGGCAGAGGCGATTACGGCGCCGACAGAAAGCGCGCCAAGACTTTGCCCGCGCCGACGTTCAGTAAGTTTCTCATCGGTCCGGGCGATCGAAGCGGATTAAAACCTTGGCAAGGAACGTCGGTTTTCACCTCCGGCATTTCCAAGAAGCGCGCCGTCGATGCATCTCAAACCGTCGTCCGCGACGACCCGCCGCCGACATCCGGCGCCGTAGACGACGACGCTCGCGCCGCGCTCGCCAAGAAATCCACCGAGCTCGATCGCGCGCGCGCCGAGGTGGAAGAGTGGAAAAAGCTCTACGGCGACCTCAAGTCGTTAGTCGATCGCCAGCTCGTGGACGCGCCGTGACACTGTAACAATATAGTCGTAGCCAACGCACAACTTTGTCCCGACGCGCGTCAACCAACCGCACACGCGCGCGCGTTCGCCCCGCACCCGTCCTCGCGCGCGCCCGGCGCGGGAAACACGCGTCGTCGACCGTGGCGTCGCGCGCATTGCGCGAACGGACGCTCAACGCGCGCGTGAGACGAATCGAAAGGCGCCGCCGCCATGGGCAAGAAACGCAACGAAACGCGCGACGAACGCGTCGATGACGCCGCCGACCACGACGCGTGGCTGCGCGACGACGAGTCGTGGCGGTCGGTAAGCGTGAACACAAACGCGCTCATGCTCGGGGCGCAAGAAGAAGGATTCATGAGTTTGGAAGTTTTGGACCCGTCGGCGGCGAGCGACTACGCGAAGACGAACGCGTCAAACGGCGACGCAAAGGGAGCGACGACGAAAGGTGAAACGAAGCCGAAAGCGTCGATGAAGAGCGATGGTGATCGAGCGAAGGCCAAACCGGGGAAGAAGAAGGGTTCGAAGAAGTCGAATGGGGATTCGACGACGGCGGCGCCGAGTACGTTAGCGGCGCTGGACGAAGCCGCGCTGGAGGGCTTGTCAGGGAAGGAGGCGCGAATTATGAAGAGAAAATTGCGCTGGAAGGCAAAAGTCGAAGCGAAGAAAATAGCGAAGAAGAATGGTGCGGTTGCGGTACCGGCGGCGAAGAAGAACAGTGGTGACGGCGTAGCCGCCGTGGACGACGCGCCGACGACGTCTGGCACGACTCAAGCGAAGAAGAAGGACAAGAAAGTCACAGAGAAGAAAGAAAAGAAAAAACCTTTAGTGAAACCGGATGAAGAGCTCGTTCCGGATGCAGCATTGGACGTAGAAGAAGATTGGGAAAAGATAACGCACAAAAAGGTGGCGGCGAACGATGCGCCAATGAATAAGGCGCCGACGGCGAGTGGTTTCGATTACAACAAGCACCCGACATCAGGAATGGGTGCTGTCGTCGATGGCGTCGATTTAGATCGTGGTTGCGACGTGAGCGCATGGTTTGAGTTTGATTTACATCCGCTCATCATGCGCGCGATTCAAGATTGCGGTTTCGCCACGCCGACGCCTATTCAGCGCGAGTGCTTGCTACCGGCGACAAAGGGTCGATGCGACATCATCGGTGCCGCGCAAACGGGGAGTGGGAAAACTTTAGCGTTTGCGTTGCCGATTTTGCATCGCTTACTTTCCCAAGGTATCGGTTTACCCGAAGGATACGCGACGAAAGAGGAAGAAGATTCAGAGCGATTGCCAGACGTGCTTCGAGCACTCATTGTCGCGCCCACGCGCGAATTAGCGCTCCAAGTCTGCGCCATGATGCGCGCAGTCGCGGTGTACACGAAAATCGACGTATGTCCCGTCGTCGGTGGGATGTCGAAGGAAAAGCAAGAACGACTTTTGAATAGGAAACCGGCAGTCATCGTCGCCACGCCCGGGCGGATGTGGGACACGATGCAAAGCGGCCACGAGCACTTGACCGAACTCAGCGCGCTTTCGTTTTTTGTCCTCGACGAAGCCGATCGCATGGTGGAGCGAGGTCATTTTAGCGAGCTCACGAGCATCATTCAGAACATCCCGCAGCCGCCGCGCATCAAGCGTCCGGGCGGTGCCGCAAAGCTCACTAGCGAAGAACGCGAAGCCGCGGGGGCGACGGATGCGTTCGCTGAGGACACGGAAGAGGATGACAAAAAGAAAGCGTTAGCCCTGCGCCCGAAGCAGATGCTTGATCGACAAACATTCGTCTTTAGCGCCACGCTCACGGTTCCGGATTCCGTGCGCAGAAAGTTGAAAAAAGGTAAGGCGGGGACGGCAAAACGACCGGCATCCACCGGCGGAAAGCCACAGAGCGGTTCTTTAGAATCACTCATGGAGGCTGTTCCGTTTTACGGGCGTGTGAAAATGGTCGATCTGACCACTAAAGAGCGCAAAGGGGGCGCCGTGGCGAAATCAATCGCGGAAAGTGCGCTGGAGTGCACCGAGGACGATCGCGACTCGCTGTTGTACTATCTCCTCTCGGCGCATCCCGGGATGACCATCGTCTTTGTCAACGCTATTTCATGCTTGCGGCGGGTCGTGGCGCTTTTGAAGATTCTTCGCGTGCCCGTGGAAGGATTGCATGCAGGTATGCAACAGCGCGCTCGTTTGAAGGCGCTCGATCGATTCAAAGCCGCTGCGGTGGCGGCGGACAAGGGCGATCGCCACGCACACTCGGTGCTCGTAGCCACCGACGTCGCCGCGCGAGGTCTCGACGTCAAGGGTGTGGAACTGGTCATTCATTACCAAATCCCACTCAGCGCGGACACGTATATTCACCGAAGCGGCCGCACTGGGCGCGCGGATAAGTTGGGCGCGGCGGTTTCCTTGGTGACGCCCAAGGATCGCGCGCGATATTACTCGCTGTTGAAATCTCTCAACCGCGACGGACAATTAGACCCGTTCCCGATCGCGGAAGAGACTTTGACCGACGCCAGCAGACGTTTAGCCGTGACGCGTAAGATCGACAAGCTGTCGCACGCGAAGAAGAAGGCCAAGGCGGACAAGGAATGGCGCAAGACGAACGCCGAGGAGCTCGGCATCATTCTCAGCGAATCCGAGTCCGACGAAGATTTACAAGAGTACCAAGAAGACCAAAGCGCCAAGATCACGGCTGCGGCAAACGAGCGCAAGCTTCGCGCTGAACTCGATGCCATGATCGCCATCCCGCTCGGCTCTCATCGTCACTCCTTGATCGGAAGCGCGAAATTCCCCAGTCGCGGCGGCGGCGAGGCGTTGCTCAAAGCCAAGCGCGCGCGCGCTCGAGACGAATCCAACGTCTCCGCCGTCGACATGCTCAACGGCGACACCTCAAAATCTCAGCCTTTACCCGCCGCCATCGCCGGCGCCATCGCCGGCGGCGCTCGCGGCAAGCGTCGCAAGACCAAGAAAATGTAGACTTCGCCGCGAACTTCGATGCACTCATCAGTCATCTCATCGCTTCGGCGCCTCACACCTCGCCGCGTCTCGCGCCCGACCGCATGCCGTCGCGATCGATCGACGATTTCTGCCACCTCCCGCGCGATCTCGCGCCCGGATCGATCGGCGCCGACGTGCACTGCCTGCAAAGACTCCTCGTCAGGGAAAAGTTTTTAAAACGCGGCGCCAGAGCCGATGGACGATACGATGCGAACACGCGCGACGCCGTCATCGCGTGGGCGACGGCGAACAAGTGGGCGAACGTCAGTGGAAGCGTAGACGCCGCGATGCGCCGCGCGTACGGCGAGGTGCGTGATGGACGCGGACGCGATGACGATCGAACGACCGACCGACCGGTTGGACTGGAAGACTGACGGACGACGGACGCGCGCGCGGGATAGGCGAACGATTACGCGACGACGTCGAGCGGACGGCTGGTGAACGATTGCGCGAATGGCAAAAATGTCGATGGGTTGGCGTGCGTGGACGTGTGCGTGGAACACGGGGAGACGACGCAGTATTGTCAGACGAAGTGCGCGACGCGAGACGACGATAAAAAGTTTGCGTGTAGAGCGGCGTGTCAGGACGCGTTCGCGGGTGCGTGCGATCGTGCGTTTCCACCGACGAGCGAAGAAAATCGAGTGAAGTTTGAGGGGTGCTTAGAAAACATGGCGGCGGAGTGCGCGCGCTCGTGCAAGCGATGGACGTGACGAAATCGTCGAGTCAAACGTGTAAAATCGTGCAGCGTAGCCGACTCTGGATTAACATTTTCACAACAAACTCGGTCGGCGTCGTCTCCCTAACTTCATCCTAACCGCTCATTCCTCGAGATTAATCGAGTTTCCTAGTCGCTCGTACAGTTTCTAAATCTCGTCAGTCGTCGAACCTTCGCGCCGTCGAACGCGCGAGGCGCACCTTTTTCAACTCCTCCATCCCTTCTCGCAGCACCTTCCTCTCCCCCCTCAGCGCCTCCAACGCCGCGCGCTCGCGCGTCAGCATCGCCTCCACCTTCGCCTCCGCCCGTTCGTTGTCCATCTTCACGAAGCACTCTCCCACGAGCACGCACGCGTCGTCCTCGTCGTTGACCACGAGCTCGGTCGAGGCTTCGTCCAAGTCATCGATCTGCTTCTCTTTGTGTTTAATCTCCGAGTTTATCTCGTGCGCGCGCGCGTTCATGCGCGAGAAGGCGCATATGCGCTGCTGGTCCTCCCACGTCACCTCGTTCGCGGCGCTCATGCGCGCGGCGAGGCGTCGTGTGGAGCCCGCAGCGTCGGCGCGCGATGGGACGCGATGGGACGCGCGCGCGCGTCCAAAACAAAAAACGATCGGCGTCGAAAAAGTAATGTACGTGATGTACGCCTTCAAGTCCACCTTGGTCGCGTCGTCAGTCGTGCGCGTCGACGCGCGGCGGGCGACGCGCGCACCTCCTTAACCACTCGGACACAGTGACCTCGCGCGCGGACGTCGTCACCGACGAGATTTGAACTCGCGCACGCATAGCGTAGTGGATATCTTTAATACGAAAGATTACTGCATAAATGTAAACGTCAGAAAGAGTGCGCTCGCGCGATGAAATTTCGTTGATGTTACAGGTAGAAAATGAAACCGACGCGCGGTGAGTCGGAAGACGATCCGAATCATGGAGTCGCGAGCGCGAAACGACGAGAAAAGAGTTACAATTTCGCGCCGCACTCGTAACAAAACTTGAGCGCGACGGCACCGACGGGATGTTTGAGCGCGCACGCGCACGCGGGACACGAAATAGATGATGATTTTGCGACGTGGTTTTCCTTCAGCGGACCTCGCGCGTCGGCGGCGACGGCGTCGAACGCGAGCGCCTGGTGACGTTGCGATTGTTGCGCCGCCGCCGCCGCGCGCGGACGCGCGATGGCGTCGCGCTCGATGATCGACGACGTTGTCGTTGTCGTAGAAGGTTTGCGTATACCGAGCGCCAAGAAAGTCTTCTCCCTGCGTTCTTCGATCTGTCGCTTGCGTTCGGCGCGACGCTGCGCTCTCGCGTCCTCATCCGTTTCGCTGATGAGCTGACGGAACGATTTCTCACGCGTCTCGGCGTCTTCGTCGACGTTTGATCGACCTATGCTCGGTAGAATGGTCGCCGCCGCGACGTTTTGATCGAATTGCGACATCGCGACGTCGATTGATTTCGAAAACGTCTCGATGAGGAAGCCTTCGACGAGGGCGTCAGGTTCGCCAACGCGACGAGACGTCGGATTTGAGACGTTGGATTCGTTCACGTCCATCAATCTATCCGCAATGTCGTCGAATCGCAGCGCGTACGCGTGCGAGGCGGCGGTATTCGTAGCCTTCGTCGCGCCCGGATCGACGCAAATGCTGACGCGTGTCGCTTCGCCGCCGCGATCCCATCGCCGCGCGTACTCGGCGTACGCATCACCTTCGCTCGATCTGGTCCCACGCGACGCCGCGGCGACGGCGGAAAAGATTTGCGAGCTCTTCACGGCACCGATCTCGGGCGACATCGCTTCGTCGAGCGGTACCAAGTTCGGTTCGGCGTCTTTGTACACGTCTTCCACGACGTCTGCGTCTTCCACGACATCCTTGAGCTTGACGCTTTGTCGAGCGCTGAGTAAACCGAGCGCGTGATCTGCTTCGTCTAATGCGTTTTGACGTGCGAGTGTGCTCATGTTGTCCATCGCGACGTTGACTTTGTTCAACCCACTCGCGCCCGCGCTCGCGGAGAGGCGCCGCAACAATTCGGGCACCGTCGCGAACGCACGAAGATGAAACTCTAACCCATCCGCACCGCGCCGCACGGGATAGAGCAGCATCGGCGTTGCGTCGAGTTGTTGGTCGCTCGACACGTCGCGGTACTGACGCCGCGCCGCTGTGCCGCACATCCATTGAGTCTTCACCACCATCGCCGGGACGTCGCCCGGCGTCGGCGCGTCCGCGAACGCCGC
>Ga0222716_10003806_pt1 | contig 11962 bp, 10 predicted proteins | sample C33_13DmetaG_FD_165044 | JGI IMG/M metagenome (GOLD analysis project Ga0222716, IMG submission 165044) | Estuarine water microbial communities from San Francisco Bay, California, United States - C33_13D | ecosystem: Environmental > Aquatic > Marine > Unclassified | place: USA: California... | reverse complement strand
CTAGACTGGAAGAGTAAGGGCCTCCCTCTGGAGGGAGATAATGCGCCGAGATCAATGCTCTATAGGCTCCCGCAAAAAGTTGTTCCACAGGTCTGGTCTGCAATTGGGTTTACTGGCCCAGGAGATTATTTTAATTCAGGACATAACAATAATCTTACATTTATTATTACAGATGAGGGGGTTGTAGTAGTTAACGCGGGTGAGAATTATCTTTTAGCAAAAGCACTGCATGACGAGATTAAGGATTTGACCAATCAGCCAGTGAAATACGTGATACTCGAAAATGGTCAGGGACATGCAATGCTGGGTTCAAGCTACTGGCAAGAGCAGGGGGCTCAAGTAGTTGCGCATATTGATGCGGCTGGCGAGATTCAAAAAAAGGGAGCTCAAATTTTAAATAGTCTCCTCGATAGCCGAAGAGACAAACTTTCTGGAACAAAACTTTCTGCGCCAGACATCACTTTCAAGTCTGAATTTGTTGTGACGCTGGGCGGAGTCAGGATAGAGGCACTTCACCTTGGGCCAACTCATAGTCCAGGAGACATTGTAGTGTGGTTACCTGCTAAAAAGTTGGTGATTAGCGGTGATGTGGCATTCCATCAGAGAATGTTACCGATATTCGAATATACCGATACAGACGGGTGGATTGATACCTGGGCAGCCTTCCTGGACTTAGGAGCAGATATAGTGATCCCCGGACACGGCGGACCCACGGATTATGCTAAAGTCACCAAGTATACGCGCGATTATTTGCAGTATATGCGCAGTGAAATAGGTCAAATAATAGATAATGGAGGAGAACTGCAAGATGCTTATAGTATCGATCAAACAAAGTATTCATATTTAGACACATACTTTGAATTGGCGAGGCAGAACTCTGGGCGTATCTTCAGAGAGATGGAATTCGAGTGATGAAGACGTTTTTGGGGAGTGAAATTTTTGTGGTGGCAATTTATGGATAATAAACTTTCTCGTCGAACACTCATTAAGTCTCTCGGGTTGGCTGCGACAGGGAGTTTATCTGGTTCTATTTATTCTTTAATGGCTTCAGAGCCACAAGATTTTCTGAATGAAGACATTTATGATTTTCCCATGGTGGGACAAGTTCGGTTGTTGCACACGACGGATATTCATGCCCAGCTCAATCCAATTTACTTTAGGGAGCCTAATGTTAACCTTGGAGTTAGTAGCTCGCGTAATATGCTTCCTCATATAGTCGGCACTACCCTTATCGATAAATTGTCTATTCAACCAGGTACGTTGGAAGCTTATGCATACACGTGTCACGAATTTCAACAAAATGCTCATAGATTTGGGAAAATGGGTGGTCTTTCCAATATAAAAACACTTTTTGATAGATTCCGATCACAGGCAGGTGGCGTGGCGAACACGCTTACACTTGATGGTGGTGATTTATGGCAAGGTTCTGCAACGTCGCTTTGGACGCGCGGACAAGATATGGTGGAGGTATCTAATATTTTAGGGATACAGTTGATGACTGGTCACTGGGAATTCACTTACAGCCAAGAAGAGGTTTTGTCGAATTTAAATTTGTTCGCAGGTGAGTTTTTGAGCCAAAATTTGAGGATTAAAGAAGATAGCTTATTTGAAGATGATTATTTTGATTTGGTGCACAGGCAAAGTGGGATAGGTCTTTTTGATGAAGATTTCGGGTACCCATTTAAACCGTTTTCCATTAGAGAAATAGCTGGAGAGAAAATAGCAGTGATCGGGCAAGCCTTTCCTAGAACTGCAAATGCAAATCCTCCCGAGTTTTTTCCCGACTGGTCGTTTGGTATTAGAGAGGATGATTTAAATATATTAGTACAAGATATCAAACGGCAGTATGCGCCCGCTGGAATATTTCTCCTCTCGCACAACGGGATGGATGTTGATCTTAAGTTGGCCAGCCGTGTCTCAGATATTGACGCTATATTAGGAGGGCACACTCATGACGGTATTCCACTACCTGTAAAGGTCGAAAGTCCCAATGGTAAAACATGTCTTGTAACTAATGCCGGATCGAATGGAAAATTTATAGGAGTTATGGACCTCGATATCAAAAACAACAAGGTGAATGGTATTAGGTATCAAATGGCACCAGTTTTTGACAGATTGATAGCTCCTGACCCCACTGTCGAAAAGTTTATCGAAGGATTAAATAATCGAGTCTATGATCACAATATTATTGAAAGCCGTTCAGCAACTTACTCTTATAATCAAGATAGAGTTGGGAAGTCGTTCGAGTCGATATTAAATGAAAAATTGGCTAGAACTTCTGACCTGCTTTATCGACGAGGTAATTTTATGGGTTCTTGGGATCAATTAATTTGCAACGCGCTTGAGCATGAATATGCCAGTGATGTATCTCTATCCCCAGGTTTTCGTTGGGGCACTACTTTGTTAGCGGGCGAGTGGATTACCATGCGCGATGTGATGAACCAATGTGCCACTACTTATGGCGAAACGTACACACAAAAAATGAATGGTAGTCAAATAATTCAAGTCTTGGAACAGGTGGCCGATAATTTATTTGAGTCTGATCCGTACTTACAGTCGGGTGGCGACATGGTTCGAGTGGGTGGCCTATCTTATATGATTTCTCCGAAAAATCGTCTTGGTAATAGGATAAGTGATGTGAAAGTTCTTAAAACGGGCCAACCTCTTTTACCGGTTGAGAATTATAATGTGAGTGGTTGGGCGGTAGTTGGAGATTTTCCTTCCGGAAGACTCATTTGGGATATCGTGCGGGAATACATAATACAGACTAAAAATAGTGATGATGTATTTTCGGTGGGTGAGATAAATCACCCAACTATTAGCGGGATGCGGGGAAATTTGGGTATTTACCAATATCAAGGAAGGCAGGTTTAAACGGAGCGACGCTAATCTAGTTTGTTACCACCAAAATACGTTAGAGCCTTTTTCGTAACTCTTCAACTCATTCCTGAATAAAGTGGCTTACATCGCACACAATCGCAGATTCAGACATCCCCAAGCAATTGTCATGTGTTCAGCAAGAGGCTCCAGATAGAATAGATATATCCGAATCTTAAATATTGCCACATTTAGGTGCCTTCCCTTTCGTTTATCTGCTCTGGTAAAAATCTTTCTTGACTAATCTCACGGCTATTATAGACGGCCTAAAGGTTAGAGCAACCGCAATTGTTCCCGATATTAAATAGGTGGGTAATCTATTGAAAAAATTATTAAAGTATTTGCTAATATGACCCTTACAGTGGGCTGGATAGTCGATTTATTATATCGAGGGTGTATTCTTATTTGTTTTATTGGGACAACTCGGTGAAGAAGCATAGAGTAGTATCTAGAGGAGGATAATTCATGCCTATTAAACATTATGACTGGTCTGCATATCATGCGAATGTGCGACCGCATAAAGTGGCTATCAAAGATTTAAGTGCGAAAAAAGAACTTACTTTTCTAGATTTAGATCGGAGGGCGAATAAGTTAGCAGCCTGGTTACAAGGGCAAGGGGTCGCCAAAGGTGATCGTGTGGCGATCTTATCTCAAAACTGCCCAGAGTTTTTCGAGCTTGAATTTGCCTGCGCAAAAATTGGGGCGGTGGAACTCCCCCTTAATTGGCGGCTAACTAAACCTGAGCTTGAATATATTTTGTGTGATAGTGAACCTTCTGTTCTAATTTATGATGAGACATTTTCGGACGTGTCTACAGCGCTACTGATTGACTGCGGCATACAGTCATCGCTTGAGATCAATCAAAACGATATTAGTAATCAGTATGAAATGGCTCTGAGTAGTGCACATGATGCGCCTACTATCGTTGAGTGCTATCAAGAAGATTTGATAATGATCATGTACACCTCGGGAACTACTGGTCACCCTAAAGGCGCTATGATCACTCATCAAATGCAGTTATATAATGCGATAAATTTAGCGGCTCCAGCATTGGTGACGACTGAAACTGTGCAGTTGGTTGTGCTTCCTCTATTTCATACCGGTGGTATGAATTGTTACGCGAATCCAGTTTTACATGCAGGAGGTCAAATAATTCTAATTAGGGAATTTGAGCCAGGATTAGCACTATCAATAATTGGTGATACTAATTATCAAGTTAGCCATTTTTTCGGCGTACCAGCGCCCTATCAATTTATGATGAATCATCCAAGTTTTGCCGCTACAGATCTGTCAAATTTAAAAATAGCAGGTATAGGAGGAGCACCCTGCGCCGAGTCGATTTTGCGCACTTGGGCAGATCGTGGTGTTGCTATGGTTCAGGGGTGGGGAATGACTGAAACAAGTCCAGGTGGTATAGGTCTCGATCCAGGTGATGCTGAGAGAAAACTTGGATCTGCGGGCAAGCCGCTACTGCATACGGAAGTAAAAGTAGTGGACGATCGAGGACAGGATCTGCCTTGGGGCGAGGTTGGAGAGCTATATATTAAAGGTCCGAACATTACTCCAGGGTATTGGAATAATCCCAAAGCGACTGCAGATTCATTTGACGATGGCTGGCTTAAAACTGGGGATGCTGCTCGTTTTGATGACGAGGGATTTATTTACATTGTTGATCGCTGGAAAGATATGTATATATCTGGCGGTGAAAACGTGTATCCAGCCGAAGTAGAGAATGTGATATATCAACTTCCTGAAGTTGCTGAGGTGGCCATAATTGGAGTACCAGACGAGCGTTGGGGGGAAACGGGGAAAGCATTTCTGGTGGTAAAGGCTGGCGCTACGATTGATGAGGGTAGCGTGATTTCTCATTGTCTTAAAAATTTAGCGAAGTTCAAAGTACCGCAGTCAGTAGAATTCATTGATGCTTTACCTAGAAATGCCACGGGTAAGGTGTTAAAAAGATCTCTTAGCTAGACAGTTGACAAGTTGGGCTTAGATAAGGAGAGGGGGAGTGATTGATAAAGATCTTGATTGGTTGATTAGCCGTGAGTCTATTAGCGATCTGCCGGCTCGTTACTGTGATTGTGTCTGGCGAGATGATATTGAGGGCTTGGTGGCTTTATTTGCGCCGTCTGGGACATTCGTCGCTATTTTTGACGGAATTGAAACAGTAGTCAGCGGACGTAAAGCGCTTACAGAATTTTATGAGGCTGCGGTCGGATTTATGCCGCGCCCTTACATCCATAATCATGTAGTAAAAATCATTTCCAAAGAATTTGCGACAGGTCGTTGTTACCTCGACCTCCGGAGTGGTCGGCATAATATGGACTGGCTAGGCGCTGGTTTCTACGAGGATGAGTACGTGAGAATAGACTCCGAATGGAAATTCCAGTTACGTAAATTCACCGCGCTAAGAATGGAGGAACTTCCCGACGGGATTAATTTGTCGCAATAGAGAAATACATCAGGATTTAAATTAAACATTAAGGCTTTTTATGTCTCTCACATCAAATATTTACTCGCGTCCATCAGCACGATATTACGCTCTTGGTCTATTAACAGTAGTGTATACTTTTAATTTTGTTGACCGCCAGTTATTGGCTATTCTTCAGGAATCGATTAAAGCCGATCTTCTACTATCGGACTCTCAGCTTGGGTTGCTCACCGGGTTTGCTTTCGCTGTTTTTTATGTTCTGGCCGGTATTCCTATCGCTCGCTGGGCGGATAAATCAAACCGAAAAAATATAGTAGCGCTGGCCATCGGGTGCTGGAGCTTTATGACCGCTATCAGCGGACTAGTTCAAAATTATACTCAGCTACTATTGGCTCGAATAGGTGTCGGAGTGGGCGAGGCCGGCGGCAGTCCGCCTGCTCATTCAATTATTTCTGATATTTTCCCCCCGGAGAATAGGGCGAGCGCACTGGCATTTTATTGTACAGGTATCAATATAGGTGTACTTTTGGGCTTCTTATTTGGCGGTTGGCTGAACGAAGTTTTTAGTTGGAGAGTCGCATTTTTTGTGGTCGGTGCACCTGGCATACTTATAGCGCTAATCGTGGGGTTTACGTTGCGTGAACCCATTCGCGGTTTTTCTGAAAACAAGTCTGTCAATGAGGCATCGGAGTCGTCCTATGGGATAGTGTTTAGGACATTATGGAGTTGTAGATCTTTCAGACATATCGCCGTTGGTGCCGCACTTAATGCATTTGCAACATATTCCACTAGCAGTTGGATCGCTTCATTTATGATTAGAAGTCATGGTTTAAGTACTGGAGAGATAGGTACTTGGCTCGCAGCTATCTTGGGTTTGGGGGGCGCGGTTGGTGTTTTTTTTGGTAGCTATATTGCAGAACGACTTGCATTGAAAGATATCCGTTGGTACGTGTGGTTGCCTAGTTTGGCAGGGTTTATATGTATTCCTTTCTTAGTAGCGACATATTTAGTTAACGATCCGTATCATTCGTTCTTCCTACAAATTGTTCCAGGTATACTTTTTAATGTGTACCTTGGAAATGCTTTAGCCATGACTCATGGCTTGGTTGGATTAAGGATGCGCGCACTATCCTCTGCAGTTTTATTTTTTATCCTTAATATTATTGGTCTTGGTTTAGGCCCATGGCTCGTTGGGATTTTGAGTGATACTCTGGCGCCTAGTTTTGGAATTGAATCTCTCCGATACGCAATGGTATTTTTGATTCCGCCCGTGATGTGCTGGTCTGCATTACATTTCTATTTTGGCGGCAGGACTCTCGCTAATGATCTCGCGAATGCTCCCGACTAATAGATACAGGTATTGACACAGGTTAATAATATATTTGCCTCAAATGTGAGTTCGGGTTACAGGAGGAGTGGATTCGCTTAGCTCTTTAGTTACAACGTCGTCTGGCAAGTCAAATGCCGCCGCAAAAGCCGGATCCATTTCAGAGTATTCCGGCATACCGTTATTGCTGGGAGGCTGGGTGATGAAGGCTGCCTCTTCGTTCCGTTCGTAGGGTGCAGGTTCCCTATATTGGGCAAGCTCACTCTCTGAAATATTGTTCAGTGCGACGACTTCGGGATCTATCCAAGCGTTTCCATCTATGCTGGTGGGCGAGGTTGATATTTCAAGCGCGAGATTCTCAGGTCCAGCAAAATAGATAGACTGACAAAACCCATGATCGAGCGGGCCTAGTACTCTGACCCCGTTTGACCTGATTCTGTCTCTCATCGCTAATAATTCGGATTCAGTATTTACACTAAAAGCTATGTGTTGCATTACCCCTGCTGCACAAGGCTTCACAGGATTCCCCGCGTGAGAAACCCCTTTTTCTATTGGTATGTCCTTTACCATAGGTGCGAAAACGAAAGCCACCGAGGAGTTATCATTAAGCTCCATAAATGCGTGAAAATAACCATCTACATTATGCATCCAATATAGTGCTTTTAACTTAAGTCCTAGCACCTTTGAGAAAAAATCTATTTGCTTTTTTACGTCAGCTGTCATGAAGGCCACATGGTGAACACCATTTAGAAGTGCCATGATTTTTCTCCCCTATAAAAAAGTTATTTCTTGCCTGCAGAGTAGTTCGTTGTCTGCAAGACAAATATATCATCTACTAGGTAAACATATCAGCGACAATATTGTTATACCAACTATAGGCATACTGAACTTCTCGCCGAAGAGTTTCCGGACTTGCATCACTTGCAGTTAAACCGCCAGATACGCTTTTGATTTCAGACCTATCTTTTGATAATCGGTATACGGCGGCGATGGAAATACCATAATCAGGCGCTACCAGGCTGTAACAAGTGTTTACATAGGAAGGCTCTAATATTTCGGTGTTGTTTAGAGAGGCTACTATAGCTGCCGCACATACTTTGGCCTGAGAATTGGCTGCGTAGGCTGATTTAGGCATTCCAGTGGCTATACTAGCGTCACCAATAACATGTATCCCCGCGTGTATTTTAGACTCAAAAGTACCAAGATCCACTGGACACCAACCTGATTTATCGGCCAATCCCGCCTGTTGTGCTATCTCTCCAGCTTGTTGCGGAGGGATCACATTAGCGACATCGGCATTAAAGTCATCAAAGTCAGTCGATACGGTCATTTTAGCTGAGTCAACTGATGTCACTCCTCCACCGGTGTCGGTACCGGGTACCCAATCTATCATTCCCTTATAACGCGCTTCCCAGCCTTGCATGAACAACGCTTGCTTAGAAAATTCATCATTAGAATCTATCACTAGAATTTTTGATTTAGGCTTATGGTTCTTCAAATAATGCGCAATTTGGCAGACTCTTTCGTACGGTCCAGGAGGACATCGAAATGGGTTCGCTGGCGGGGCCACGATTACTAGACCGCCATCGTCCATTTCCAGTAGTTGTCTACGTAGGAGACCAGTTTGTACACCGGCTTTCCATGCATGAGGCATGACGGAAGCTGCAGTATCGTCATACCCCTCAATATCCTCTGTTTTAAGAGAGATTCCTGGGGATACTACTAGCCGATCATATTCGAATTTATCTCCCATGCCTGTCACGACAGTATTTTTTTCAACATCAACTGCGGTAGCTTTCCCATATATAATATTTATACCTCGTTTTTTTAAACCACGATAGTCGTGGTTTAAACTTCCGATTTCTCGGCCACCCCCAATTACTTCATTACTCATAAAGCAGGTATGATAGGTTTTATTGCTTTCAATTAACGTGACATCAATCGACGAATCTGATTTTTTTATATATTTCGCAGCAATCGCGCCACCCGCACCACCGCCTATAACAACAACTTTTTTTTGGGCTCCTCGCACAATATTGGGTAAACTTACGCTGGCCGCACCGATAAGCAATGAAGCGCTGCCTAATCTTATAAAGTTTCGTCGTTGTAGATTCTTTATCATACAGTTTGCTCAGCCTAGGATTACGGAGTCGCGCTTGCGTAATAATTTGCGAGCTGCTGCAAACTTTCGACACCAGAGGTCGCGATCATATCGTTCACTAATACCTCCATCGCCCTAGGCATTTCTCTAGAGCCATCAAGATAGTCAGACATTGTCCAGAGAAAGTAGGGCTTCCACTGACCCACCAACACTCCGGCATCAACATTAGATGATTTTCCATTATTTTTGTGACAGCTCACGCAGTATTTTTCGTGTAATTTTCTACCATCGCTTGCCAGTGATAAGTTTACATCCTGCGGGGCTGTAAATAATTTTTGGTCACTGAAATAGTTGGCAATCGCCTTTATTTCACTAACAGTATAGCCTTTCGCAATTGTGGTCATAACTGTGGAATTTCTAATTAACGGATTGACATCTTTGAAGTCACTATCGGATTTAATAGCTGCCATAAGTTTATTACTATCTTCATATTTAAAGGCTAGCATAGCCCCGAGCAAATAAGTTTGAGACATGCCACCTAGATTTGGTATTGCCGGCCCTAGACTTTGACCATTCTCGCCATGACACGCGACGCAGTTATCAGTAAGCATAGTAACTCTACTCTTTGCATTGCTCGCAAATATCGCCAAGGTGATTGTCAGCAGTATTATGCACATTATTATTCGCATAAACGTATACCCGTTTCGCTCGTTGTACAGCGTATTCAGGTACTTTTATACCTGCCATTTCAGTTTAGATGAAGTGTGTGAGCAAGTCATCTTTTGTTCATTATGTAACAGAATAGTAATTTTCTAGTTAAGTTCGGAGTACAAGCTTTTCATATAAAGAGAGGGGCTAGTTGATGAATTTAGTGCTCTGAATGTTTTTGGGCAACAGGCGCTTATGAAGTGTGAGGAAGATGCAAATGATAGTGACTTTGTTGGTGCACCGTGCTGCGTATTTCATGATGTCATGGGTGACCGTCAGCTCGAACTTTTTAGTCGCGAGCATCTAGCTCTTATTCGATCTAAGCTATCTGAAAAGAGTCTTGTTAGGAATGATAGTGTTTGGGCAGCATTTTCGTATACGTGGGGCGAGGCCTATAACCACTTCTATTTTTAGAATTTTTTTCCAGCAAAGGAAGTATATTTTTCGGCCGGAGCTAATCTTCGGGCTGTTTGGTCGTCGTCCTTGTTATGCGATTGTGAATTTAGAATCAGGCCTTCGTAAGGATAAGATGGTGGGCCCGGTAGGACTCGAACCTACGACCAAGGGATTATGAGTCCCCTGCTCTAAAACTCTCTTCTTAACTAAAATCATTAACTTACATTTAGTCATTAAGCATCGCTAAGTGAATTGTAGGCCATATGTAGGTCAGAGTTAAACAATTTAATGTCTATTTACTATACTAATCTGAAAACTTTTACCTTCCGGTCTTGGCTTTATTTCCCGAAGGGGGCGGGGTCTTATATTCGGCAACGGTATATAGTCACCCACTCATATACTTGAGAGGAGCCACCGAGGTGGCTCCGTCTCGACTGACCGACTTAGAACATACTAGAAACTGAAAACACCACTCCGTCACAAGAACTGGGTTTATCACAGACGTTATCTGCATCATTCCATGACAGGTCTAAGGTTATTGCCCCAATGTCAACGCTGGCACCCACCGCATAGTGAAAATAATCTAAGCCAGATGATTTACTTCCAGTCGCGAGGTCTTGCCATCCAGCAGAAAAATAAGGAGATATCCCCATCGGAAGGGCAACCGAGAGGGACCCATTGACGTAGACGCCATCATCGTAACCTTCACTAAAGTCGGGGGACCAAGCTACTCCGAGCGATGCTGTTGGACTGTATTTCATGTCAAAAGTCTTTGTGGCGGATGCATAAATTTCTGAGAAATCCATCTCTGGGGAGCTGGCGTCAACGTTTTGACCTGTGTACATGTAATACATGTACCCGATATCGTAGGATAATCCGTAATAATCAAAGGTGTATCCGGCATAATAATTGAGTTCCAAGGAAGCTTCGTTGGTAACATTAGAATTGAATTCGAGGCTGGATGCCCACGCGCCAATGTAGAACCCAGAGGAATGCGCGTAGTCAAAGCTCCCTTGTATAGCAGGGTCTCCATTTGTTTGCGACACACCACGATATAAGTACTCTGTAGCAAGTGTCACGCTAGCGCTTAATGTATGAGGCGATTGTGCCTTGTGCTCATGAGAAGCTGCGCCTTCGTGCCCGCCGGCCAATAAGCTCATTGACCCTAGGAGAAGACATGTAAACATGAGGATATTTATAAGGTAAGTATTTTTAAATTTAGACAATTTTATTTGCTCCATTTTAATGAGGAAGTTTTTCTATGAGAATAAAAATATTCTCAAACTACAGTCTGCAGTTTTATAACTGCGTGTAATCGTGACTATTTAATTACACTACCATTGTAAAATCTGTACGCTAAAGACACAAATGGGGATCACTAGCGCACAACTATATAGTCGAAAATTATTCACAAAAGGTTACAGCAACTTATTTAAATTGAAACGTGAAAAGTCTCAATGCAGCCCTAGCCCTTCCCCCTTTTTCGCCTCGCCGCCAAATATTTTGTACTAAAGCAAATGTACTATTAACGCAGTAGGACAAACGAACGGGTATTAGGAGTCAACTGGAATTTCTCAATCGTAAGCTTTAGATAAACTCCTGTAACCTTTTTTGGACAATTTTCGCTTATACAACTATGTAGCGAATATTGAGTAAAGATAAAACACCGCCATGATTTTTTTGACCTAGAAGGCTTTTGTGTGTGGGATAATAACGGTGTTAAGAGTATGATGAATGTGCTGCTTTTAGGCGAGTCAAAGCGCACACACTTTTATGATGAAATAAACACAATGATGTTGTGTTCTGTCACACTTAATGAATTCAATACTACGATAAAGAGAGAATCTATGAATAGGATAAACGCGCACGTTAGCGCCAGGTTATTTATGAATACTTTAGCACTTCGTATCCAATCATACGGGTCATCATCATGGCGGTTGCAGCTATTAACGATCTCTTGGTTAATGCTTGTCACGCCTTTCACGATGGCAAACACCAAACTCGGCGATAATGCGCTGTACATGAATAGCTCCGGTAGTCAAAACACCGCATTAGGCGCATATGCGCTCTTTACTAACGGCAGCGGCAGTAACAACACCGCGGTAGGTAGGCAATCGCT
>Ga0222716_10003803_pt1 | contig 11966 bp, 8 predicted proteins | sample C33_13DmetaG_FD_165044 | JGI IMG/M metagenome (GOLD analysis project Ga0222716, IMG submission 165044) | Estuarine water microbial communities from San Francisco Bay, California, United States - C33_13D | ecosystem: Environmental > Aquatic > Marine > Unclassified | place: USA: California... | reverse complement strand
TATTTGCATTAATTGCTGTATCATTCCTTTTAGTAATTGGTGTACCAGTTGTTTTCGCAACTCCAGAAGGTTGGAGCGATAACAAAGGTGTAGTATTCTCAGGGGTTGGTATTTGGTTCCTTCTTGTGTTCGCAGTAGGAATTTTAAACTCATTCGTTGTTTAATATTATTATTTCAATGGAATTTAATTAGTTCCATTGAAAAAAAAAATTTGGCAGTTGCTAAAAATTACATTATTTATTACAATGTTACTTGTAGGGTTGCTAACTCAATGGTAGAGTATTCGGCTTTTAACCGACTAGTTCCGGGTTCGAGTCCCGGGTGACCCAAAAATTAAATTTTTGTTTCGAGTTTTTTAATTAAGTTAAAATTAACATCTTTCCCAGAATAGCAAGTTAGAACTTGTTTTAAAAAACGATATTTTTCGGCTTTCGACAATTTTTTAAATTTAGATTTATTGATTTGTCTTTTATTTACTAGTAATTTTGTTATTACTTTTTTAAAATAGACATTATCAAGTTCAGCTTGCAGTAATGTTCTTTCAATTTGTGTTTCAATATTATGATTGAAATAGAGTTTTAATAATGGTACTAATAATAATCGAATTTTATTTCGACTAAATTGAATATCAAAATTACTAAAATCAATTAAATTTGGAATTTTATTATTTTTAATAATATTTTTTACAGTTTGTCGTGAAATATTAAATAAAGGTCGAAAAAATTTAATTTTAGAAACCGGATTAATTTGAACAAATAAATTATTTCGTGAATTTTTAAAACATTCATGGTCAAAATAAATACTTTGGTCAGTAAAGTTACTTAAATTAGTTAAATTTGATCCACGAAATAGATTAAATAAAATTGTTTCAATTTTATCAGTTTTTGTATGACCTAAATAAATTGAATTTAATTTGACTAAATTTACAGTTCGTTTAAAAATTCGATGGCGCCATAATCGTTGTTTGGTTTCAGTTTGTAAAGTATTAATTGGACAACTAACAATTAAATTACTATTTACTAAATAACTAATTTTAAAACCTTCTCGAAGAATATAAAAATTATTTGTTTGATAAAAATGATTGCAATGTAGTAAATGGATTGAATGTTTTAATGTTTGTTGAACATAAAACAAAATAAATAAAAGACTAATAGAATCTTGTCCAAATGAAACTGCAATTAATTTCTTTTTATCTGAATAACTTTGTGTATATATCTGATATACTCTATATACAAAATCCAATTGCATTTACATTAATGTTGGGCACTTTGCCAGGAACCAGGCTTGAACTGGTGACACGAGGATTTTCAGTCCTCTGCTCTACCAACTGAGCTATCCCGGCTGAAATATTTTAAATAATTATAGCATAAAGACTTTTTATAGACAAGCTATAGGTTCAATAAATAAATTTATTTATAAAAATGATTAAAATCATCCAATTATTAAGTGGAGTATTAATTTTATTAATTGTAATTCCACAAACACCTACTGAAAATATTGTATTACGAAAATTTAATGAAACAGGTTTTTTTTCAAACTATAAAAATGCAAAAAAATTTGTTGATGTTTTAACTTGGTCGTTAATTTTTATTTTTCTTACATTAACATTTGTATTAAATTTTGTATAGAAGATTATTCTGGGGTAGAAGGATTCGAACCTCCGAATGTCTGGACCAAAACCAGATGCCTTACCGCTTGGCGATACCCCATTTAGATATATATTATATCTAGATATAATCTCTTGTCAAAATTTAATTTTTTAAACTAACTAATTAATTAAAATTAGTTAGTTAAACTTGATAATTAAAAATACTTTAAATAATAGTATTTTTTGCGTTTATTATTTTTAAGCTTATTTATTATATAAATAAAAAAATTATTTATATAATGCTACTCCAAGACGTACAGCAAAAATCCCAGTTGCTAAAGCTAAAAATAATGCAATGAAGACTTGAGAATCAGCGATAGGCATAATTTTTTATGGTTTTTGCTTATAGGTTTCCGCCACGGAATGATAATAATACAATCACAAGTGGACCTGCCGCTACGATAAAAGCTAAAGCGGCTAATTGGAAAAGAATTTCAAAATTCATAGCGTATTGTAAATTGTAAATTTTTGTTTAGGTTAAACGTTGGGTTGTTTCAATTTAACGGAAACTTACCGCTGCTTGCCATACAAAAGCTAATAAGATGAAAAGTACTGGAATAACCGGTAATACATCTACAATTGGATCAAATGGAGCATAAGCTTCCGGTAATTTAGCTAATAATAACACAGGAATCCTCCAACAGTGTTTTTATTTATTAAATACTAAACTATTAAATAGTAGAGTAGTATATAAAATATATCGTAAATTCGTAATTTAATTATTATTATGCTCGGATTTTTTTATTTTTACTAGTATTTTAAATACTTTTAAAAAAATAAAAAAATATAAATATATATGATTAATAATAATACTATTATCTTGATGAAATAAAATTCATAATTAATATAACAAATAATAAAAAATTGATTTTTATGAAATTAGCTTATTGGATGTATGCGGGCCCAGCGCATATTGGTACATTACGTGTAGCAAGTAGTTTTAAAAATGTTCATGCAATTATGCATGCTCCATTAGGAGATGATTATTTTAATGTTATGCGTTCAATGTTAGAACGTGAACGTGATTTTACTCCTGTTACTGCAAGTATTGTTGATCGCCATGTTTTAGCACGTGGTTCACAAGAAAAAGTAATTGAAAATATTGTACAAAAAGATTTAACTGACACTCCAGATTTAGTTATCGTTACACCAACTTGTACATCAAGTATTTTACAAGAAGATTTAGCAAATTTTGTTGAAAAAGCAACACAACAGACAAATTGTGATGTATTGTTAGCTGATGTAAATCATTATCGTGTGAATGAATTACAAGCTGCAGATAAAACTTTAGAGCAAGTTGTTAAATTTTATGTTAATAAATATTCGAAGGCAGGTACGTTAGATAATAAAAAAACAGAACGACCGTCTGTTAATATTCTAGGTATGTTTACGTTAGGATTTCATAATACTCATGATTGTCGTGAATTAAAACGTTTGCTTGCTGATTTAGGTATTGATGTTAATTTAGTCTTACCAGAAGGTGCAGCGATTTCTGATTTAGCAAAAATTAATAAAGCATGGTTTAATATTGTTCCTTATCGTGAAGTAGGTTTAATGTCAGCAAAATATTTAGAGGAAGAACTAAATATGCCATATGTTGATATTTGCCCGTTTGGTTTAGTTGAAACAAAGAATTTTATTAATGAAGTTGAAACATTAGTTAATCAACAAAATGCTGAAGTAGTTAATTTTGATGATTATATTAATCAACAAACTCAATTTTTATCACAAGCAGCTTGGTTTGCTCGTTCAATTGATTGCCAAAATTTAACAGGTAAACGTGCAATTGTATTTGGTGATAGTACTCATGCTGCCTATATGACTAAATTATTAACACGTGAAATTGGTATTCAAGTTGTTTTAGCTGGTACATATTGTAAATACGATGCTGATTGGTTCCGTGATCAGGTAGATGGATTCTGTGATCAAGTCTTAATTACTGAAGATCATAACCAAATTGCAAAATTAATTGAAGAATTAGAACCAGCAGCTATTTTTGGGACACAAATGGAACGTCATGTTGGTAAACGTTTATCAATTCCATGTGGGGTTATTTCTGCTCCTGTTCATATTCAAAACTTTACTTTAAGTTATAAACCATTTTTAGGTTATGAAGGTGCGAATCAAATTGCTGATTTAATTTATAACTCATTTACTTTAGGTATGGAAGATCACTTATTAGAAATTTTTGGTGGTCATGATACTAAAACAATTACAAATACTACTGATGAGCCATCAGTCGTACCTTGGACTGAAGAAAGTTTAGCTGAACTACAAAAAATTCCAGGTTTTGTTCGTGGAAAAGTAAAACGTAATACAGAAAAATATGCTGTCGATAATAATTTAAGTGAAATTTCATTAGAAGTTATGTATAAAGCAAAACAAAAAGTGGGTGCTTAATTTTTTAATTATTTTTGTGAGGAGTAATTATCCTCACAAAAATGAACATAAACCCTATATGCACTAATTTTATATAGTATATTATTAATTAAATTAATAATTGTTGGATTAATTTATTAATAAAACAATTTTCATACCTCTGAATTTTATCTAAAACATATTAATTCAAAACCTTTAAATAAAATTAAATTAATTTTTAATTTATTTTCATCGTTACTGAATTTACGTAATTTATACAAGGAGAATTTTTCGCCATGACAATTAGTCCTCCAGAACGTGAAGCGAAAAAAGTAAAAATTATCGTGGATCGAGATCCAGTTGCAACTAGTTTTGAAAAATGGGCAAAACCTGGCCATTTCTCAAGAACATTAGCAAAAGGTCCAACTACAACAACATGGATTTGGAACTTACATGCTGATGCGCATGATTTCGACACACAAACAAACGATCTTGAAGAAATTTCAAGAAAAGTATTTAGTGCACACTTTGGCCAATTAGGTATTATCTTTATTTGGTTAAGTGGTATGTATTTCCATGGTGCACGTTTTTCAAACTATGAAGCTTGGTTAACTGATCCAACTCATATCAAACCTAGTGCGCAAGTTGTTTGGCCAATTGTTGGTCAAGAAATCTTAAACGCTGATGTAGGTGGTGGTTTCCAAGGTATTCAAATTACTTCAGGTTTCTTCCAATTATGGAGAGCTTCAGGTATTACTAGTGAATTACAATTATATACTACAGCTATTGGTGCTTTAATCATGGCTGCTGCAATGTTCTTTGCTGGTTGGTTCCATTACCATAAAGCTGCACCTAAATTAGAATGGTTCCAAAACGTAGAATCAATGTTAAACCACCACTTAGCTGGTTTATTAGGTCTTGGTAGTTTAGCATGGGCTGGTCACCAAATTCACGTTTCATTACCAGTAAACAAATTATTAGATGCTGGTGTTGATCCAAAAGAAATTCCATTACCGCATGAATTTTTATTCAATGCTGATTTAATGGCACAGTTATACCCAAGTTTTTCTAAAGGTTTAGCTCCATTCTTTACATTAGATTGGAATGCATATAGTGATTTCTTAACTTTCAAAGGTGGTTTAAACCCAACTACAGGTGGCTTATGGTTAACTGATACAGCTCATCATCATTTAGCTATTGCTGTATTATTCTTAGTTGCTGGGCATATGTACCGCACTAATTGGGGTATTGGTCATAGCATTAAAGAAATTTTAGAAGCTCATAAAGGTCCATTTACTGGTGAAGGCCATAAAGGTTTATATGAAATTTTAACAACTTCTTGGCATGCTCAATTAGCTATTAACTTAGCATTATTTGGTTCGTTATCAATTATTGTTGCGCATCATATGTACTCAATGCCACCATACCCATACTTAGCTACAGATTATGGTACTCAGTTATCATTATTTACACACCATACATGGATTGGTGGCTTCTGTATTGTAGGTGCTGGTGCTCATGGTGCTATTTTTATGGTACGTGATTATGATCCAACTAATAACTACAACAACTTATTAGACCGTGTTTTACGTCACCGTGATGCGATCATTTCTCATTTAAACTGGGTTTGTATTTTCTTAGGCTTCCATAGCTTTGGTTTATACATTCACAACGATACAATGAGTGCATTAGGTCGTCCACAAGATATGTTCTCTGATACTGCAATTCAATTACAACCAGTTTTTGCTCAATGGGTACAAAATACACATTTTACAGCTCCTGGTTTTACAGCACCAAATGCTTTAGCTGCTACTAGCCAAAGTTGGGGTGGCGACGTTGTTGCTGTTGGTAACAAAGTTGCAATGATGCCGATTGCATTAGGCACATCAGATTTCATGGTACATCACATTCACGCATTTACTATCCATGTAACTGTGTTAATTTTATTAAAAGGTGTATTATATGCACGTAGTTCACGTTTAATCCCAGATAAAGCAAACTTAGGTTTCCGTTTCCCTTGTGACGGTCCAGGCCGTGGTGGTACATGTCAATCATCAGCATGGGATCATGTATTCTTAGGTTTATTCTGGATGTACAATTCAATTTCAATTGTAATTTTCCACTTTAGTTGGAAAATGCAATCAGATGTTTGGGGTACTGTAGGTGCAAATGGTGTTTCACATATTACAGGTGGTAACTTTGCACAGAGTGCGAACACAATTAACGGTTGGTTACGTGATTTCCTTTGGGCACAATCATCACAAGTAATTCAATCATATGGTTCTGCATTATCAGCATACGGTTTAATTTTCTTAGGTGCACACTTCGTTTGGGCATTTAGTTTAATGTTCTTATTCAGTGGTCGTGGCTATTGGCAAGAATTAATTGAATCAATTGTTTGGGCACATAACAAGCTTAAAGTAGCTCCAGCAATTCAACCACGTGCATTAAGTATTACTCAAGGTCGTGCAGTAGGTGTTGCACACTATTTATTAGGTGGTATTGCAACGACTTGGTCATTCTTCTTAGCGCGTATCTTAGCCGTTGGTTAAGAAACCCTCTAAAACTCTTTGAAATTGTTTTTTGAATATATGTTTTTAATATATTCAAAATTCAATTTTTATTTATTAATTCTTTTCAAAATATAAACGACAGGAGAATTTAACATGGCAACAAAATTCCCAAAATTTAGCCAAGCTCTTGCCCAAGATCCAACAACTCGTAGGCTATGGTTTGGTATCGCAACTGCTCATGATTTTGAAAGTCATGACGGTATGACTGAAGAGCGATTATATCAAAAAATCTTCGCATCACACTTTGGTCAATTAGCTATTATTTTCTTATGGACATCAGGTAACTTATTCCATGTAGCATGGCAAGGTAACTTTGAACAGTGGGTTGCAGATCCACTTCATGTTCGTCCAATTGCTCATGCAATCTGGGATCCACACTTTGGTCAACCTGCAGTTGAAGCTTTCACACGCGGTGGCGCTTCAGGTCCAGTAAATATTGCAACATCAGGTGTATACCAATGGTGGTATACAATTGGTATTCGTACTAACCAAGAATTATATACTAGCTCTATTTTCTTAATGATCTTAGCTGCTGTATTCTTATTCGCAGGTTGGTTACATTTACAACCATCATTCCAACCAGCTTTATCATGGTTTAAAAATGCTGAATCACGTTTAAACCACCATTTAGCTGGTTTATTTGGTGTTAGTTCATTAGCTTGGACAGGTCACTTAGTTCACGTAGCTATTCCAGCATCACGCGGTCAACGTGTAGGTTGGGATAACTTCTTAACTGTATTACCGCACCCAGCTGGTTTAGCACCATTCTTTACTGGTAACTGGGCTGTTTACGCAGAAAACCCAGATACAGCATCACATGCATTTTCAACTTCTGAAGGTGCTGGTACTGCAATCTTAACTTTCCTTGGTGGTTTCCATCCACAAACGCAAAGTTTATGGTTAACTGATATGGCACATCACCATTTAGCAATTGCTGTAATTTTTATTCTTGCAGGTCATATGTATCGTACTAATTTTGGTATTGGTCATAGCATGCGTGAAATGTTAGATTCACACGTTGCACCAGCAGGTAAGTTAGGTAGTGGTCATACAGGTTTATTTGATACTGTTAACAACTCATTACATTTCCAATTAGGCTTAGCTTTAGCTAGTGTTGGTACAATTTGTTCAATGGTTGCACAGCATATCTATTCATTACCTCCATATGCTTTCTTAGCACAAGATTTCACTACTCAAGCAGCATTATATGTTCACCATCAATATATTGCTGGTTTCATTATGTGTGGTGCGTTTGCTCACGGTGCAATCTTCTTTGTTCGTGATTATGATCCAGAAGCGAATAAAAATAATGTTTTAGCACGTATGCTAGAGCATAAAGAAGCAATTATTTCTCACTTAAGTTGGGTTAGTTTATTCTTAGGTTTCCATACACTTGGTTTATACGTACATAACGATGTTGTACAAGCTTTTGGTACACCTGAAAAACAAATCTTAATTGAGCCTGTATTTGCGCAATGGATTCAAGCAGCACAAGGTAAAACTGCTTATGGTTTTGATTTCTTATTATCAACATCTGCAAGTAGTGCAAGTGTAGCAAGTCAAGGTATTTGGTTACCAGGTTGGTTAGAAGCTATTAATAATGATACAAATTCATTATTCTTAACTATCGGCCCTGGTGATTTCTTAGTACACCATGCAATTGCATTAGGTTTACATACAACAACATTAATTTTAGTTAAAGGTGCATTAGATGCACGTGGTTCTAAATTAATGCCAGATAAGAAAGACTTTGGTTACAGCTTCCCTTGTGACGGTCCAGGTCGTGGTGGTACATGTGATATCTCAGCTTGGGATGCATTCTACTTAGCTGTATTCTGGATGTTAAACACGATTGGTTGGGTTACTTTCTACTTCCATTGGAAACATTTAGGTATTTGGCAAGGTAATGTTAACCAGTTTAATGAATCATCAACTTACTTAATGGGCTGGTTACGTGATTACTTATGGTTAAACTCATCACAATTAATTAACGGTTACAACCCATTTGGTATGAACAGTTTATCTGTTTGGGCTTGGATGTTCCTATTCGGTCACTTAATTTACGCTACAGGTTTTATGTTCTTAATTTCATGGCGTGGTTACTGGCAAGAATTAATCGAAACATTAGCTTGGGCTCATGAACGTACACCTCTTGCTAACTTAGTTCGCTGGAAAGATAAACCGGTTGCTTTATCAATTGTTCAAGCACGTGTAGTAGGTTTAGCTCACTTCTCAGCAGGCTTCGTATTAACTTATGCGGCTTTCTTAATCGCTTCAACTTCAGGTAAGTTCGGTTAATGCTTAATAAGTAGTTCATACTTTAATATATTCCTCTTAATATAGAGGAATATATTTATTAAAATATAAATGAGTATTGAGATATCGAAATTATTATGTTAATATATTAATTATTCATATAACATAAATCAATTCTTTATTTTGTAGATTTTTGCTACAAATAAATTTTATTTAGTACATATAATTGATATACAAATAAAATTGCAAGGTATCTTTTGTAAAAAGATAAAAATTATTTTTAAATTTTCATTTTCAATTTATGAGTTCTTCTACACAAACAAAAAATATCGGTCATATTACACAAGTTATTGGTCCAGTTTTAGATGTTACATTTTCACCAGGTAAAATGCCAAACATTTACAACGCACTAATTGTTCGTGGTAAAAATGAAGCTGGTCAAGAACTTTCTATCACTTGTGAAGTTCAACAATTATTAGGTGATTACTGTGTACGTGCTGTAGCAATGAGTGCAACAGACGGTTTAATGCGTGGTATGGAAGTAATTGATACAGGTGATGCATTACGCGTACCAGTAGGTAAAACTACATTAGGTCGTATTTTCAACGTAACAGGTGATCCTGTAGATAACTTAGGTGACTGTAACGCTGAAGATAGTTTATCAATTCACCGCGCAGCTCCAGCATTCGTTGATTTAGATACAAAATTATCAATTTTTGAAACAGGTATTAAAGTAGTTGATTTATTAGCTCCATACCGTCGTGGTGGTAAAATTGGTTTATTCGGTGGTGCAGGTGTAGGTAAAACTGTATTAATCATGGAATTAATCAACAACATTGCAAAAGCACACGGTGGTGTATCTGTATTCGGTGGTGTAGGTGAACGTACACGTGAAGGTAACGATTTATACATGGAGATGAAAGAATCAGGTGTTATTAACGAAAATAACTTATCTGAATCTAAAGTAGCCTTAATTTACGGTCAGATGAATGAACCACCAGGTGCACGTATGCGTGTAGGTTTAACTGCCTTAACTATGGCTGAGTACTTCCGTGATATCAACAAACAAGATGTATTATTATTCATTGATAACATCTTCCGTTTCGTACAAGCTGGTTCAGAAGTATCTGCCTTATTAGGTCGTATGCCATCAGCGGTAGGTTACCAACCAACATTAGCAACTGAGATGGGTGGTTTACAAGAACGTATTACTTCTACTAAAGATGGTAGTATTACTTCAATTCAAGCTGTATACGTACCTGCAGATGATTTAACAGATCCAGCACCAGCAACAACATTTGCTCACTTAGATGCAACAACTGTATTATCTCGTGGTTTAGCAGCAAAAGGTATTTACCCAGCGGTAGATCCACTTGATTCAACATCAACAATGTTACAGCCATGGATTGTAGGTGACGATCACTACAAAACAGCACAAAATGTTAAACAAACATTACAACGTTACAAAGAATTACAAGATATTATTGCAATTTTAGGTTTAGACGAATTATCTGAAGAAGATCGTTTAGTTGTAGCTCGTGCTCGTAAAATTGAACGTTTCTTATCACAACCATTCTTCGTAGCTGAAGTATTTACAGGTTCTCCTGGTAAATATGTAAGTTTAGCTGAAACTATTTCAGGTTTCAAACTAATCTTAAGTGGTGAATTAGATGAGTTACCTGAACAATCATTCTACTTAGTTGGTAACATTGATGAAGCTATTGCAAAAGCTGCAACACTTCAGTAATTTTTAATTTAAATAAGACTTATGAGTTTGCAAGTTTGTATCATGACGCCTGACCAAATTTTTTGGAATGAACAGGCTGAAGAAATTATTCTTCCAACTAATACAGGACAAATGGGTGTATTATCTAATCACGCTCCATTAATTACTGCATTAGATATTGGTGTTACTTTAATTCGTTCAAAAACAGAATGGATTCCAGTAGCATTAATGGGTGGTTTTGCTTTAGTAAAAGATAACCAAATCACAATTTTAGTAAACGAAGCAGATGGCGCAGATGATATTAAATCAGATGCTGCTGAATCAGCTTTCGAAGCTGCAAAAGCTAAATTAGAGCAAGTAACAGATGAAAAAGAACGTGTAGAAGCTACGTTCCAATTCAAACGTGCTCGTGCTCGTTTTCAAGTAGTTAAGCAATTAGCGACAATCTAATTTTTATCTATCTTTCTTTTACTCAGTATTGAGTAAAAGAAAGATAGATATTATTAAAATAATTAAAATAATAAAGAAATACTATTTATGTCTCGATACAGAGGTCCAAAATTAAGAATTATTCGTCGTTTAGGCGAATTACCTGGGTTAACACAAAAAGTTTGTGGTCGAAATTATCCAGCTGGCCAACATGGTCCAAAAAAACGTATGGTAAAAGAATCACAATATTGTCTTCAATTAAAAGAAAAGCAAAAATTACGTTTTAACTATGGTTTAACTGAACGTCAATTAATTCGTTATGTTCGTGAAGCAAAACGTCGTAACGGTTCGACTGGTGAAAACTTATTACAAATTATTGAAACACGTTTAGATAACATTGTGTTCCGTTTAGGTCTTGCAAAAACTATTGCAGGTGCACGTCAATTAGTAAATCATGGTCATATTGCTGTTAATGGTCGTCGAGTAACAATTCCAAGTTTTTTATGTAGTGTTAATGATAAAATTGAAGTGCGTGAAAAATCACGTAATTTCATTAAAAAATCAGTTGAAGGTGCAGAGGCACAAGCAGTTCCATTACATTTAGATGCTAATTTAGATAAATTATCAGGTACTGTAAAAGATTTCGCTGCTCGTGATCAAATTGGAGTTTCAATTAACGAATTATTAGTTATTGAGTACTATTCACGTAAAGTTTAATTATTAAAAAAACTAAATAGAAAGTAATATTTTCTATTTAGTTTTTGCCATTATGGTGAAATTGGTAGACACATAAGCTTGAGGGGTTTACGAATTTAGATTCGTCCCGGTTCAAATCCGGGTAATGGCAATTAAAGAGAGGCAGACTGGTTTGACTTTTTTTCAGAACATGATACATTAATCAATGTGAAAAAATTTCACGGAGAGTTTGATCCTGGCTCAGGATGAACGCTGGCGGTATGCTTAACACATGCAAGTC
>Ga0222716_10003796_pt1 | contig 11979 bp, 12 predicted proteins | sample C33_13DmetaG_FD_165044 | JGI IMG/M metagenome (GOLD analysis project Ga0222716, IMG submission 165044) | Estuarine water microbial communities from San Francisco Bay, California, United States - C33_13D | ecosystem: Environmental > Aquatic > Marine > Unclassified | place: USA: California... | reverse complement strand
AGGGGATTTTTTATTTACTTGCTTGTAAGATTTGGCAACAAGTTTTTTCAATTCATCCAAGCTATAATCTTCATTTGTACTAATTACCTTATTAAACTCTTCCATAAATTTTTCGCAATTAATTTTAATGACTTTCTTATCATTACTTAGCACTTTAGATTGCAAATCGTTAGCACTACGACCTTCTTGTTCATCATGGCTCATAATTATAGTTGTTTTTTATTAATATATATTAGTAAAGTTTTATATATATTTTTATAATTATATTAAGTAATAAAATGACAAGTGAAAATTCAATTGTAAATACAGGAGATACTCGAGAAGATACCCAAAATCTTATAAATAGTAATGAAAATATAAATAAATTTGTAAAAGCAAAAAAAAAATTAAACAATAAATTTAAAGTATTTGAAAATGTTTATAAATTTTATAAACATATAATTATGGATGAAATTTTAGTTTCCTTGAATAAATCCTTAAAGTTTTTAACTAAATATGAATTAATTATAATATCAATTATAAACAAATATAATTCTGATAAAGATGGTAATTTAAATTCACATCAGTTAAGGATGTTAATAACAGTAGCGCAAAGATTCTTATTTGATAAAATTTTTGTTAATTATTTATTACCAAATTTATCTAAATATTATAATGATGATATGCAACAAGATGTAGAAAAGTTAATAGATATGTTAAAATTATTTAATAAAGATAAAAGTAATCCCGATGCCACTGATTCTAAACATGAGGAAATGAGAAAAAATATAATAAATGATTTAAAAATTAGTAAATTTAAACTAAATTATGATTATAAAGTAAAAGAATTAAATGATAGTTTAGTAGGGGATATGGAAGATGATAATTTAGAATATGATGAATTTACACATTTAACAGATAAAGAAAAAAAAGATATCAAGGATAATATTTCAAGCAGTTTTATAAATAAATTTGAAACTCTCGAAAATAAGTTCATATATATTCAAAGCACCAATTTATGGTGGCCCATTTTAAAGGATTCGTTAATTAAAGAGCTGACAAATAGTAATGATGAATATGTAAAAAGTGTTATTATTTTTATAAAACAAATGTTAACAGAATCGATAAGTAATGATAATTTAGATTTGGAGCACATATCTATGAGAAAAAGTAGTAAAAATAGAAAATATTATGATGATAGCAATTTATATAAAATTTATAATTATTATTTAAATAATGAATTAGTTAAAATTTTAGAAAATCTTGATTCAAATTCAAAAGATCATATTGAAAAAGTATTTAATGATTTTAATAAAAAACTGGACGATGAATACAAACAAACGGTAGCAAATAGTACTCTAAGTGATGCTACATCTATATATCATTTAAGAAAGGTTAAAATAATTCTTACAAATAAGTTTAAAACTTATACTGAAATTTTTAAAAGTATAATAAATGCAAATGAAAAAACATTAGAAAATAGCAAAACACCATATGTCCCACCAATAAGTATAAGTAATGATAAAAAAGTATCAAAGCAAGATTTTAGAGAAATTGTTGAAACTTTAATTATATATATAAAGCAAAACTTGTTAAATTTTTTTGACATTTATCAAAGTTATATAAGCGATTTAAGATTACAATATCAATCAAATTTATTTAAAATAAGTGATAAATTAAATGATTAAGTTATTATAACTCCTTTATCATATATGTATCTTTTAATATGTATCCAAATTTTCTATAATAATTTCGTACACCTACCCCGCTTATAATAGCTATTTTTGGATATCCCATTTTTTTTGCTATTTTTTCTGCTTCAGTTATTAAACTTTTGCCATAACCTTTATGTTGATAAGAAGCATCAATATTATTACCTACATCACTTAAATTGGAATATACATGTAATTCACGAATTAAAGCTGAGTCATGCAATATATCTAATTGTTTAGATTTGTCAGCATTATTTGGCAATCTTAATCTAATAAATCCTATAAGATGTTTGGTAGTTTCATATGATATAAAATATTCAGTACCATTACTTGCCGGATATGTTACAATATCAAGATTAATATCTTGTGGTTTTACATTATTATCCTTAATTTCACGACATCTTATGCAATTACAACACCAATTATTTTTACGCATATCATCTTGTAATAGCTGTCGCATATTAACATATTCGTGCTTATATCCACCAGATATATATGTAGAAGGAATATCTCTAATAATTCTATTAAGTCGCTTCCATTTTTGAACTTTTTTCTTAAACTCTTTAATTAATTCATATAGTAGCATATCATCATAAGGAACGTATTCTCCATTTTCATACCATTCTTTAATTTGCGTCCAAGGTACAATAGCTGTTGGATAAATTTTATACTGGTCAACTTGCATCCGTTCATCATATAATGATGTTTCAAGCATTTCTTTATCTAAATCATATGATGATCCTGGTAAATTGGGCATTAAATGAATATCAACTTTATATCCATTATCTTTCAATAGTTTAATTGCGTTATGAACTGTTTCGATACCATGACCTCTTTTAATTTTTTTGAGAACTTCATTGTTAGTATGTTGCACCCCAATTTGAACACGTGTACAATTATATCTTCTAAACTCGCGAATTTCATCCAATGTTATAGTATCAGGACGCGTTTCTAAAGTTAATCCTATAATATGTATTTTTGCTTTTTCATTAATTTCAATCTCTTCTATGAGTGAAAGCATTTCACGCTTTTCATAATATGTATTAGCAGCATAATAAGTAGCGGTAATAAAGTAATCCTTATAATTTTTATGATAATTAGACCAAGTACCTCCTAAAACAATAATTTCTAATTTATCTACAACATGCCCCATGCTAATTAGTGCATCTATTCTTGAATTAAACTGCAATATTGGGTCGAAATTATTATCGTTGGCTCGCAATACTGCTGGTTCAGAATATAAATAAGATCTGGGTTGATCGACCCAATTATTACCAGCATGTGCTTTTTCATTTGGACAATATGCGCAATTATGGCGACAACTAAACTTACCTATAACTTTATTTCCGGCATCATCAGTATATTCTGGTTTTCCAGAAGTTAAAACAGTAACTACTATAACACCAGAATTAGATTTAGATTTTTTTTTAGTAATTAACTTTTTAAATGCTAAGTTATCGATACTTAAGCTATTATAGAAATAAATGAGATTGGCCTTTGATAAAGTAATTTTATATTGACGTTGCAATTGCTTTTGAAATTTGGTAATATCGTCTGGTGTTTTTAAATTAGGAATTTGTTGCAACATTTCAGTAGATATAATAGCGTATTCTTTATCCGTATAAAATCGCTGCTTGTGATTATTAGAATAACGAGCATTTACATCACAAATGTTCTCAATATCTACCGACATATTTATAGAATTTTATATTAAATATATAAATCAATTTTTAAATTTTTAAATGGGTACATAATTTTTAAAATCTATTAAATTTTTAAAGTTTATTAAATTTCTAAGAAAAATAAAATTATGTACTCATTTAAAAAGATGACAATATATAAACTCATATAATAACAAAAATAGTAATAATGTGTTATATTCCTTATGCTAACTGTATAGCACCCGATGCTTATTGTGAGTCGCCAGATTTTATAGAAGATAATTATGAAGATATTCCTGAATTAATTAAACTCCCTATTTCACAAGTAACTTGCGTTACAGGTTTATGGAATACTGGTGAAACATATGATAAATGTCTTAATAATACACTACTTATTAATTGCCCCTATGTATTTTTCGGTGATAAAAAATCAATTGAGTATGTTAAAAATATAAGAGGTGATGATTATCCTACATATTATATAGAATATAATATTGAAGAATTCAATTCGTATAAATATATTGATAAAACTATTATAGATGAATTATATTGCCCTTCACTTGAATTGAATTTAATATGGAATGAAAAAATTAATATGATTAAAATTGCTGCTGAATATAATATATATGATTCAGAGTTTTTTTGCTGGATTGATACTGATATTAATATATACAAAAACTGTTGTCCTTCAAATGAAATATTTCCTAATAAATTAAAAATAGATAAATTACCAAAGGATAAATTTATATATTCGGGAGAGGGTGAATATGATGAGGATAAGATATATTATATATGGAATTATCATTATATATCTGGAATATCATATATGATACATAAAAACATAATTAATAATTTTGCAAAATTATATGGAGAATATATGGAAAATCTTATAGATATAAATAATTTATGGACAGATAAAGTTATACTAACACGAATTTATAAAGATAATAAGGAGCTTTTTTATAAGTTATCTGATAATAATATCAACGAAGATATATGCATTGTGCCATTATTATATTAAGTTAATTTAAAACATATAATAATGCGACGAAACACATATAAACATATGGCATATTATTAATATAACAATAACAATGTTCCAACAGACCCAACAATTTTATAGAAAAGTTCCAGATCTAATTCTTACTCCATTTTTCACAAATGGTTCTACATGGCCCTCTTACCATATTAAACCAGTATATAATGATATTGAAGCACCTCCAGTAAAATCTGAAGAAACAGACAAAAAATCAGTAGAAGATAATACATCTTATTATCAAAATTATCTAAGTGTTGCAGGATCTATTGCAGCAAATGTAGCAATTCAACCGCATACCCAACACACTAATATTATGGGGCAACAATATATGTATCCTACTATGCCATACTATATTCCAGCTACATTAGTAGCTGGGCAACAATATATGTATCCTACTATGCCATACTATATTCCAGCTACATTAGTAGATGGGCAACAACAACATGTAATGTATCAACAAAATAATGCACATTCTCAATCGGGATTTGTAGTTTAAATTTTTTTTTATAAACTATTATTAGATATATAAATATAATAATGTCAAAGTCAATGTCATTGTCACCGTCACCGGATCCCGACAAAATGCAAAATAGTCCAGAACAATCACAAAGTCCAGAAAAACATTTTGATAGAGAACTATCACCTGATGGTGTAGATAGTTTCTTTATTAATTTATTTTTTAATAATTATGATAATTGGAGAACAAATACACGCACTTTTTATGAAATATTATCTCAGACAGCCAAAGCGGATAAATTAAATGAATTGATTCAGCGTCATGGATTAAATGGTTATTATACTCAAGAACAAATAAAAGCATTTTTAACATATTTTAATCAAAACCAACAATTTAAAATTAAATTTCTTGAAAAAACAATGGAATATTTGAGACATAATGAAACTTATTTAGATGATGATGTAACAGATAATAGTTTCAAATTAGCACTTAGTGAATATCATGATGCAATAGAAAATAATTTAATATTAATACCTACAGGCGTTGATGAAGCAGAATATACAAAAGGTCTTATGCTTCAAAAGGCAGCAGAATATATGGGTAGATTAGAAGCAATACCACAAGGATTACCAGGAGCGTTTAGAGAAAGTACGGAAGAAATAATTAAGAGTAAATATGAAGTACACAAAAGACAAATAGCTTGGGCTTTTTTTAATCCTAATCTTAGAAGAAAATATAAGCTCAATAAACTATTTTTTCTTTTTGATGTTTCTACAATAGTTAGAGATCTGGAAGGTAGTATTAATTTTGAAGCTTTAAAAGATAACATGTTTATTTTTAATTTTCTAATTGATGATAGATATATACCACATTTTTTTATCAAAATAATATTAGATTGCTACCATAAATTTCCACAAGATTTTGGAGGAACTCCTGATTCGGTAGCAAATTTTATCATATCGAAAATATCAGAAGGTAAAATATCAGAAGGTGCTATTAAAATTGGTAGTATTAATATTTCCGCAGCACAATTAAAATATATTATTAAAAAAGCATACACCTATATAACTAATGGAAATTTTAAAATAGATGATAAATCAACAATATTAGAATCGTTAATAAATAATAGTGAATTTATGAAATATATAAACGAAAATGATTATAATAGTAGTGATTTACTCGCCAATGCAATTTCAATATTTTTTGATGATAGAGAAAAAGGAAATGAAAAATATACTGTTGAAATGAAAAAAATATCACCACCATTATTAGATAAATTAGGTAATATTAATGCTTCGAATATAAAAACTTTTGAAATAATTGCAAAAACATTAGATATATCTCAATTACTTAGGGATGAAAATAAAAAAAAATTACGAGAAGAATTTATTGAAAATATTGCAAAAACATTACATTATGAACAGTTAATTAGAAAAAAAAATGCGGAAATAGGCGAAAAAGTTTATGTTCTACAAAAAGCAAATAAAGTAGCCGACTTTAAAACTATATTAAGTAGTGATGAAATAGATTTAGTAGATAAATTAATAGAATCATTTGCAGTATTACGCATAAAAATAGATGAGAATAATACATTAATAGATGAACTTGCACAATTAAAAAAACTTATTAAAAGCAAAAATCCTGCACCTGATATTTCTGATAAAGAACAAATTGTAAATTTTTTAGCTACAAACTGGATGAAATTTTTTGATAAAGAAGAAAAAATTAAAAAAAGTAATAATGAAATTCAAGAAGTTTTTAGTACCAATATACTTATTCCATTATATAAAATCCAAGAAATAGCTGAAAATGAGCGAATGACTACAAGAAAAAAAGCAGCCAGTTTAGTAAAAGAAGCAGCAACAGCATTAGTGAAAGGTAGTATAAAAAAAAAACCCGGTTTAAGTTCGATATTACCAAAGATAAGTTCAAAATATAAAGGCGCAGGTAGAAAACCTGTAAAATGTACTAAAACCGGAGTTAAAAAAGAAATATTAGGAAAAGAAAGATGTATTTATAAAAAGCCAAATGATCGTAAAGAATATGTTAAATATAAAGGAGATCTTGTTACAGTTAAGGAATTTAAAGAAATACACAAAAAGAAAACAGCAAAAAAATCCAAAGACAAAAAGATTAAACAAAATAAAACAGTGGAAAAATCCAAAGACAAAAAGGTTATAAAAACTAATGATAAAAAGAAGAAATCTAAAAAATCTGCAAAAGGTGGCAATTGACAATATATAAGTTATTATAAATTAAAAAAAGAAGATCAAGAATTATTATGTAAAAGAGGCAAAAAAATTTAATAAAAAAGATTATGCATATTATAATAATATGTTAATAGATAATAAAAATAAAGAAATTATAGAACATGAAAATAATTATTATTTTGTTGATAAAATATTAGAAAAAGAACCTTTTGTACAAGGTTTACAAAGATCAGTCTCGGGATGGCATCCGCAAGGTTTATTACAAAGATCAGTCCGGGAACGGCATCCGCAACCAAAACAACAAAAAAATATAAATATTAGAAATTATTGCATTCGTAAAAGGCTTGGCTATAGAGAGGATGAAAATGGTAATGGAATGTGTGTAGAAAAACACAATATGACAAAAAATGCATATGAAATATATAAAAAATCATGTAAAAATTCACCTGATTTAGCTAATTGTATTGTTAAAGAAGCTGCTGAAGCTGCTGAAGCTGCCGCTGTTAATGCTGATAAAAGAATAACGATAGGTGGTGGTAAAAAGAAAGGAAGAAATAAAAAATTACAATAAATCATTTTCATTGAAAAACATTATATTTATTTTTAATTCGTCTAACATCTCCTTAGATGCATGGAAAGATTGCCGCCATTTATCACTGAGATTATTCCAATCTGGTTCAATTGTTACTAATGTTGTAATACCAGATTGTATTATATTCAAACAACAATTATGACAGGGAAAACGATTACATACTATTATACCATTATTAATGTTACTATTTGTTCGAGCAGCTTGAATAATTGCATTAGTCTCTGCATGTATTACATACAAATCCTTATTCTGTTTTAACCATCTTTTTTTAGTTTCTTTTAACTTTCTTGGCAAACCGTTATAACCGCAACTAATCTGTATTAAGCTTTCTTTTTCTAAAATTATAGCACCTACTTTACGCTTTTTATCCTTTGAAAATAGCTTAGCTTTAAAATTAGCTTCTTTTAAAAACTTTAAAGCTTTATCTCTTGGTATAGTCATAATAATTATATACTAATTATATCTATATGTATTTTTAGTAAATAGCAAAAAAATATATAAAATATAAATGTAAACAAAATGCAAATTATATAGTTGTTCTGGCAGCAAGTGCTGCAAATTCTCTTTCAATATCACAGCGAGAAAATATATAAAATTTATCTGAATTGCCAAGAATTACATCAGGCATATACTTTTTACAATCAATTTCAATGTTTTCTCTAATAATAATATCTACCAAATCGGGTTTATTTTTACCCGAAAGTCTTATTTTTTTGATAGAGTATTCGTTAGTATAATTAATGATTATTTCTTCGAGTATCTTTTTTTTCAATGAATACAATGAGTTCTCAATACAGGCCATTATCAATTGTGTTTATATAGTAAATAGCAAATATATAGCATCATTTTTTTATTATAAAAAGACATATTTATGAAATAATAAAGGGAAAAAACGATCATATAACAGCTACTAAGGTACCATATGCTAACAGCGATTCCTCCTTGTGGATTCTTGGCAGATTGCCTTCTGACTAACATATTGTATGACTCCGTTTTGCAAATTATAATCACATTTTTTATTATTAAGACCAATATTTCAGGCTAATTATTATAATTATAGATGTGTTATCAAATTTTATTAAAATTGTTACATATTTTTCTTATCATCATTATAATACCCATAAATAAATATACCCCTGAGAATAATATAATATGGAATCCTACTATAAAATGAATATAATATTCGACATCATAATTGGCTAATTCGTTAACCATATTTAATGTAATAAATCTAATAAATTGAACAATTTAATAATATTATGGTGCTATCATTTTTTAAATATAAAAATGTTTCAATTTAAATCATTTTTATATCTCATAATATTAGAAATTAATACAAATGAAGATTAAATATTATATTGTTAAAAATCAAGATATTAATAATGATGGTCTTAAAGAAGATCTTATTTTAAAATATAGAGGTGATCAGTTTTTAGGAGCTTTACCATTAAAAGATTATGTAGATATTGATGAATATTTTAGTAAAATGCCAGTAATTCCACAAAAATACTATGTTGTTTACACATTCCATGATTATAATAGAGACAAGGTTAAAGACCATATCATGCATATATTTAGTGGAAATAGTAATAATTATATATTATCCATTCCAATAAATGAATTTATGAAAAATGCTAAAGCTTATTTTGAATATAATAAAATCAGTAATAAATCTAATATATATAATGAAGAATTAAGTAAACAATACAGAGGCGGAAAAGGGAAAAGAGGGAAAAAAGGAGGTAATCCTAATCAATTTCAAAATATTAATGTAGAAGAAACAGAAGAATTTCTAAATAAAATACCATTAAAAACCTGGAAAGACATAGAAAATAAGCAGCAGCTAAATAAAAAACTTGCAATGCAAAATCAACAAATGCAAAATCAGCAAATGCAAAATCAGCAAATGCAAAATCAACAAATGCAAAATCAGCAAATGCAATATCCACAGATGCAATATCCACAGATGCAATATCCACAGATGCAAAATCAGCAAATGCAATATCCACAGATGCAACAAGTAGGATATCCTGTAAATAATATTTATAATGAACCTTCTCGTATAGATAATACAAATAGTAAATTAGATAAATTTATTGATGCTACAATAGCTGGAGGAGGTCTTACATTGGGATCATCTATAATGAATAGTGTATTCGATATGTTTTCAGGTGAGTAAATTTGTATTAACTAATAATTTTTTTTTAGAATGTGATAAGTATGTTATATATTTTATCGGATCCTTACTATCAAATACTGCATTAAAATTAAATTTTCTATATTGTTTATAATGATTATATATTTCATTTTCCAATGACTCTAACATTTCTTTTTTTAATTGCTTTTCGCTAAAAATAAATCTTTGATATATATCATTTTTAATTTTCCAATATGATAAAATACTTTCATTGGTATTTAATTCAAAATTATATAAATGATCTAACAAAATAATATGTGTATTATCAAGTTCCATTATTTATAACTAAATATATAAATATATTATTAGTTTTATATCCATATATATATCATTTTATATATAAAAAATAGTCATATTATTAACATAACTAACTAAAATATTAATAAAATATAAATATGCTGATATTTACAAATAATCTAAGGATGCCATATAAGCGCCATAATATGTGTTTTATGCTACAAGATACTAACGAAATGATTGGTATTCCAAGAAATTCTAATATAGTAATGTTTGAGAATATATTTTTAGATGGGGTTCAAAATTTCGTATTACTTTCAACAATTATGCTTTTAATGCAAACAATTCCAAATGCAAACCCTCCAAAAATAGTACTTAGAATTACAAATCCAATTATTAACATGTCAAAAAAATTCATTAATTTCGATAATTATTATTTTCAAATAGGTCTAACATCAGCATTGCTAACATATGTTACTACAATAGCAGGTGTTGCTGCAATGGAGCCTCCCCTAAAAAAAATATGTGCAAAAAAATAATAGCTTAGTATAGCTCAACTTTACTTACCGAATTCAGTATTATTTTTCTTTGGCCCAACAATATTAGCAGCAATCTCATCTAAAACAATTTTATTAATTACATAATTATTTGCATATTTATTAACATAAGTTTTTTTGCTATAATTATTGTGATGTTTCTTATCAAATAGTCTTTTAATAATTGGAAAATTATTCATATTATAAGAATAACTAAATTCAAAAAAATACATTGATAAAAAAGCAAGAGTGGTGACAAATTTACTAATCATAATCTTACATATATTATATAAGTTATTCATATATGATTACAGGGTTACGAAGACACTAAACAGGATAATTATATTCAATACAAATATTAGAATTCCATGATACGCGTTTGTTATGTTTTTTGCGATTATTTAAGTTAATAATACCAAACACTTCATATCCATCTGTAACTAAATTAGGAATTTCAGAAACTACATATACATTATTTTTTATTGTTTTTACAATCCTAAATGTACCAATACATTATTTAATTTAGTTTCTAATTCATTTATTTTTTCTTGTTGTCTCATAATGATACGATGTAATTCTTGCGTGGCAGATACATGAACCGCATTCACGTATTCCTTGGCAAGAGTGGCAAAATCTTCTTTAAGACTACCATATAAGAATAGTTTGTTGAATTTCAATTCTTCATTAACTTTAAATGTATTTTCATCAATTACTTCTTTTATTTCTGCTAATATTTCATTATCATTATCATCAAAAAGTTTTATTTTTAATCCTACACTTAATACTATTTTAAATGTATCAGGTCTAACACTATCAATAGTTATGATATCATTATTTATATTTACAAAACATAAAGCATTAGGTATGTATTCAGCTTGATACCTCACTGCTTCTGGAAGAACCTCTGCAACCTCCTGTGCAATATAACCATATGTTTTATTAGGTGTTATATTTTTAGTTTCATCAACATACCGATATTTAGAAGGTTTTAATAACAATATTTTTTGTAAACATTCATCATCTTTAAGTTCTTCAATATCCTTTTTAATATCTCTGTCACTTGTATTAACTAAATAATTCGTAGTCCAAATAGCCCCATTATGTTTCGTACATACATTCCATGATGTTGTATAGTAATTTCCACTTGCTCCGTACCCATAATAATAAGAAGCCATACTACCACTACTATATGCTCCGTAAAATTGTGTATAGCTATCACAGGGGATTCTCATGCGTTGATAATATGTATCTAAAGGCTCATAAGATGTGCTATTATTATTAACATTACTAACACCGACAACAAAATCAGCCTTTCCCCAAGAACTTCTACCAATTGCTTGTAAAGCTACATTGCTTTTA
>Ga0222716_10003794_pt1 | contig 11984 bp, 13 predicted proteins | sample C33_13DmetaG_FD_165044 | JGI IMG/M metagenome (GOLD analysis project Ga0222716, IMG submission 165044) | Estuarine water microbial communities from San Francisco Bay, California, United States - C33_13D | ecosystem: Environmental > Aquatic > Marine > Unclassified | place: USA: California... | reverse complement strand
GAGGTTGATAAATCTATTTCTAACTTTTCACAATCATTATGGTTGAATGGAAGAATAAAGTCATCTTTTGGAAATCGGACATACAAAAATGACAACCCATTATTCATAGGATGTCTATCCAAATCTTCCCAAATCGGAATAATCTTAGATTCTTCTGTATTCCAATATTCGAGGAATTGGTCTTTCTCTTTATTAGTTTCTACTATAATCATTTGTTAATCCATCCATTTTCCATGGGTTCGTAGATGCCAAAATCTATGTTTTAGTACTTCAAGTACTAATTGAAAGAAAGTATCTGTTTCATAGATACCTGCTTTTGTTATAAGTTTAAACTTTGGTTTCATCGTACTCCTGCGTTATATTCTAATAGGATTAATTCTGCAGTTTCTTCATCTACATAACCACTTCCATCAATATCAATTAAGTGTCCTATATAATACATTCCATCTTGTTGTGTTAAATCTGTTTTATTCATAATGAATCAAATATACGAAATTTATTTGTAATATCCTAATTATTTTTTATTTATATTGATAAATGTGTTAATTTTTCTTGTAATCTTTTCATATGTTTACAAGGTGAGTAAGAACGAAATTCTCTTGCCTTACAATTACAATCATCAATTCTATAATCAGTTACTCTTACTTGGTAGTAAGATAACTTACCTGTTTTCTTGTTTCGAGAACCCATCTCTGTATAATACCAACTATTTGTCATATCCAACGAATTTTAATTCAACATCATCAACCCATCCTTTTGATACAGCGTATGGAAATTCTTCATGTAACCAATAGTTTTGAACGTTTTCTAATTCTTTTAAACAATCTTCCCATAGTTCACCAAGTGTGTAACTATCTCCATATTTAATACCACCACAAAGAACCATTAGTTCGTTTAGGGTATCCCAATCATCATTGTTTTCAGCTTCGTTAATTTTAGTTTCAATTTCCATCTTCATGAATTCAGCAACGTAATCGTTGTACTCATACATTTCATTACTCCAAGGTTTTGTTATTTTAGGTATTTTCATATTATAGATATTTTGGTCCAAAGAATTCCCACTTATCAGTTCCATCAAAGATGTTTCCTCTTGAATGTTTAGCTGGTGTTTTCCAAGAAGCTGGTTTTAATAAATCACCTTTACATATAAAGGAACCTTTTAAAACACCTTCCCACATGGAAACAAAAGCCCATACTGAACTTTCATCCATAATCTTTATGTATTTTTGTCCTTTTTTGATTGTTAGGGGTGTGTAGGGTTTGTAGGTATATCTAGAATCCCAATACTTTTTTCTTTTTTGGTTAACTTCATCTAACCAGATTTCAAATTTACTCATGTTTTATATTTTAACGTTATTAATTATTTACATAGTAAATATAGTGAAAATAAACGAGAAAACCTAATAAAAAGTGAATTATTTTTGTAGTTTATAATGATTATAAATAAGGGTATTTTTAGAATATACTACCAATATTTTTTTTGAATAGAATATACATCTATTGGTTCTCTTTTCATATGTGAACCCTTTTTGAATTCGGCTCCTTTTAATGAATATCCTGCTAAGAAACTTCTTCTGAATCTATTTGAATGATTTGTTTCTGAGCCATGGATTGTATGTGAGTGTAAGAAAACAATATCACCCTTTTTAGTACTTCCTTCAATTTTTCTAAAATCATGACCTTCGGGCATTACACAAGGTTTACCTCTTTCATTAGACCAGTTCTTTGGATTAGTTTTAACCCTTTCCTCATCTACTTCTATTGGAAGTATTCCCAATCTATGAGTTCCCTCGTAGTTCCATACTGCACCATTTTCTTTATCATGATTATCTAATGCAATAGTAATGTTTAAATATTCATTGTGTTTACATCCTGTATAAAATGCATTTTGATGCATATCTCTACCTAATTGACCTGGTGGTTTGAAGTAACACCAAGTTTGTGTTCCATTTACTTTACCTCCTAATAAGAATTGGGTTGCTTCTATAATTTTAGGATGAGAAAATATTTTTTCAAATTTTTCTGATAATTTGTGTGGATGCATAAATGGGTCATAATCTCCCCATTCACTACCATCTTCTTTTGTTGTTTTTTGTCTTTGATTACGAAGTTTTTCTAATTCTTCATTCAATTCATCACATTCCTCTTCACTAAGTAATTCTATTGTAGAAAATCCTTTGTATCTCCAATCAAAAAGTAATTGTTGTTTTTCTTCTTCTGTAAGATAATTCATGTAACCTAATTTAGTTGTATATCTATATATATTAACTTTTATAAAATTGTGTTAAATTTCTAAGATAAAATTTTAAGCTTGGAATTGAATCGTTTAATAATGATATTGAAATTCTGTTAGATTCTTTTACTCCTTTATTTTTAATTTCTCCAATATCATTATACTGATTTTCAAGTGGGCCGGAAATTCTCCATTTTAATGTAGCTGTTATATAATATGTATTTCTACGATATGAAGATATATCAGTTGAGTTTAATTCATATATAGGTGAATTATTATCATTTGATTTTTGTACAAAATATCTTTGTATATATCCTTTTTTATAATTATCTGAATTAGGAGTTGGAATAAAAGCGTTGATTTTTTTCGTGAATTTTTGAGGCTTTCTATTTAAACTAGCGTATTTTTTATTATTCTTCATCTGACTCTTCTCCTATTATTCGTAATTTACCCTTTACACTTGTAGTCCAACCATCAGTAGATAAAGCGTGGTCTACTTTTACTACTTGATAAAGACAAGGAGGGCCAAATTTACTTGGTAATCCTTCTACTCTAAACTGGTCTCCTACTTTAAACCCACTTGCACCATGTATATCAAAATTAAATTCTGCTAAACCAAGAGGTGGATTTTGTTTTTGAGCTGCTTTTTTAGTTTGTGATTTAGGTGCTCCTGTAACTAAACCCTTATCAATTAATTCTATTTGTTTTAATGCGGCTGGGTCATTCCAAGTTCCTACTATAAGTAAATCTTCTATTACACCATTATTACTTTTTTTTAAATCTAACATTGTATCCGCTATATCAATTTTTCCTTCTCTATCTTGTATTTTTGAAAATATACCAGCTCTTTCTGCAAATAATTCATATGATTTTGCTTTTGCATCTTCTTTTGAATCAGTATCACTTCCTGGAGTTTTACCAGTAGGTTCTTTATCCTTTTCTTTATTTTTTTCTTCTTTTGAAGTTCTTACTGCTAATAAAATTGTTCCAGCTCTATCAATTTTATCTGATGAAAATACGTTCCCAAATAAAGGCCTTGGTCCTTCATTAGAACCATCTAAAGTTCCATCTGCCATTTTCTTCTGAACAACAGATGACATCATTGCACCTGGTGTATCTACTGAAAAATCTGATTTTATAAATGGAGATTTAGTACCTCGTGCTTGAAAAATAGCCATTCCATCAGGATATGGATTTACTTTTCCTAAAAAATTCAAATCATTAACTGTTAATTCATAAGGTCCGTCTTTATCATTAGTTAAAGGCTTTTCCTGTATTTGAAATTTCCATATTGAATTACAGGCTCCACTCATTCCATTTAACATATCATAAAGAACATCTCTAACTACTAAATTTGGTTTTTGCATACATTCACAAAAGAAATCAAAATTTATATATAAATCTTTTAACCAACCCCAAAATTTTCTATCTTCTATAACAGGTAATACACTATCATCACAAGTATATGAAATAACACTTGAATTTAAATCATATTCACATGGAAAAGCATATGGAACAGGTCTTGATTGACCAGTAGCTGGGTCATGAGCACTACCATTTCTTTGAGAACGGTCATCACTTGGAACCTCATCTACTTTAGGATGTAAATTAGCTATATTATCATTATCATTTAATGCATTGAACTTTATATATTCTATATCATCTACTTCATCTGACTTAGTTAAAACAGTATTTAAGTTAAAATTTGGTGCTGTTGTGTTTGGTATATATAATTTAGATTTATCAGTACTAAACATATGAGGAAATCCTCCAATAAATGTATCTCTTATATTAATCTTTAAACTTCTTGATTGTTTCTTACAACCACCAGTAGAGTGTGGTGCCAAATCAATAGGATATGCATTTAAAATAGCAACAGCCATTTCAAATCGTATAAACCTTTCTTCATCAAATAAAGAAACATCAGATGGTATTTCTAAACTTTCTCCACCCTTTGTTCTAATTGATGTTCCTTTAGTTAACCATTTCTGTAAATACTCTTTAACAACTTCATCAAAATTTACAAAGTTTCCCTCATATGCCCATTTATTAAATACATTTTCATTTCTTGTTCTTAGTACTGCATGTTCTGATTGAAACCAATTATATACTTTTGGTATTCTTTTTGCTGCAGGTAGTGCGTTGAACATTTGTTTAAATAAAGCAACTCCAACTTCTTTATCTTCTGCATTTGCTGCAATTGTTTTTGGTGAAAATGATTCACCACTATTATTTTTTGCAGTATCAGTTCTATTAGCTCCTCTATGTGTTTGCATATACTCAGCAACGTTACCAATACCTGTTACTTGTACAGATAAGTTGTAAGTTTCTCCATCTCCAAAAGTAATACCACCACCTGTTATGATACCTAACATTGCATCATATGTGAATTTAGATTCTGCTCTTTTCTTTTTTATTGTTGACCAGTTATCGTATTTAACAACATCACAAGGCTCTATTGCTCCACCACCTCCAACTCGTTGCTTCCAAGAATCAGATACGTTCCAACCAAATTCAACCAATACATGAAATGAAGGCTCTAAAAGATATTGTGCGAGTTTATCTACTTGTTCTTGAGTATAACATTGAATATCAAATGAACATAAACGAGAACCACCTTCTGCCTTTTCATCAATACTTAAACTTGTCAAAATAGGAGATGGTCGTAATCCTCTACCAATTCCATCTATTTGAACTGGTGTTTTCATATCTAATTGATAACCAAGAATACCCGGTTTATCAGAATTTCCATATCTTTTTTCAAATGTTGAAGGAGAATGAACTGATTCCATTACCAATCCAGCATCAACAGTTGATACTATTCGAATCCATGTTGATAATCCACTAACTCCACCTTTATAAACATCTTGCTCGTTCCAAGGAGCATTGGTATTATTAGCTCTTGATTCGAGTAGTTTTTGTAACTCTGGATATACGTTTGATAATTGAGGAAAGAAACCCATAATTTTTATTTTTCAAAATCGTTTATAATTTTAGTATAGTTTTGTGGAATTCGTAAAGTTGTTCCATCATTAACTGCAAAGGTTGCATCATGTATATTGTTGGCAGAAGCAATAATCCACCAAAGAGAAGATTCACCATAAAATTGATTAGCAAGTGTATCTAATCTATCACCTGTTTGAGTAACAACATAAATATCCTTATCAGATGGTGGAATATTAGGATATATCTTTGAACGATATACATTTCTACCATCTTTTAATTTTTGTGTTTCGTTATTTCTATATCTGCTTGCCATAATTAATATTCTCCTCCTGCAATATCTACACTTTCTACTGCAGTTGATTCACCTTTTTGACCTTGTTCATTTAAATATTGCTTCCATTTCTGAAAGTGCCAATATCCTAAGCTACCTCCTGGCCTTAAGCCATTATATGAATATGATAATTTATACGCGTATTCTATTATCTTATTACCTTTGTTAGTTTGTAATTCTTCTTTCAAGTAATATACACTTTCTTTTTCTTTTTTCAACTCTAATAAATAACGTTTAGGATTTGAATATCTTCTTGATAATTTTTGTGCAGCTCTTGTATCAGTAACTACTTTTTTAATTTCTTTTAATCTTTCATCGGTAGTTGTATCTGCTTCTGATGATAAAGTAACTATTGTTGTACCATCCATTTTACTATCATTAGTCATTTTAGGAGTAGGTTCTTTCTCACCAGTATTTATATTTGTTACTCCTTTTGAATTTCCTTGTGATGAATTAGATTCTTCTGGTTCACTATCAATTATCTGTCCTTTATTATCAACTCTAACAGGTTCTTGTTCACCACCACCACCATTAGTTACAGGTGCACCACTTACTGATTCTTCTGTATCTGAGTTAAGTTCTTCTTGAATTTTTTGTCTTGATTCTTCTGATTTAGTATAAGAATATAATGCAAGTTCAGAACCAGGTACTTCAACAAATTTAATTGTCAATGAAACATCAATAAACTTTGGTAATAAAGAACCATCTGTTTCTGTTTCCCAATTACCAGTATCAGGCATTGTATATGATAATGATTCTATGAATCCTGTTTTATTATTATATATATCACCTAATCTAAATTTAATAAATGGTGGATTTACTAAATTGTTTTTTATAGTTGGATATGCCTTTGATGTAAGATAAGTTACTCTTTCCCAATTTTTCATTAACTCATATTGATTCATACAATATAAGTTTAAACTAAATGAAACACTTCTTTCAACTCCTGTATAGGTATAATAATTATATGGATTACCAACAAAATTACCCGAACTCCAACTTGGAGAAACTGTTTCTGTAAGTCCTGTTATTAATGTTCTAAAAAATACAGGTACCGATGAATCTAACCCACTAATCCATAATGGAATCAAATCTAAAGCTTCCATTTCTTTTTTACTATATACAATATCACCATCTTTATATTCCCCATTTTGAGGAACACCAGCATAGTTTATAAAATCACCATTGTTTGAACTTAAACCTTTTTGTTCGTGAGTTGATTTACCAACAGTAGATGTATAACCAACTTCATCATCATATGAATTGTTAATTCTAACTCCTAAATCAGAAGGGCCACCTGGTGTTCTAAATAATTTGGGCTTTCTATCTACGTTATTTCCAGGTATTTTAGATAAATCTATTCGTGAAAATGTACCTTCTTCTCTATCATCTACTTGTTGGTCTCTTACAGTTTCTCTATATGTTTTTTCTTCAGATGTTGATGTATCTTCTACATCTTCACCAAGCGGTTTATTTTCACTTAACTTAGTATTTGTATCTTTCTTAACTTCATCATCTGATTCTTTACTTGGAACCGATAGGTTAGTTTCCCTACTATCTTTTACTTTTAGTTGTTCGTTTGTTGATGAATAAGTTTCCTCAGTTGATGTTGATTTATCTTCAACTTTTTCACCAAGAGGTTTTAATTTTTCTAGTTTTGTGTTCGTATCAAGTTTAGATTCATTATCTGATTCTTTACTTGGAACTGATAAGTTAGTATCGGTACTATCGTTTACTCGTAATTGTTCATTTACTAAAGAGTATGGTTCATCATCAGATGTTATTTTATCTTCAACTACTTCATCAACTTTTTTATTTTTTTTAAGTAAATCTTTTGTTTTACTTTTTAATGCATCTATTTTTTCTTTTGCCTGTGATTGTACAAGTTGTAGTTTATCATTTTCAGGTTCGTTATTTTTTACATTACGAATTGTAATAGAATATGGTTCTTGTGAACTATACTCATATGATTGATTTGACGGAGAGTTTTCACCAGTAGATAAAGGAGAACCAAATAAAGTATCTCTTACTTTATCTTTAACAAGGGATATACCCTGTCCAATAATATTTCTTCCAATAGTTCTAAAGTTACCACCACCTGCTTGTTTTAAAAATTTACCAAATTCAGTTCCAGCTGCATCATTTTTTATTTTACCAAGAGTAATCATGGTATCAGGTTCTTTTCCTTTTTGTAATTCACCAGTACCATCAACGTATGTTGGTATTGGAGAACCAGGAATACCTAATTTGGAATTTACACCATCTCGTGCTTCAGATAAAGAATTTACTTGTCCACCAAAAAGAGCTCTACCAAATCCTCCACCAGTAATTGCACCTAAACCTGCTCCTATTAATCCACCATCTCCACCTTCTCCACCAGTAGCTCCTCTCATCTTTTCAACCGAGGGTGTACTTCGTATTGCTATACGAGTTGATTCATTACCATATATTAAAGGATTGTTTACTTCAACTGCAGATTTGATTCTAATACCACTTGTTTCTTGTTCGACAAGAGTTTCTGTATCAGATTTTAAAGAGGTATAATTAGTACCAAAAATCCAACTTGATTGTCCTTCGTATATTTCTTTTAATGTTGGCATATATTAAGCTCCTTGTAATCCAAATCTATTTTCTCTACCACTTCTCTCTTGAGTATTAGTAACCGCTGATGTAACTAATGATTTATCCATATAAACATCTTTATTAGATAAGAATGCTTGTTTTAATGATTGTAATTCAGCAATAACTCCACTCATATCTACACCAACACCACCACCACCTAACTCTTGTGCTAATCCACTTGGGTCTTTTGTTGCCAAAAGGAAATCTGCAGGATTAGTTGAAACTACTCTACCATCTTGGACTACACCATCGTTTATAGAAGAATCACTTGTTGCAACTGAACCATCATTTGCCGTTTCTTCTCCACCGAATCCAAAGAAACCACCTATTGAACTAAATACACCTTTAATAGCATTTACAAAACTCATTATTGGTGAAATCATATAATCATTAATAAATCCACTTATTCCTGACATAATACTAAATACCGTATCAAACATGAATATAAACATATCTACTACAAATCCAATTGCTCCTCCTAATACTGTACCAATTACTTCACCTATTGATTTTATAACACCCATAATAGGTTGTATATATTCCATTACTTTATCTTTAAATTCACCAAATTTATCAAAAAGAGGTTGTAATGCATCTGCAACTGCATTTATTGGTTCAAACATGGAACTTAGAATAGCTCCACCTATAGCGAATATCGGTTTTATAATTGCCATTACAACATTCATAACAGCACCTAATACTCCAAATACAATTCGTGCAACTGAGCCAATTACTTTAAATATTGGTAACAATACAGCTGATAACATATCAACAACATCATTTAATATTGGTACAAAAAACGCAATCATTGGTTGCAACATATCAGAAAATCCTGTTTTAAGTGCCTTTGTACCATTTTGGAGTTTATCCATCTGAGATTGCATTCCTTGTTGAAGAGCAAGTTTATCAGATTGTGCTTTTAAATCAGCTTGTGAAATATTATTAATATCCTTACCAGTATCCAATAGTGAAGTAGCGGCTGCTAATTGTTCTTCACTCAGTTTACCAAATCTTTCTCTAATTCTTTGTTGATTAACTAAAGAATCAAATTCCATACCTGTGGCTTCAACTAAGGCTTGTTGTTCAAAAGTATTAAGTTTAGTTAAATCTCCAAGTCCAGCAACTTGGTCAACTACAGCTTGTTGTGATTCAAGAATTTTTCCATTTGCTGCTAAGTACCTTGCCTGTCCTAAATTTATATTAACACCTAACATTGCACTTGCTTCAAGTTCTTTAGATATAGAACTTTGGAAATCTAATAAACCATCAGCTACTTTACCAGCTTCAGCTATTGATGTTCCTAACTTAGCTGCCTGAACCGCTGCTTTAGCTAATTCTTCAGGTGAACCTTTAAAGTATTTGTAAGCATATTCGGATGAATCTGCCATATCCTTAATTACTTTCTGAGGAGCAACACCTGCCATCTTAGCCATTTCAGCAGTTTGTCCAACTAAGTATTGTGATTGTGCGGCAGTTAATCCACCTATATTCTGAAATACTTTATTGAGTTTAGATGCTTCGGCCGTTCCTACTCCAAAGTTTTTATTCAGAGTTACCATAGAACCCAATATAGATTGTGTTGGTTGTTCTAACCCCCCAAACTCATTTGTAAAATCAGAGGCTGCCTTAGATACATCTTCAGCACTTACACCGAGATTTGCAAACTCAGTATTTACAGCTCTAATATTTTCTTGTAATCCTTGTGTTTGTGAATTTAATAAACCTGTTTCGTTTCTGAATGATTTTGCTGCGGCATCTAATTCTTTAAATCTATCTAAACCAATTTTTATCGCCTTACCAATTAAGTATATGGCAGCAACAGCTACAAGTACAGTAGCTGCTAAAGCGGCAACTGCCGCGGTAGAGATACCAAGAGTTCCAGCAATGGCACCTTGTGCCCCTTTCATTCCACCACTTATACCTTTTGAAAAAGATGTTGCAAAAGAATCTCCTGCTTTTTTAGCTCTTGTAAACTGGCGGATAAATCCATTTTTCATTCCATCAGTAGCTCTTGATATAGCAAGTTCACCCTTTTCTTTTAAAGGTTTGAAAGCATTTGAAATGGCCGGTCCTATTATTGGTATTCTTTTTATAAAATCATCTAATTTTGTAAGTGAACTATTAAAAGACTTTCCAACTTCATCTGCTACATCGAATACTCCTTGTGCTGCTATGGCTGCTTCTTTTTGTCCTTCTGCAATACCTTTTATACCAACTAATTGTGCTTGATATGCTTTAGATAAATCTGTATTTGTTCCGTAATTTTTTTTACTAGTTTGTGATATTTGTGTTTGTATTTGATTAAGTGCTTTAGTTACATTACCTGTTTTTTCTAAATCTTTTAATATACCTTTTGTAATATGAGCATCTATCCCTAGTAATTTATTTCTTTTATCTGAAGTTTTGGCTACATCTTCCATTAACGCTCCCATATCCTTTGCCATTGACATGGAAAGTTTTTGTAAAGCGTTTAATTCTTGCTGATTTTTTATATCTTTTTTAGTAGCCATTTATAGGTTTCTCTTTATATTTTTTTTATTAATAATCAAATCCTAAATATTTTCTCATACTTATTGGAATAGCATTTTTTATTTCTTTTTTATTACCATCGAATTTTCTTTCAATTTCATCTCTTGCTTTATCAATTGCAGCATCGGCTCTATTTATAGCATTTTTGATGTTTGGATTTTTAGCTACACCACTTTTTACTGCTTTAGTGAATAATTTAGCTAAAAATTTATTTTCAGCTAACCATTTAGAATGCGATTCTTTGAATAGTTTTACTTCTTCTTTGTTTAATTTCATAGTATCTCCTTTGTGGGTATATTAATACTACTATAAATATAGAGTAAAAAAAAAGTGAGGAATTATTTCCTCACTCTTACATTTGGTCCTTTTGGAGAAGAACCCTTTGTTTTACTTTGTTTTTTAGCTTGTTCTTGTTCTAACTTTTTTGCATCTATTAATTCCTTGTAATAGAAGTTTCTGATATGAATTGGTAACCTATAAACTCCTTCTTGAGTAAACCCATTACCATAATAACATAATTCAAAAATTTGTTTATGTAGTATAACAGAGTAGTTACTCGGAAGGCCAAAAAAACCCAACTCCCATTGGAATGGGCTTCACCTCGCTTTCTCCAGTATTAGGGTTTTCATATTCAAATTCCATTTTTACATCAGGTTGAAGTTCCCTAATTAAGTCTCTGAATTTCCTTGTATCTCTTGTTAAAAATTGATTATTTATAAATTTAGTAATAGCACTTACACTAGAATCACCATCTACTGATGTAATCATATACCTATATCTTGTAGTTAACTCCGATGAAACTCCACCTTTATTTAATCTTTGTAAGGCCTTTACATCAGCATCAATTTTCTTTTCATCACCATGATTTAGTAATCTAAATTCAATTTCTTGACCTCCTGTGGTTGAGAAATCATATTTATTATCTGAATTTATTTTTGAAAAATCTATTTCTTTAGTTTGTACTTTTGATAAATCTACTGTAATATCTTCTTTTTCACCAAATTCATTTTCTTGTTGAATTTTATATTCAGGACCATAACCTAATATACGAGCCGATAACATTATAGCATTTTTATCCCCTATTAGAATGTCATCTATGTTTACATCCTTATCTACTATAATTGACTCAAATAACTTATCAAGTACCACCCCCTTTCGAATAAGATTCTGTGAAGCAAGAATTTCTTCTTCTTTCGCGGTCATGTATTTAATTTCTATTGTACCTTTTGAGAGGGGATTACTCTCTGGATAACATTTACCTTGTGATGGTAGTGTTATCACTTCGGTAGGAAAATCGTAATTTGCCATATAACTTTTATTTTA
>Ga0222716_10003788_pt1 | contig 11993 bp, 12 predicted proteins | sample C33_13DmetaG_FD_165044 | JGI IMG/M metagenome (GOLD analysis project Ga0222716, IMG submission 165044) | Estuarine water microbial communities from San Francisco Bay, California, United States - C33_13D | ecosystem: Environmental > Aquatic > Marine > Unclassified | place: USA: California... | reverse complement strand
TTAATTTGAATAAGCCAAACCTCCCATGCCACTCATAACACGCAATACATTGTAGTTGGTAGCATAAACGCGGACCTTGGCAGTATTGGCTGTGCCGATGGCAGCAGCGGAAACGACCAATTGAAGTGTGGCGTTGTCAATACGACTGAAATTACAGGTTCCAGATGGCTGATGTTCTTCAGGACGCAAAGCGAATGAATAACAGTTAATACCAGTGTCTGGAGTGCGTGTGTGATGTTGGAATGGTTGAACCAAATCAAAGTAGCTACCTTCACGTTCAGAGAAGCGGTCTTGGCCGTTCAATTGAAGTTTGGCAGTTACAACTGGATTTTCACCCCAACAGTGCATTTTCAAGGCAGTTTCAGCAAGAACGAATGCTCCAGCGTCAGATACACCATGAACTTGTCCTCCAGGGAAAGCACCGGTTAAATTATTGATTGCTGCACCATCTTGGATGGAACCAGCAGTGGCAGCAGCAGAACTTGCGGAGTTAGCACCTGGAGATTGGAACAAACCATCTTGGTCAATAACACTTGTGTTTCCAGCACCAGCATTGTTAAGCTGACCGGCGGAACTGTAAGCACGGATGGAGTTTGGCAAAGCATCAACAGCGTCAGTGTAATTGAATGGCTGAGCTCCCAAAGCTTTGTTAAGAACTTTGTCTTGAACGAAAGAATCGCAATAACTTACATTGGCATCAGGTTGAACGACCCATACAAGTTCTTTACATGGGTGATTGAAGTTCAATTTGATTTTATTGGAGGAAGATCCAATGGATTCATCGCCAGTGAATTGAAGTTGTTCGATCAAGTATTCGTGTGGGTTTTGTGCCATACGTCTACGTTCATCAGTATCAAGGAAGATGTAGTCAACGTAAAGAGAAGCGGCAACCAAAGATTTGGCATAAGCACCGGTTGCTTTAACGTTTTCAGCTGTCGCGTTGGCTGCGACAGTATTTACGTTTTTAACAGCGAATAAGCATTCATCCATAGGACGGATTTCGATGTTAATTTTAACTTCGTGGTATTGCAAAGCAATCAATGGCAAAGCAAGACCAGGGTTTCTGCAGAACCAGAATTGAAGAGGAACATACAAGGTTGTTTCAGGAAGAGCATTGCGAGGAGCACATACAGCTTCAGGAACATTGGCAGCACCACAAGCAGTTGCTACATCAGCAAAAGCAGGGTCTGTCAAGTATGTAAGTTGAGTGGTGTTACCAATCATTTTGGCATAACCATCTTCTTGTTCTGAGGTTTGTGTTAATTGGTTCCAGATGTGCATCCAGTCGCCATATTGACGGTCAATTCTTTGACCACCGATTTCAACTTCAACCATGGAGATCATTTGTTCACCAGGACAATCCAACCATCTGGCGTAAACAGAAGAGTTTGGTTCGTCATCTTGGTTGATTTCAGGAAGAGTTACTTGTAAATATGTTCTGTATGCAAGGTCTCCGTTTCTGGAAACAGTGCATTGAATACGGCGACCGAAATCGGCTTGACCGTTGAACGTTTGTTCGATACTTTCCATAGCAAAGTTAGTGTGTCGTCTGTAGGTCACTTTCCAGAAAGTGATCTGAGGATTACCCGTAAGGTACACATCTTGTGCACCGTAAGCTACTAGTTGCATTAAACCGCCACCCATTTTATAATATTGCTAAAGAAAAAAAAATTATTAAATACATTTAATTAATAATTTTTTATCAAACATTGTTTATATCGAAATTATTTACCATAAACCGTCTTAAATAATTATCTAACAGTACTTCTTTCTTACCTTCGTGTTTTTTATTAAATATATAAAAGTCTTCTTTTTTATTAATAGTCCATCCATTTTCTAAAGCATTGTAAATAAAAACCATTTTATGTAGTTTTATAGAATCAATTTCAACCGTATCTTTTGTATCAACTTGGATGTTTTCCATATATTTAAACAGTGAAAGTAAAAATAGGAGTAATACGAATAAATTAATTAACAAAAGTATAAATTAAAAGTTAAATAATATTAGAATATAAATGCCGTCTTTTAAGCCCAAGGCTAGTAAAAAAATCAAAATAAACAAAAAATCAATAATAACTTTAGACAGCAAACACGATGAAAAAATGAAAGAATTTTTAGATTTAAGTAATAATATTATACCAACGTTAAAAAAAAGGAAACTATTGCTAAAACAAAGATTAAAAAAAAAACTAGAAATAGATGAAAAACTATGTTTAACAGATGAATTAAGTGAAATAAGGAAACAAATAACGGAATTAAAAAATAAAAAGAAATATTATCTATTACAAAATTCGGAATATATTTTTGAATATTTTGAGAAAAAGAAAAATATATCTAAAGGAAATTCAAAATCAGTTAAAGTTATGAATGCTTTTTTTAATAAAAAAACAATTGAAAAAAAAAAGAAAGTAGAGACTAATAATATTAATAAATATCTAATAAATCTAGATGATTCTTTTTTGGATATAAATAATTATAAAATTAATTATGAGATATGTAATAAATGTGGAGGAGAATACATACCAGTTGATCACGAAGGTCTAATTATATGCAATAAATGTGGAAATCAACTACAATATTTGATAGAACACGAAAAACCAAGTTATAAAGAACCGCCAAAAGAAGTATGTTTTTATGCCTACAAACGTATAAATCATTTTAGAGAAATATTAGCACAATTTCAAGCAAAAGAGACAACGCAAATCCCAGATGAAGTTTTAAATGATATAAAAAATCAAATTAAAAAAGAAAGAATATCATTAAAACAGATTACAAATAAAAAAGCGAAAGATATACTGAAAAAATTAGGTTATAATAAATATTATGAACATATACCGTTTATCAAAGATAAATTGGGTATAAAACCACCAGTAATGACGCCTGAATTAGAAGATGTTTTATGTAATTTATTTATGGAAATACAAAAGCCATATTCAAATCATTGTCCTGATGATAGAGTAAATTTTTTGAATTATTATTATGTATTATATAAAATGTGTGAATTATTGGATGAAAAAGAATTTTTACCATTTTTTCCAATGTTAAAAGATCCAGTTAAACGCATAGAGCAAGATGAAATTTGGAAGAAAATATGTGCCGAATTATGTTGGGAATTTATTCCAACAATATAAAATTAATATAAATACTAAGATTTATATTAATTAAATGGAAAACGTTAAATTTCGCAAAGTCGAAGAACCACTTTTAAAATGGATAGGTGGAAAAAGAAAACTACTAGATAATATATTACCAAAATTTCCGAAAAAAATAAGACATTATCATGAAATGTTTACAGGTGGAGGAAGTGTATTATTTAGATTTTTATGGTTGGTGAAAAATAACCATATAGATGTTAAAAAAATATACGCGTATGACAGTAATGAAATGTTGATTGCTTTTTATAAACAAGTAAAAGATGATTATAATAAGTTATATGAAACTATAATGAAAATAAAAACAGCCGGAGAAAAATGTAATAAATCTGAGTATTATTATTATATTAGACAAAGTTACAATTCTACAAAAGAAATAAATATAGGCAGAATAGCTGAATTTGTATACTTAAATAAGACATGTTTCAGAGGACTTTATCGTTTAAATAAAAAAGGTGGATATAATGTTCCATATGGTAATTATAAAAATCCAGAAATAATAAATCTAGATCATTTAAAAAATATAAGTGAAAAAATACAAAATGTAGAATTTATTTGTTGTGATTTTGAAGGCATAAAAAAAATAGGGAAAAATGATTTTGTTTATATGGATCCACCATATGTTCCTGAAAAAAAGGGTGGGTTTGTTAATTATTGTAAAGATGGGTTTACAGAAGAAAAACACGAAGCATTATTTAAAATGTGTAATAAAATGAAGTGTAAATGGATATTAAGTAATTCAAATACAGAAACTGTTAAAGACGCTTTATCAAACTTTAATATTCAAGAAATATATGCCAGAAGGGCAATTAATTCTAAAAATCCTGCTGCCAAAACAAAAGAGTTAATTGTTTATAATTAAAATATTAATTAAATATTAATATTTTAAAAAATTAAAGTATTTATCGTGGGAAACCAACCAAGTTTGCACCAATACCGAAACCAGCACCAGAACGGGCACTTACAGCCATACTAGGGACGTAAGTATCCAAGATACTGAATGTAGCAGCAGCAGTCAAAGCAATCAATAAAACTTCGTCAAGGTTCAAACTTTTCTTTGGGATGGCATATGCTGCAATAGCAACCATTATACCTTCAACCAAGTATTTTACAGCACGGCGGACAACTTCGCCAAGATCAATCATATCACCTAAATTTCCAAGCATTTATACTAAATAAACAGAAAAAAAATAATTACTAAAAATAAAACTTAAATACTAAAATTACTAATATAATATAATATGGCAGACTTAGGCTTTACCAGAAAAACAAATCCGGATGGTTCTGTAAATCACAAATACGTTGATTTACTTGAAGAAGATAAACCGATTTCAGGGCAAAAATTTGTATGTGTATCATTTGTATCTCCAGAAAATGTATTAGTACAAAAAAACCAATTCTTTTTCTCAGAGTTCCTAAAACACTACGATTTTTCTAAATCAGTTAAAAAATTTCATCAATACTTAAATTTTATTTCCTTCAAATACAATATTAAAATGGATGAGTTAATGAATGATTTTCAAGAATTTGTGAAAACCGAATCTAATACTTTTGAACTTGATGAAATTAAAGATGAATACAAAAATTTTATGGATGCAAATGAAGAAAATTTACAAGATGAATTTGGAAAGATCAATGATTTTCAAACAAGTGTAAGAGGTCTTAAAGTAAGAGGTAGCTATTCTACACAAGAAGAAGCCGAACTAAGATGTAAATTATTGAGAGAAGTTGACCCAAATCATAATGTATATGTAGGACCTGTTGGTATGTGGATGCCTTGGGAACCAGAAGCATATAAAACAGGAAAAGTAGAATATTTGGAAGAAGAACTAAATCAGTTAATGAGTAAAAAAAAAAAAAATGAAGAAAAAGCAAAACAAGAATTTGAAAAGAGAATTCTTGAAACAAAAAGAAAAGCAATCGAGGATAATATCGCAAAGGCAAAAAAGAGTGGAAATAAATTAACACAAAATATAGATAAAGAAGGAAATCTATATGGTGTAAATAATACAATTGAAGAAAGTTTAAAAACAAAAGGACAGGAAATTACATCAGCAGATATTAAAAAGGAATTATTTGAAGGTAATGACATCGTAACAAAATCTATGCAAAATGATCCGAAATTGAAATCCGAACTAGTTGATGATAAAAAAAGTGATTAATTGAATAAATAAAATCTAAAAATATTTTATTAATATAAATATGGAAAGTTCCAAGACGATAAAGAACACGCAAACAACTGAAAAGATTTCTTTACAAGAATGCAAAAAGAAAAAAAAGAAAAAAAAATCTAGATGTCCTTATTTAGGATGTGACAAAAAAATAAAACATTGTATGGGTTCATGTAAATGTAATATGACTTTTTGTACTAAACATAGATTGCCTCATCAACACCAATGTAATGTAGATTATAAAACAGATAAATTGGAATTTATTAAAAATAATGGTTTGGGTGGGGGAAAATTTACTCAATTAGAAGCTATTTAATTTAAATTGTAATATAATTTAAATTTAATATAATGTACTAATATTATGACTGACTTCGGTTCAATGTCAATAATGGTTGATAGAAAAAGAAGTAACAGTAATCCTATAAATATACCAAGACGCAAACCAGCAATATGGATTCCAAATCAAAAAGTTGATAATTGTTTTAATTGTAATACTAAATTTTCTTTTTTAAATAGAAAACATCATTGTCGTTTATGTGGAAGAATATTTTGTAACGAGTGTTCTAGTTATTCAGCAACAAATAATAGTTTAATTACTAAAGCTACTCCTCCAAAAAATATGGATACGTATCTATCAAAGGTTTCTCAATGGTATAATCCAAAAATAAAATTATGTGCTGAATGTTATTCACACGCAAAAACAGTTGATAAATCAAAAAAACTTATTATAATGTTTTCTAATTTACCCTTTTTAATGATTGATTTTCTAAAATTAAGAGAAGTAAACAAAGAATGGTGTGAAAGTATAAATTATATGTTAAGTGTTTATAGAAGCATACAGTATAAATTACCTAACCAGAATTTTTCAAAACTAGAAAAACAATTATTGTGGAACCATCGGTTTGAATTCAAAAAACATTATTATTGGATTTCAAAGTGTTTAACTGCTAATAAAGATAAATCTGTGAGAGATATGGCAAAATTATATTCTTATTATAAAAACAATAATAAAACAATACCTTGTAAAAAATTATTATGTAGAACCGATTGCTGTAATAAATGTAAAGCCGAAGATATATTAGAAATAGGATATAATATTGATTTAAATAAATTTGAGTTTTTACAAGTTTATATAATAGAATTGTTATTTCAAAAAAATAATGGATATTGGCAATTATTGTTGCCTTGGATTATTGAATTATCTAAAAAATATCCAAAAATTGGTGCTTTATTATGTATAGAAACTAATGATCCAACATCACTTTTTAATATTTACTATGAATTAAAATACAATATGAGTTTTGAATATAATAAAAATTATAGTGAAATATCTAAAATTTTAAAAGCAAAATTAGTAAAAAACGATTTATTTACTGAAATAAGAAAGACCGACGAATTTATAAAATTCATACCATTAACTATCAGTAAAATCAATAATAATTTTCCTATCAAAGATATAGTATTAAACGTCCAGAGTTTTTTTTGTTGGAACACGGAAATTAGTATGCCTTGGAACCCTCGCGAAAAATGTGTTGGTATTGATTTAGAAAATATAAGACAGTTAAATTCAAGTTCAAAACCTTATTTAGTTCCATTTATTATGCAAAATATTCAAGGTAAAACATATAAAAAACATATTTTAATCAAACACGAGGATATAAGAAAAGATAAATTAACAATGTGTATATCTAAATGGATTACCAATATTTGTAATGAAATATTTACTATTGATACATATAATGTATTTCCTATTAGTTTATCATATGGTTGGATAGAAATGATAGATGAATGTGAAACTCTATATAATATAAAACACGTACATAACAAAAGCTTACATAATTATTTAATGGATATAAGCCCCCAAATATCTATAGAGAGATTAAGAGATAATTTTATTAAAACTTGTGTTGCTTCTTGTATTTTGTGTTATATATTGGGTGTAGGAGACAGACACACTGAAAATATATTAATAAATAAATACGGCGATTTAGTTCATATTGATTTTAGTTACTTATTGGGCGAAGATCCAAAAATAAATACTGAAATAAATATTACCCCTGAAATGCTCGATATGTTAGGTGGTAAAAATTCTCCTACTTTCATAAAATTTAAAAATATATGTTCTGAAGCTTATAAAAAAATACGAAGACGTTCTAATTTATGGTATATACTATTAACTTACTTAGTTTTTAGCGAACCACCTATTCCAAGATACTATAAAAATATTGAATTAGTTAAAATACATACAATCGAACGACTTATTCCCGGTGAATTAGATGAAGAAGGTAGAATACAAATAATGAAAATATTAGATAAATCATCTGAAAGTTGGATAAATCGAATATCAGAGTATACACATAAACTAGCTAATCAATCAAAATCGGTAATGACTTCTGTAAAAAGCACCGCTACTGGAATATTTAATATGGATTTATAATATATGGCTGAGAGTGAAGTATGGTTATGTGATGATTTAAGAAAAGAAATATTTTCATATATAAGAAAAAAACCAAAATTACAATGTATTCATTGTTATAAGGTTTTGATTTGGGATAAAAAAGTTAATGATTATATTATGATTTCTTGGATTGAAGATAGTCCAACAGTTCCAACTTGCGTTGCTTGTTGGTATAATAACTATAATGGTCCAGGTTGTACAATAACATAATCTAATATAATAGTAATGGAAGGCTCTGTTGTTTTAAATATTGAAGAACAAGAAACTGAAAAAAAGGAACCAATTATAAAAGAAGGAAGAATAACAGAAAGTTTTGAAATTCAAATGGATAATATTGATAAAGAAGTTGAAAAAAAATTAGAAGAAATATCAAAGAAAAAATGCGAACAATGTAATGATTCGGCGAGTTCTGATATAATAGAATGTCTTGTAAAAGTTTCCTTGTTTGCAATATTGTTAGGAATTTTGTATCTTATTTCTTATAATATAAATCATAATAATTAGTAATATGTATTACAAATTATTTAACTTTATCTTCGCATAGCAACCGGTTCGGCTGGATATGCAACAGTTGTAGCAGCAATTTTATTTTCTTCTACCAATAATTGTCTTTTTGCTTCTAACCATTGTTTTTTTAAATCATCAAAGCTTTTTTGTAATCCAGTTTTTTGAAATGGAGATTCAGCTTCTTTTATTTGTTTTTCTAATTGTCTCCCTTCACTATTTAGTCGTGCTATTCTTCTATTTAATATCCAAATTTCATATGGTCCATCTTCCTCCCTTACTATACGACCGTCGCTTGCTCTACCATCCTGTATAAGGTTTCCTTCATTATCCATAACAACACCAAGTGGTGTGGGTTCAACTCTAGCCGGTTTTAAACAACCAACGCATTTTTTCTTTATATTTTTACAGTTGGGAAAACAACCGCCAGATTGATTTAAATATTGGACATAATCTCTAAAATTATTTACATCGTTATTTAATAATTCTCCAAAATTTCCTCGTGGAGTAAATTCTCCAGCTTGTACTCTACTGTTATAATCATTAAGATAAAGTGTCAATGTTTCTAATATATTGGAACCTATCATAGCTTGTGTCATGTTATCCTGCATTGCCTCTTCATAGCTTCCTTCTACAACATGTGCACCAAAACTTGTTACAATTGGACGTTGGCGGATAGCAGGTGGGGGAAGAGTAAAAGGTGGTATAAACGGAGCTTGCTGCGCTTCTGTTTCAACCGTAGTTGGTGTGTTTGGTCTTGTTGATGGTGTATTACTTTCCATTCCTCCTCTTTTCTTACGTGTTTTTCTACGGCGTTTTCCACCTGTATATGTTTCAATTTTCGCAAACTGTCCAAATGTTGGTGATAATCTTTCATCTTGTTGTTCTTTTTCAGATAAAAGTGGAGATACAGGTCTTTTATTGGGTTGTTCTTTTATTGATTTTTTTTCATAATCAGCCATTGTTAAATCTTCATCGCTAATATCACTATCGTAAACTGAAGAATAATCAGAATCATAAAAATATTTTTTTACACCATCTTCATAATAAAAATCACTTTCTTCCTTTTTCTTCTTTTTATCTCCGCAATTTTTACAAGAAAATACACCACCTTTACCGCGTTTTCTACGCGTCTTTTTCTTTCGTTTTCCACCACCTGCTGCTCCCGGGCTTTGATTACCACTATAGTGGTTCTGCATTAAATGACGAAAATCTTCTTCTGTTCTTGCTTGTGGGAGGGGTTCATTTCCCATTTGTTGGAATATTACTTGTCTTGCCCTATCTAAATGTTGTAGCCAACGATCATTTCTACTATTGTGAAAATCGTTAATTATCCTTCTTTGCTGTTCTAACCGATGAAGTTGATATTCTCTTGTATGCGGTGGACTACCATATTCATTCATATATGATTCTAATGCTTCCTCTGCTGCTCCAAAATTATAACCTCGGCCGTCAAATTGTTCGACGTTCCAAGTATAATCTGGTTCAACAAAAAAACGAGATATAGTAGCTCCTTTGCCGCGTTTCTTACGCGTCTTTTTCTTGCGCCGTTTTCCACCTTTATGTAAATTAATAGTTCTTCGTTTTTTACATTTAAATTTTCCTCTTTTATAACCTTTTCTATTAATTACAGAATTGGTGCATATACCAATAGCAATTCCTTCTTCTCTAAATTTCTGTTGAACCTTTTTGATACAACTACAAAATTTATCTGCTATAATTTTATTTGCTTTTTTTTCAATAGATTTCTTATTTTTTGGAACAGATAATTTGTAGAATTTCAATATTTTTTTGTAATCTGTTATAGAAAGTTTCATAAATATATAAATTGTATATATTTTATAATGATTACCATTTATTTTTTTTCACGTTAATTTTTTGTCCTTTAATACCCATATTAGGGTCATATTCATCGTCTTCATCGTCAGAAGCTAAATTTTTAGACATTTCCCAAAATTCTCTTGAACCTAGCCTAAACTGTCCGTGAGCTACAGCTTTATACCAAAAAATTTGATCTTCGAGTTTATTAGATTTTGCATTGTTACAAACAACTAAACATTCATAATTTTCAGTACATTGATCCATAACTTGACAAAAACTTTCAAATGTTGAAAACATACCTGCATAATTTTCATAAATTCTCTTTCTATTATTGAGGTATGGTTCTCTAAGAATAAATGTATAGTCAATATTAGTTCTTAAATTGGGAGGAACACCAAGAGGATATTGCATAGTAATAACAAGCATAATTTTCCAATGTCTTCCATTCATAAATAATAAACGCATCATTTTTTCTCTAGCCCAACCATTATCATATAAACAATCATCAAGAATTACAAAAGCTCGTCCATCAATATTTGTTCTACCATAAGCTTCTTTTTCTTTTTTTACTTGTTTTAAAACAATTTTTTGTCTTTTCAAAATATTTTCAATGATGGCGGTATTGTATTCATCGTGAATAAATAATTTTGGAACAATTTTACCATAAAATCCATTACCACTTTCTGTTCCAGAAATAACAGTACCAATTGGAATATCTTGATGATAATAGAGCATATCTCTAACTAAAAAACTTTTACCAGTATCGCGTCTTCCAATTAAAACAATAACGGGGCCTGAATTTTCGTTAGGGTCAAATTTAATGTCTTTCATATTAAACTTTTTTAATTCTAAATTCATTTGATATAAAAAAAACGAGATTTAAAAATATAGATATAAACTTAAAATAAGTTTAATATAATATTTTATATTATTCATAGAACGTAAATGGCATCATTAACAAATCCATTATTTACCGTGTCTTATCAAAAAAATGATAATACAGAACTATTTAAGCAAATGGACGAAACATTAAATGTATATAATACTCAAAATTATATACCTATTTATGATAGGTACTTTGAGTTAAATGATACAAATAAAGATGGTATTAACTTAAATCAAAAAAATACAATAACATCTCTGGATTCCAAAATATCAGATAATTTATTTAATGTAAAAGTAAAAAATGAAAAAGAAGAATATTTAAGAAAATCTTTTTTTAAATTTAGTCCATTATTTGATCCAGTAAAATACATGGTTGGTAAATATTCACATATAGATAAAGAAAAAATGAAAAAGCTTCCTAAATATAAAGAGAAGGAAGGATATACAAAAAAAGTTTTAGATGTAAATAATACATCATATGTTGATAGTTTTTTTTCATATTTGTCAAGTAGATTATTGCATGAACATGGCTTTCTTCATGGAATAGATTTTTATGGTTCTTTTTTAGCAATTCAAGATAAACACTTTTTAAATATATTTGATGATTTAGATTATTTATATACATCTGATTATTTTCATGAAAATAAAGATGAATTATTTAAAACGGAAGATATAGATGAAGATTTACTTGAAGATGATACAAGATCGCATAGGAAAAAAATAAGAGTAAAATCAGAAAAAATTGTTATTAAAACAGAAAAAATAGAAGATTTGGGTATAAAGGTTGAAACATTAACATTAGAAAATTTAGAAAAACATAATAGCGAAGTAATAAATGACAATGGTTTGAAATTATGCGAACACAATGTAAAAGTTAAAAGCAGTAATGAAAGTAGTGATAGTAAAAAAACAAATTCAACTTGTTCTTCAAGAAGTTCAAATACATCAAAAAATAGTGGAAGTGAAGGGAGCGAAGATGAATATAGCGGGTCAGAATTAGAA
>Ga0222716_10003786_pt1 | contig 12000 bp, 10 predicted proteins | sample C33_13DmetaG_FD_165044 | JGI IMG/M metagenome (GOLD analysis project Ga0222716, IMG submission 165044) | Estuarine water microbial communities from San Francisco Bay, California, United States - C33_13D | ecosystem: Environmental > Aquatic > Marine > Unclassified | place: USA: California... | reverse complement strand
AGCTGCGGAGGATAGCACAGAAGTGTCTGGATTTCCAGGGTAAGTTTTTGAACCGTCTGCATTAGGAAGTCCATCTATATCAAATAGTGTAAATCCTAAAGTATTTGCAGTACTTTGGTTAATCATGTTCAATTCTGTAAGATTTATTCCAGAGGTTGTTCCAGTTACTTGAATAGACCCCCCTACTCCTCCTGTTGAGGTAACTACAGGTTGGTCAAAAGAACCATTTCTAAAATCTACATGAAATCCATTAATTCTACCAATGGAGCCAGAATTTTCAGGCGCAATATCTCCTCCCGGGTCAGAGTACTGTACCTGTCTATTCAATGTAAAAGGATACACCCCTGCAGCAGGGGTGCCGGTAACTGTTATCTCATTGTCAGTAACGTCAATGTCTTCTACATTTAAAGTATAAAAAAGTTCTAAAGTATAGGTCCCTGTATTAGGAAATACAGTGTCCCCCACAAAAGTAGAGAAAACGGCAGTATCTCCATCTGTAACCTCAAAAGTTCCTGCTACAGCATTATCTAGTTCAGGGTGAAAAAAGTATACTTTAGCTCTAGCTTTGCCATTTAATTGATTCGGGGAAACTGAAGTATTCCACGCACTACTAAACGGAGCTCCAGAGCTTGCTTGAAAAGTAAGATTGGTTGATATTTCTGTTCCTTCCGAATCTGAAATCGTTTGAACACTAGAAAGAGCTGCAGTTGTTTTAGCATATCGAAGAGTAAGGCTTCTAGAGCTGCTTTGTAAAAGTTCTAACCCAGTTAAATCTACGTCTGAATTAACTATTCCTATAGAAGAAGCCCCGCTACCTGTAAAAGTTATTTGTCCAGACACATTACTATTTGGACCCGTACCTGTACTAGGAGGGGGAGTAAATTGAGAAAGGGCAGCATCCTCAATAGAAACGTCATCAAAGAAAACCCCTCCGGAACCCCCTACAAGGCCGCGAATAGGTCCTTCACAAATTAAATCTGTAAAGTTTACGTTCTGAGCATTTGAGCCTGCATTTTCTGTAAATCCGTCTGAGGTAGCCCGTATCTCTCTATATCTATTTCCGCTCATATAATTTCCTTATTCTAGCTGCTGTTCGGTTTCTGTAGGGTTTGTGTTAGGGTTACTACCGCCACCGCCACCGCCACCACCACCGTCAGGTACTTGATCATTCCCATTATTAGTAACATTATATTCCATAATAATTTCGCCTGCGTCATAATAGTTTAATCTTTCATTTCTTATAGAAGCACTGATAGATCTTGCAGGCACTCTTAATTTACCATACAGTAAAGGGACAGGGTCTCCTTCTACTAAAGTTTGAGATGTTCCTTGATAAAGGTAGCTTTCATCTTGGGCGTCATCTACGCTTGGATCGGGAGCAAGTATTTCTTGCACTCCTGTTAAAACTAAGTTAGCTCCTGCAGCATATAAAAAGTTTTGTAATACTAACGTAGCTCCCTCAGGAGACCCCATTGAAAAAGCTACATACATTAAAATAGCACCAACTATTATTTTTGCGCCTTTTTTTGACCCCGCAGGTACGGCACTTATTGTAAAGTCTCCATCGTTTTTGTCTATAAGAAGTAACTCTCTTTCGTCTTGTATTGCAGTTCCAGAAACTTCGCATATAAAGCCTATTCCTCTATTTTCAGAGTCAATCATGTATTTTCTAAATTCTGGAAAATTACAATCTAAGCATCTTATGACTTCAGCAAAAGAGTCTACATTTAGTATAAACTCTCTTCCGAATTTTTCTCCTATCTCACCTTCTAAGTATACTTTACGCTTCATGTCTGTATATTCCTACTATATGTTTGCCCCAAAGAGGATAAAGGGACTCTCTGCAAGATAGCCTGTTTTCTGCATGGTGAAAGAATATATCATTTCCTAAATACACTCCGCAGTGGTCTGCAACGGCCTCACTCATTTGAAATATTAATAAGTCATTTCGTTTGGGGGTTAAAACTTTCTTAAAACCCCATTGAGCTATGATTTTTTCGTTGAAATAGTCTAACCCCTTTTCCCACCAGTTATCTTCAAACATTGCTCTAGCAGGTATTTGTATTCCTTGAGCTGAGAGGTAGTCCCGCATGGCTTCAAAACAGTCTTTTTCTCCAAACTTATACTCTCTTCCTGCTAAAGGATTAGTGAAAACCGTTGGTTCAACTATATTTAAATCCATATCAGGGTAGCTAAAAATATAATAAGGGACTCCTAAAGCATTGCAGTTAGCAATGTCGGCGGGGCTTGCTGTATTTTCTGCATCCGGGTGACTATGTACTATTGCAAATATGTCTGCTTTGTTTTTTATAGCAAACCAATCTTCTGAGGACATTATAAAGTCGTCCTTACTATTAGCAACATTTTTGCAAGGAAACCATCTTTTTTTGCCTTTTACTATTCCTATAATACCGCAGCCTTCTCGAGGGTACTCTGCACTAAAATGTTTTTCTATTTCGTGTATCATCTAAATTGCCTGCTTCCTGGGAATCCTCCGAAAGGTAAAATACGTCTAGTATCTAAAGTATTATTAGCGTTATTTCCTTGAAATCTAATCTTACAAGACTCTAAAGTTTTACCGCATACATCTAGTCTTTTCCAATAACTTTTTTGTTTCTCAGGGTTTTTATTTACAGGCACTGCTCTCAAAGATTCCCAGATCTGTGTATGATTATTAGTAGTAGTTTTGACTTTACTGCCTAAAGTGTAAGTCGCCGAGTTTGACCAAGCACTAATTGTAGATATGTTTTTTGTAATTACATTGTTGTTTACATCAAAAAATCTACCATTACTATCTAAGGGCCAACTACAACCTCCATCTTTTGACGCGTTATTCTCTTGGTTTTCTACAAAGTGCCCTTGGTACCTCCAAGGGCAGTACTTACCTACTACAATTCTACTTGGTAGTTTTACCCCCTCTATATCTATAGGGTTTGCTAATTCGAACTGAACTATTACACTGCTCTCTGAGCTTATTCTATCTAGCACATATGTTTGACTGGGGAACTCAACTGGAGAGCTACTTGGATGATTGTCTGTACTTCTATAGGTTTTGCTTAAAAATGTTTTTCTTACAACAACTCTAGATCCTAATAAGTCTTCATTACCACTAATTCCTTCATCTATTAGTACCTCTTGTAGAGTAGTTTCATCATCTGTACCATCTTCATTATTTGCTAGTGCTCTCGCAAGAATAGGTATATTTGCCATTCCTAAGCTAGGTCGGTTTGCAGCTCCAGAGCTACTAGTCTCTATATCTGAAATTTCTATAGGAATAGCAATATACTCGTTTAGAGGGTACTTGTTATAAGTAGCAGATTGAGAATCGGTATCAAGCGTTTTACTTGAAAAATAAATATTCTTTTCTCCATTCTCTAAGCCATTAACAAAATGTACTATTGTTCCGTTAGGAAGAGTAATATCAAACAAATCTACTAAACTTTCTTCGGTACTTTGTACTTGTACGGTATCTATTATACTGCTCATGGCTCATATACTCTTTTTAATGTACAGGTTAAGGAGTGAAATTGCTCTCTAGCGTAATTTACATTATAATCTTTACAACAAACTTTAATTGTTGAGTTGGATAAAGAGCCGGAAGAGTAAGTATCTGTAATAACAAAATCAAAAGATTTACCTGCTTTACTGTCAAAAAACCCAGCTATTAAGTTTATATCTTCCGCAGTACGGTTATTAAAAGATAAATTAAAAGTGTCTTGTTTAGTATTAATACCATTAAGAACCCTCTGCTCATACCCATCTCCAAACTGAGCGGTTAAAACATTATGACTAGATGCTCTAGAAAGTCCCCTGTCCGCAACAGCTTCAAATGCGCTTCCAGAAGCTCCTTTTATAGAGGTTACATCGCTTGATGAAATTGTAAAACTAAAAGTTGCCATTATGAAGCTCCTAAGGGGTTAAGAATTCCACCTGCTCTCTTTTGGTTGTGTAACTCTTTTTGAACCGCCCCTGCTATTAAAGTACCTAATCGCTTTGAATCTTCGGCGTTTCCTTGAGCATCTGTACTAGCTCCTGTAGAGTCCATAGATACATTTACTACTACATTATTTTGCTGGCCCATAGATCCCTGTAAGTCTACTGGAATTGATTTTTTGTTAGGTAGAGGAACTATAGCTTCTGTTCCATGTAAGGTTGCAGGGTAGCCTCCTTGAGGCCCTCTTGCTACTCCTCCCGCAGAATAACCGGACATCTTTCTTCCGTTGCTTACTACTCCGCCATATCTAGCAGTAGTTTCTTTTCCTGTTCCGGACCCGGGAGCAAAATGTCCTATAACCGCACTTAGCCCAGTATTAAGTAGCATAGCACCCGTACTAGTTCCACCTGCCATAGCGTGCAGCATCATATTACTAGCTGTTTGAATAGACTCGCCGTGCTCCTTCATAATTTTACCTACCCCGGTTTGAAACTCTCCATCTGACCCCATAGTAGCATCTATAGTATTTTCTGTAGAATGTAAACTATCAGTAACCCCATATACAGCTTTAGTGTTAGTATTCATAGTACTTTTATTAGTACTAGTTCCTGTTCCTGTTCCTGTTCCGCTAACTATTGTTACAGGTAAAGCATCTACATATAGCTTATCTAGTTTTGCTAAAATACTTTCTATTCTAGACATAACTGGAAGCTCTGTTTGTTCTTTTTTCTTTCCATCTGTGGGAATAGTGTCTTCTACAGGTAAAGGAACCGAATAAAGTTTACTAATTGTATCTCTAATAGCCTGGCCTGGAGTACCTTCAGTATCTAACTCACCTCCCGACCCCGTACGCTCGGCAGAAACAGGCACTGTTTCTTGTTCTCTAATTCTCCTTGCAAGCTCTACTCCTGCTTCTGTTATTGCAAGCCTCCACTTTTCTGCGGTAAGGTCTGCTGCGCTATTCATAGCTTCTTCCATTTTTTGTTCAGGAGTTTTTGCTTCTTTTATTCCTAAAAAGCTTCTAACTCCTTTCATTAAACTCTCAGTAGCTTGATTTGCTAGCTCATCTGCAATACTTTCTGCAACGGATTTAGCCACTTTTGCTAATGCTTTTTTTAGACTTGCCTCTTCTCCTGTAAGTATTTGTTTTATGTTACTTTGAAGTCCTGTTTCTAGCCCTTGTAGCCCCGCTTGCGCAGTTCTAAGAGAAGATTTTTCCATTTCTTTTAACACTTCAGTTTGCTGCATTAGAATGCCAAGCTCGCCTAGAAGAATCTGTTTTCTTTCCTCAGAAACTTGAATTCTGCCAGACTCTATACTTGCAAGTTCCGCTGCTCTTTTGTTTATCTCAGCCGAGTTATTGTCTATTTTTTGTTGTGCAGCAGCTCTTTTGTTTAGTAACGAGGTACCTAACTTTGTTGCTTGGTTATATTTAACTTGTGCAATAAGTACTTTACTCTGACTTTCTGTTTCTGCTTGATTAATTAAGTTTAAAACTGCTAAACGTTCTGTAAGGCTTTTCTTAATTTCTTTCAACCCTGCTATTTCCATCTGATTCAAAGAAAGCAACAGATCTGTTCGCGTACCTAATAAATCTATTTCTTGTAGAGTTTGGTTTAATAAATCTGTAGCAGTTGTTTTATACTTTGTTATTCCTGCTAAAAAACTATCAAACGCAATATTTGTTGAGTTGAAAGTCTCTTCAAATGTTGAAACAATTTCATTCATTTTTTCAAATTCTTTGCCTAACTTAGCTATATCCTCTATAGCTAGAGCTGCGAGCGGTAATAAACCGTTTTCAAGCCGGCCTATAAAATGGTTTAAGCCTTTTGCGGCGAATGTAAAACCATTTCCAGGTATTTGAAAACTATCCCCCAGAATTTTAGCAAGCTCTGCTGCTTTTTCTCTAGCTGCTTCTATCTCTAAATCTACGCCTAAAGTAACCCCTTCCTTTGTTACTACGCCGTCTAAAACTCCTGCATAGTCTGCTGTTTGAGCTGCTCTTGCTAGATTAGTGTATTCTATAAGGGTGGGTATTATAGTTTTATATGCGTTTGTTAGAGTCTTCAGACTAGTAATTGTAGGACGAACTCCTTCACCCCCCTCTTTACTTACGGCTTGTAAGTGTTTGTCGACTGCTGTTCCTAATTTTGAAAACTCTTCAGAAAGACTCCCCATTTTTTCAACATTTTGGTCAAGTTCATTTTTTAGATCTTGTAGAGGTTTGGGGGCGTTCTCTATTATACCTAAAAATTTTCCTGCTGCATTTGCTGCATCTAATAACATCTGTGCAATAGCTACTATAACTATAGCTTTGGTGGCATATTTATTAATAAAATCCAAAGTACCTACAGTGACCTTTTTAATTCCTGCCATTGCACGTGTCCATGTAGCACGAGCTCTTTTTGCTTGAATTTCTATGGTATTGCCTAAGCTATACCAACCTCTTTTTGATTTTTGCCAAAAAGTTTCTTTTTGTCCTAGTATATCACGAAGAGCTTTTTTGTAAACTTGACGTTGATACATAGTCAAGTCTTTATAGACACCTTTTTCTAAATTTGCATAACGCAAAAGGGTTGCGGCCTGTCTTTTTGTTAACTCTTGTTGATTTCTAAGTCTATCTATTCCACTTCCTTTTTTTGCCTTTACTCCACTCAAAGCACCTGAAACTACTTGAGAAGGGGAGCTTGCATTTTGCAAAGAAGATACTTCTGCTTGTGCTTTTTTAACTGCGTCACCTGCTTTAGTTGCGGCTAACTCTGCTCTATCTATAAATCCATCTAAAGAGGGTAGCATATTTTTTGCAATTGAGTAAACAAATAAACCTATTAAAGCAATAAAAGATTTAATATTATCAGCAAAAAATCCTGCAGCTTTTTCAACAGGTCCTGCAATAATAGTAGAAAAACTGTTAAAAACATCAGAAAAAGCCACTCCTACCTTTTTAATTGCACTTTCTTGTATTTCAATTGCTTCAGTAGTTGCTATAAATTTTGTGTTTAATTGGCTTTGTACTTCATTTAAAACTGCTTGCTTTTGCTCTAAAAGACTTAAACTTTTTACAGTTTTACCTGTTGCAGCAGCGTATTTTCGCTTAGCATCTTCTAGTCTAAGAGTAATACCTAATTCGTCTAATAATTCTGGCTCTGCTTTTGTTACACCGCGTACTAATCTATCAAAAGAGTCTGAAACATCTCTTCCAAGAACTTTAGAAACTGCAGAAGCTCCTTCAGCTAGTTTTGTTAGTTGCCCTGCATTAAGACCTGAAGCTACACCAATTGCAGCTGCAGAAGACGCTTCTTGAAAAGTTAAAAGCCCGTCTGCGGCTCTTCTTATATCTCTAGATAATGTACGTAAGGCAACACCTGTAGTAGAGGCATAAGCAACTTGAGAGTCCCTAAGAACTCTTAAATCCCCTACTCTCTTTAAGAATTCAAAAGCTGCGCTTACAGCAAAAGCCTGTGCTGCTAAAGTAGCATAAACAGCTACTAATCCGCCCATTCCTTGAGCCATTTTTGAAAAGTTTTTTGTTCCGTTTGCGGACTGCTCCGACGCGCCCTTTATATTTCTATCAGCGGTTCTTGCACTTTTTCCAGTTTCTTTTAAGGCTTCATTAAGTTTTTTAGCAGACACAGTAGCTTTTTGCATCTTACCATTGACTTCGATATCTATTTCAATTTTCTTTGCCATTAGCCTTTTATATTATGGGTGTAGGATTTTCCACTACCGCTTGCTTTTGATCGCTGGTCTGACTGTTTGCGCTTGCGCTCTGCTTTTTGTGCTTTAGTTTCTACTAAGAGGCTTTCATACATTTTCATTATAAATAAAACTACTTTTGGATTTTCTATTTCATACAACTTAAAAAAATAATCTATACCATTCCAATGTTTGCCCATATATGTTCCGCTCATTCCTTCCCAATAATCTGGTAATAAGCTGAACATAAAAAATGCCACTTGAACTTCTTCGGGAAACTCCGAAAGCTCGAGCGGCATTTTAGTAGGATCAGGTTCTTGGCCTAGTTGTTCACACAAAAGTAGGTACTTATCGGTATCTACTTTTGAGTCCGACTCTTTAACAAGACGAGCTAGAAGAGTTTTTATCTCCTCTATTTGGTTCCAGTAAAATTTTCAAGGTCACCAACTGTTTCAGTAATCCAGGTGTCAAATACATTAGAGTTCTTCATAAGAAGTTCTGCATTTTCTTGAGTGTAAGGAAGCTCATCATTAGAATCATAGGCCGAGACATCTACCAAAAGAAGCTCTTCTAGGTACGAAAACTTCAAGCCTTTCCATCCTTTGATTACTGCTTTACAATACTCAATAAGAAACTTTTCTTCGTCTAAAATTTCTTCAGGTTGACGAGTCTTTTTATCGAACTTTGTGCTTATACATTTTTTTCGTAGTTTTACTAGCTCTTCTCTAGCTAAGTAACATACGTCAACTGACATATTAGAATAGCCAGGAAAATCAATAGAAACTGTCTTACTAGGAGTCATAAGACTCGCTAAAGAAATGGGTAAATCGGTCATTTTGTATCCTTGTAAAGTGTAAATTCGTATTCTGTAATTATAGGTGAAAGGAGCTGAGATGTCAAGAATTATTTTTGGTAGGAGTAAAGAAAAGGGGCCATAAGCCCCTTGTAAATCGTTGTTTCTATTAGTCTGGAAGAACTCCTGCAAACTTAACAGCAACTTCATTGGTTGAACTAATTGTAGAAGGTAATGCTTGAAAACTAGTTTCTAAAGAAATTACATCTTCCACGCTATGTGCTGGAATTTCGAGGTGTGCCGTAGGGAAATTAAATTGGTATACGGGAACACTTGAAGAAGTGCTTACGCCGCCCAATTTAAATGTAATGTCAAAAGCATTTACAATCTTATTTCGTGCAGTCGCAGACGTTAAGTCGTTGAAGAAGTCTGTTGAAGTACCTGTATTAGTACCTGAATCAAGACCTAAGTAGCAACTAAAAGATCCACTTACTGAACGAGCGCCGGTAACGTGACCAATGGGAAGGTTTACAGTACCGAGAGTCTCTGGAGTAAGGAACGAAATATTATTTGAAATAGTAATATTTCCACCTGTTAATGTAAGTGTATAAACACCACTACCAGATCCAGGGAACGTAGTTGTATCGTCCGCAGTAACTGTAAGTTGCGTTAAACGATTACGAATGTAGTTGTTTGTAGAAGTAATAGCTTCAAACACAGTGCGAGTAGGCTTACTGTCCTGTGTAAGAGTTTTACCAAAGCCAGACCATGCAATTGTAGCAATACCATCTACATCAAAATCAACACTTGCTTCATTTACTACTGCTTCATTTAGTTTATATACAACAGGGTTCGTGCCTCCATCATCTAAAGAAAAGTAGATATTTGCGGTTCCGAGCGTTGCTTTATTTGAGCTATCAAAGTCAAGTTCCGACATACCCGTTCCTGCAGTAGTGTTCGGAGTAGCGGTAGAACTAAACGTTAATCCTGTAAGTGCTGTGGCTTGTGAGGCGCCTGGAGCAGTATAAGTTGCAGCACCCGCCATCAACGCCCAAAGAATTTCTTCTACTGCGTGATGCTTATCGGTGCCATCTTTTTCTGCGTTACCTGCAGCGCTCGAGCCTTCTGAAAGGAAAGGACGTGCATAAGTACTGAAAGACCACTCTACTGGTGCAAGAGAGTCGTTAAACACCCTTCGTCCACGCTTACTAGTTCCTGAAGTGTCTTCCATTTCGGATAGAGTTACTTCAGTTGAATTGTTTGCTTGCGAAAAACTAAATCCGTCGAGTACAGGAATTTCCCATACGTTAGACCCGATTTCCACGTACATCTTACTGTCTCTACTAAAATATAAAGTATCGACTGCCATAGTTTATCTCCTATGTAACTTGAAAAGACTTGGACGTGAACATCTGTTCGTGCCAGTATTTTCTAATAACGAACCTCTATCTCGATTTCACCGATGCCTAAAGGATCGAGTACACCTTCATCAGTAACTATGCTGATAATGGTAATTTGTTGAGTATTATACTCATTATTCATTGCATCATAGTACTTTAGTCTTGAATTGTCTTCAACAACTGTCTCTATGTCTTCCATTAATAAATTTAATGCTTCTGTAGCGTCTGTATCATCTGATACGTAGCAACGAATTGTAACATTTAAGTACCTATCTTTATAACCGCCCGCTTGATAGTCTCTTGTCTCTGAGCCTGCATTTAAATGAATTGCGGGAAAATCTTGTACTTCGTCCCAGAACTTTAACCGAGTTTCAACATTATTTGCAACATCAGTTAGAAATGCCCCAGAACCATCAATATCTTTTAACTTTAAGGCTAAAGCATTTAGTATATTAGAACGTCTCGAAGTGTAGTCTCTATTTGCCATTTATAATCTCCGAGTATATAGTCGACCTAATGTCATTGTTGCTGCAATCTCTCTTATAGACTTATCTATTAAAACACGAGGATCAAACTCTGGACTACCTTGTGCATACCCTGGTTCAAATGTTTGGTACGGCCCTTTTTGGTAAGTATACCCCACACTTGGAAAGCCTTGAGGAGTTACTGCAATATCTGTTATACGTACCGAAGAAGCAAGGCGGCCCGATTGATTTGTTAAAGCAGGATACCCCATATTATTAGCAACTGTAGCATTGATTCTAGCATTGAATATTCCTAGTAACTGTGCTAAATTAATTTCAGATCTTTTTGCCCTAGGGATTCTTTTAGTTCTAGAAGCTGCGGATACCGCTGCTTTTTTACTGCTACCTTTTGTACTTTTCTTCGCATAACTTGAATTTACTTTTTTACTGCGTTTTGCGCGCCCTGCAGGCTTTTTAACTTTAGTTTTTAATTTTGCCGATTTAGGCTTAGACAATTCTGATAAAATTGCGTATTCTATTCGATTTACAGCGTCGTCTTCAATAGAGTCTGATCCCGGCATACCTGCTATATTCTGGCTTGCAACGTATCGAGTTATAGCTTGCTCTAACTTAGGCATTAAGCGCTTAAAGTCATACGGCTCTGATCCAGCCCTATTAGACTTTTGAGCCACTACAGATATCTCTACAGAAAGATCTTCATTTAGCTTAACTTGTGATAGCTTGCTGCCGGACTTTGTTCCTGTTGTATTAAATGTTAATCTAATCTCTTTTAATATGTCTGAAATTTCTCTTGCTTCTTCAGAAGTAGAAAAGCCTGCAAAACTTTTAGTTTGATCTAAAAATTTCATTGCTGCAGATACTTGGGCCGCTCCTACTGTTGTAACTCCTTGGTGTGCTCTGTGTACAGTTGATTTTACTAAACCTACTTCTGAAGTTCTGGCTTCTTTTCTACTTTGAGCTTTTTGGAGCTCTCGTTTACCAGACTCTTTGAGTTTTTTATTAATTAAACGAATTCCTTCATTTTTTGCCATCGTATAAGGAGTTTTTAAATCTCTGTTTGCTCTATACCTTAATAATTTACCGGGAATATACTCAAGTTCGTGCCCTTGAGTTCTTGCTCTCTGTGCCCACTCGGCTACTTTATTAACACAAGCGCTTCCTATCTCTAGAAATTCTTTATTAGAGATGATTAAACGCTCTCCTTCGTCTCTATTAGACTGAATACTATTGTAGCCTTGTTTAAACCCTTCTGCAAAACCTTTGTCAGACATCGTTACTATAGTAGAAAATCTATCTAGAGCACCACGTTTATACTCCCGCTCCATAAAAACGCGCATATCTTTTAAGAACTTTTCTGTATCTTTAACCGCCATTAGAAGTTTTTATACATATCAAGTACTCGCTTAATATGATCTGGGAATGCAACGCTATCACGAAGACTTGTTGATCCTTGATTCTGAATGCTCGCTCCGCCAAGAGTTTTTCGTTCTTTATGCTCATCTTTCAAATAGTAAGTTATTAAATCAAGTACTGCAAGTTTTAAATCTGCAGGACAAGCAGAGTACCCTGCCGTGTACGTAATTTTTACAGACCCCGCTCCGCGAGGCCAGTTTTTGTAGGTAGATCCCGTTACATAGAGTATACTATCCGTCGAAGCGTCAAGATAATAGTCTGTAGTTGCCACGGTGCTAT
>Ga0222716_10003779_pt1 | contig 12011 bp, 8 predicted proteins | sample C33_13DmetaG_FD_165044 | JGI IMG/M metagenome (GOLD analysis project Ga0222716, IMG submission 165044) | Estuarine water microbial communities from San Francisco Bay, California, United States - C33_13D | ecosystem: Environmental > Aquatic > Marine > Unclassified | place: USA: California... | reverse complement strand
CTGATAACAACTTTACAACTGCTTTAAAAAATAAATTAGATGGTATTGAAGCATCTGCAGATGTAAACGTTGTTACAAGTGTAGCAAGTAAAACAGGAGATGTTTCTTTAGTAAAAGGAGATGTAGGTTTAGGAAATGTAGATAATACTGCAGATTCTGCTAAACCAGTTTCAACTGCACAACAAACTGCATTGGATTTGAAAGCTAATTTGGCTTCTCCTACATTTACAGGAACACCAATATCAACAACACCAAGTGCTAATGATGATTCTACAAAAATAGCAACTACTGCTTATGTACAAGCAGAACTTACAGAGTTAATTGGTACTGCACCAGCAACATTAGATACATTAGGAGAAATTTCAGCAAGTATTGCAAATGGAGATTCGGATGTAGTTGCTTTAACTACAACAGTTGGAACAAAGTTAGCTAAAGCAAGTAACTTATCTGATTTAGCAAACGCATCAACTGCAAGAGGTAATCTAGGTGTAGATGCAGCAGGAACTGATAACTCAACTAATGTAAGTTTAACTGGTACACCTGATTATATAACAATAAGTGGACAAGTAATTACAAGAAATCAAATTGATTTAGCAAATGATGTAACAGGTGTGTTACCATCAGCTAATTTAGATTCAGATACGGCACACTTAAGTGGAACACAAACATTCTCAGGAGCTAAATCATTCTCCTCAGCTGTTAACATAGATGCAACAACTGCATCAACAAGTAAAACTGAAGGAGCATTAATTGTAGATGGTGGTGTAGGTATCGCAGGAGCATTAAACGTAGGTGGAGATGTTGTAGCATACGCTTCTTCGGATGAAAGATTAAAAGATAATATAGAACTTATTTCTAATCCAATTGAAAAAGTACAATCACTTAAAGGTGTTACTTGGAATTGGAATGATAATGCAGATGAGTTACAACAATCATTACCAAATGTTGGTGTAATTGCACAAGATGTTGAGAAAGTTCTACCACAGTTGGTAACTGATAGAGATAATGGATTTAAGGGTGTAGATTACGCTAAACTTACTGGATTACTTATCGAAGCAGTTAAAGACCAACAAAAACAGATTGATGAATTGAAGAATAAACTATCTTAAATAAGAGAGTTCATTTAACGATTCAAATTTTAAAAAGTTAAATAGTATATATATATCTTTATATAAAGGTAATATACTATTTAGGGTAGATAATTATATAAACAAGGTAAGTCATATATATGGCACAAGTATTAAAGCTAAAAAGAACATCGGTTGAAGGAAGAAAACCTACTACATCTAATTTAGAGTTAGGTGAGTTGGCAATAAACACATACGATGGAAAGATTTACTTTGAAAAAGATAATGGAACTCCTTCCATTAGAGAAATAGCCACAGAAGATACTTACCACTTTTACACAACTTCACTAGATTCAAGATATGTTAACCTCACAGGTAATGAAACCATAGCAGGTAACAAAACATTTTCAAACAACATAACGATTGTAGGAAACCTCTCAGTAGAGGGAACTACAACTACAATTGATTCAACTACTGTTAACATAGGAGATAATACCTTAGAACTCAACTATGGTGGTTCTCAAACAACAGGAGGTATCTTAGTAAAGGATGCAACTGGTAGTTCAACTGTAAGTGGTTCTTTATTATGGGATTCTTCAAATGATTTTTGGAAATTAGGAAAATTAGGTTCTGAATCAGAAGTAATTACAGTTTCTAATATAGTAACAAACTTACCAACTGGAACTGTTAGTGGTTCTTCACAAATATCACTTAGTGGATTCAATACTTCACAATTATCTGAAAATACAAACCTTTATTATACAGATGCAAGAGTAAAAACTAAATTAGATGCAGATAGTGTTATAAGTGGTAGTAATTTAGATGGAATGACCGTAAGTGGTTCATTTAGTGGTTCTTTTCAAGGTGATGGTTCTAATTTAACAGGAATTACAGTAGAACAAGCAGCAACAGTAACCGATACTTTTACAAATGTATCTTCTAAAGTAGTAACTCACAACTTTGGTACTAAAAATGTAATTGTAACTGTATATGATGAAAATGATGGGTATTTTATACCAAATTCAATTGTAACAACAAATGATAATCAAGTAACTGTAACATTTGCATCAACTGAAAGTGGTAGAGTAGTAGTTGCAAAAGGTGGACACGTTGTACAAGGTGTTGCATCAGATGCAAACTTATTAGATGGAGAAGATGGAACTTATTACTTAAATTATGGTAATTTTACAAATATTCCAAGTGGAATTATTAGTGGTTCAGCACAAATAACAGATTTAACTACCCATAAAGAAACCGTTAGTGGAGCATCTTCATATGCAGTAGACCACAACTTGAGTGAACAATATCCAATTGTTCAAGCATGGAATACTGCAACTTCAAGACAAGAATTACCTAATTCTATAACAACAAACTCAGCAAATAGAGTAACTGTTGATTTTTCTACAACTTTTGCAGGAATTATAATAGTAAAAAAATAAATATATGATTTACGATGTGTATTATACTACTGGTGGTGGCCCTTGGGTAAATGCTGGTACTGATACTTGGGTTAATTTATGGATGGAATTGATTGCTCCTAAATTAGATGTAAAACCTATTCTTCTTTTACATAGAAACAAACCAAAAGGACATAAAGATTATGAATTTCCTATTGAAGCACATTGGCATGGAGATAATATAGAAAAGTTTGAGGAACTATGTAAAGGAGCAAGGAGAATCAATATATTACATGGTCATTATACTCCAATGAAAGTGATAGAAGAAAATAAACATAAAATTCATTCGAATATTTTACATAATTCAGTAGACCATATAATAAAAACACAATTTGGAACAGATGCTTCATTTATACAACATCCTTATATGGATTCGGTGTGGGAAATTGATATTAACAAAATTGCAACACATTCTATTTGGGTTGGTGTATATGATATTTTAATAAAAAACAAAAATATACCTAATTTTTACGAATTTAAACATAATTTAAAATTATCCGAATCAAATAAAATTGGATTTACTGCTAGAAGTGAGGGTAGAAAGAATCCACGATATTTAGATGGATTGCCATCGTTGTTATTTACAGATTCAAAAGCTTTTAATGTATTATGGAAAGATGGTATGAAAATGGATACTTCTAAAATAAAAGTGTATCATTACAAACCTAATTTCAAAAATGTTTTTTATAATATGAATTGGGGAATATCACATTCATGTTTTACACACGAACCATTTGGTTATTCTATATTTGAAGCAGTAGATTATGGTAAATTACCAATATTACATACATCTTGGTGTAAAGATTTAAATTATCCATATAGAGCTTCATCTAAAAAAGAATTTAATCATATTTATATGAGGTTAAGTAAAACTACATATTCAGAAAAAAATAAATGGTTTGACTTATTAAAAAAGTATATGATTGAAAATTATACTAATAAAGATAGGTGGATTAATCAATTACTTAATATTTATAATATATAGGGAAAAATATATATGGCAATTTCAGCAGGAGAAACACTCAGTTTAAATAATTTAGCAGGAGCAACTGGTAATACACAAGGTGCAAATGTATCATTAGGTACAATTAAAGGTTCACCTGTAGCGGGTGATAATATTACATTATCTTCATTTGGTGTAGATGCAATAGGTTCTTTGACGGGATATACTTATGCTGTTGAATCTACAAACGAAACTTACACATTAGGATTTACAGGCGAGGGTGCCCAGTTTAGTTCACAGATAAAAACAAATTCAGATAATTTTACATGGGCAGTAACCCCAGCATATAATATTAATACAGATTCTGCAGGATATTTAAGTATTGCTTCAAATTCAGATTATACTGGTGTAATTACAGTTGGTTCTATGAATCCACAAGGTGTTAGTTCACAAACAACTTTAGCTGGAAATGTATCACATACATTATCGGTAACATTTGCTGATGGATTCAATACCCATGCAACTGATTATAATGTTGCAAAAACAAAAACAGTTTATTCAGTAGATTCTTATGATGGAAATTCAACCGCATTATGTTTAGTTATTGATTCACCCGTAACACTTGCAGATGGTTCAATTGTAGAAGTTGGTGATTTAGAAGAAGGAGATGAACTAAGAGGATTTTCTATTGGTGGTTTAGGAACTGATGAAGCTGGTTTTTTAGATTGGGATACTGATTCATTATCAACAACAGCACAAAATGTAACTGTTGAAAATTTAGTATATTCGTTTTCTAATAGACATTATGATATAAATGATGGTGAAATAAAAGCAACATCAGAACACCCTATGTTAGTTAAAGATGCATCAGATGGTAATTATAGATTTAAAGAAATGTTCAATATATCAACTGATGATAAATTAATAAAAGAAATTGATAGTGTTATTACTGAAGTAGATATTACTTCAATTGAAATAGTTAGTCAAACTAATGAAATTGTTTCAATTGATGTTGAAACAAATGATACATATTTAGTTAATGGATATATAACTCACAATAAAGGTGGAAATTCACACACCGATGAAACTGGACCAAGTGCACCAACCTTTGTTTCTGGATGGACGAATGGTACACTTTCTCTTGCATGGAGTGGTGATGGTCAAAACGGTTCTGATTCATATGATGTACAAATCGATGACAATTCAGATTTTAGTTCACCACTTATAGATGAAACACAATGGTCAGAAAACTTTATGGTAACAACTACCGATGGTGGAGCTTTCGATATTGGAACTGGTACAAGATATGCAAGAATAAGAGAATATGGTACAAATGGATTATTAAGTGATTATAGTTCAACGTTAACATTTACTGTATCATAAAAATATCGTTTTGAAAAAAACTATATATTTATATATATAAACAAAAAGTTAACTAAAATATATCAAAATGGCGGAAGCAATTAAGTTTACAGAAGAAGAAGTTTCACAATTAAATCAATTAAGACAAGATGTAGCTGAAACTTTTACAAAACTTGGACAACTTCAAATCGAAAAGAAGAGAAGAATCGAAGAAGTTACTAAAGTTGAAGATGAATTATTACAAAAACATTCAAATTTGGTTCAACAAGAACAAGAGATTTTCAAAGGTTTAAATGATAAGTATGGTGATGGAAATTACGACCCTACATCAAATACATTTATACCAAGCGAAACTAAAGAAGAAAAATCTATATCTAAAGAAAGTAAAAAATAATCTTTAGGAAAAGATGTTAATACTTATATAAGAGTATTATTATACAAAAAACATAACAAGGAGTAATAAAAAATGGCAGAAAAAATTGTATCACCTGGGGTATTTACGAGAGAAAACGACCTTTCTTTCTTATCACAAGGGATTGGTGAAATAGGAGCAGCAATAATTGGACCTTTCCATAAAGGACCTGCTTTTGTACCAACCGTTGTTAATACACAATCGGAATTTGAAGAAATATTCGGTACACCTGATGGTTCTTACTATACAGGATATACCGTACAAAACTACCTTAGAGAAGCAGGAACAGTAACTATTGTTCGTGTTGGTCATCAAGGTGGATATTCACAAGCTAAACCAATAGGAATTGAAATAAGTGGTTCATCATCAGAAGGTGGAAGAAAATTAATCGGTGTTTTAAACGCAACACACAATGGTTCTTTAACTGTTGGATTTGCTTCATGTTCTATTGATTCTACTGCGGGAGAATCCGTATTCAGTATTAGTGGTTCTAATATAACAGCAGTATCAGCATCTGTACTACCAAGTGCAGGAAATGATATATCAGACGTATTTGGAAGTAACCCAAGAGGTTCTAAAAAAGCGTATGGAGCTCATTATTTTGAAAAAGCTGCAACTGATTTTACTGATTGGTTTCAAAGTGGTTCTCAAGTATTACACAGAGAATTAGCTACACAAGATTTTACACAAGATATTCAACATGCTTCTACTCCTTATATACAATCACAATTGATTTCAGGAGAAAGACATGATTTATTTAGATTCCATACTTTAGGTGATGGTTCTAATTATAATAAAGAATACAAAATTGGTATCTTTAATGTAAAAGCTGCTGGTGCATCAAATGCAACTGATTATGCAACTTTTTCAATTTCAATTAGAAAATATAGTGATACTAATAAAAGAACTAATGTACTTGAAACGTTTAGTAATGTAAACTTAGACCCTGCATCACCAAATTATATCAAGAAAAGAATTGGTGATAGAAATGTAACTATTGATGCTAATGGAAAACAATCTGAAAATGGTGATTATCCAAACTACTCGAAATTTGTTAGAGTAGAGTGTTCAGAAGAAGGTTCATTCCCAATTACTGCAGCACCATTTGGACATGGAGCATATACAAATCCAATATATCATGGAACGGATGAATCATTAATTCCATCGGTAATATTTTCAACAGGTTCGGAAAATAACAATTCTTCCAAATCAGCTGAGTATAGTGGTATTGATTTAGAAACTGCAGTTGTTAAAATTGACAACAGTAATTACTTATCTCCAATACCTGCTTCGGCAACAGTTGGTGGAAATACTGCTTTCTCATTCGATGCAGCATTTACTGCAATCGTAACTGGTTCTGTTGGAACTAAAAACTTTGCATATACATTATCAACATCTGATACTCCTGCAATTATTAACAAAAGACAGTTTATCGTAGGATTCCAAAGTGGATTCGATGGTATATCACCAACAATCAAATCAGCTAAATATGGTGATTCTGATTGGGGTGCTGGAAACTCACAAGGATTTGATTTATCAACTTCAACCGCTAATGGTTCAGTTGCGTATGTAAAAGCAATAAACTCAGTATCTAATCCAGATGATTTCGATATTAACTTAGTATCTGCACCAGGTGTAGTTAGAAGATTACATTCTTATGTATTTGATAAAGTAGTTGATATGGTAGAAGCAAGAGAAGATGCATTCTTTATTGGTGATGCTAATGACGGTGGAGATACTATCGCTGAAGCAATTACACAAGGTGAAGCGGTTGATTCTAACTATGTAGGTACATACTACCCATGGGTTAAAACAATCGACAGAAACACTAATAAATTAACTGCAGTTCCACCATCAGTATTGATGCCAGGAATATATGCAGCAAATGATGCTATCGCAGCAGAATGGTTTGCACCTGCAGGTTTAAACAGAGGTGGTATCGTAGGAGCTGTTTCTGTATTAAATAGATTGACACATGCTGAAAGAGATTCTTTATATGAAGGTAAAATTAATCCAATCGCTCAATTCCCAGGAGAGGGTATTGTTGCTTTCGGACAAAAAACTTTACAAGATAAAGCATCAGCACTTGATAGAATTAACGTAAGAAGATTAATGATTAAAGTTAAGAAGTATATCGCTTCAACTTCAAGATACTTAGTATTCGAACAAAATACTTCACAAACAAGAAGTAGATTCTTAAATACTGTGAATCCTTATTTAGAAGGAATACAACAAAGACAAGGATTGTATGCTTTTAGAGTAGTGATGGACGAAAGTAATAACACACCAGATGTTATCGACAGAAATATATTGGCTGGACAGATTTTCTTACAACCAACAAAAACTGCTGAATTTATCGTGTTAGACTTTAACATATTACCGACTGGAGCATCATTCTCGGCATAATTAATTAAAAATAAAAAAGAACTATATTTATAGTAGAATATAATTAGGAGAAAACAAAATGGCAGAAGTATTAGAATTTAACGATATGTTTTATACCAACTTCGAACCGAAGATGAAGAATAGATTCATCATGGAAATCGATGGTATCCCTTCATATCTTATAAAAACAGCAAATAGACCTTCAATTCAGTTTGAAACTATTACCTTAGACCACATTAACGTTAAAAGAAAACTTAAAGGAAAAGGTGAATGGCAAGATATAGAGATTACTCTATATGACCCAATCGTTCCTTCAGGTGCTCAAGCAGTAATGGAATGGGTGAGAACATCTCACGAATCTATTACAGGTAGAGATGGATATGCAGATTTCTATAAGAAAGATATCCAATGTTACCTATTAGGACCAGTTGGTGATAAAATTGAACAATGGACTATGAAAGGTGCATTTATCAATAATGCAGTGTTTAATGATTTAGATTGGTCAAACGCGACTGATCCTGTTGAAATTACTTTAACACTATCTTATGATTATGCAATATTAGAATATTAATACTCCCAAAATATATTTTTATAAAGAAAAAAGTTCTCTTAGTGAGAACTTTTTTTGTGTCTTTATTTTTCTAATTTTTTAAAAGTTATATATTTATATACAAACAAATAAATTAAATGTTATGGCAAATTATGAATTTCCAACTGAAATTATAGACCTTCCATCAAAAGGTAAGGTTTACTCACCAGAAAACCCATTATCAAAGGGTACGGTGGAGATTAAGTATATGACTGCTCGTGAAGAGGATATACTTGCTTCCCAAAATTTGATAAGGAAGGGGGTGGTGCTCGATAAACTCTTTGAATCTGTTGTAGTAGAAGAAGGTGTAAATATTGACGATATTTTAATCGGTGATAAAAACGCAATTCTCTTAGCAACCCGTATTTTAGGATATGGTAAAGATTATCAAGTAGATATAACCGACCCATTCTCAGGCGAACAACAAAAAACAAATATTGATTTAGCTAAAATACAAATCAAAGAAATAGATAGTACTCTTTTAAATTCAAATAACAAATATGAATTTGAATTACCAATTGCAAAGAAAAAGATAGTCTTTAAACTATTATCACATAAAGATGAAAAAGATATTAATGCTGAAATACAAGCACTTAATAGATTAAGTAAAGATAAAGATGGCGTAAGTAGTGAAATAAGTACTCGTTTAAGATATATGATAGAAGAGATTGAGGGTAACAATGATAGAGGATTCATTAATAACTTTGTTAAGAATAATTTATTAGCAAGAGATTCAAGAGTATTAAGAAACTATATACAACAAATTAGTCCAGATTTAGAATTAAAATTTGATTTTACTTCAGATTTAACAGGAGAGAAGGAGGCTCTTGATATACCATTAGGTGCCGGGTTTTTTTACCCTTCCGAATGATTATAGTCTCCAACTACATAATCAAATTTGGGAAATGGTTAACTTCGGTAATGGATTTACTTGGGCAGAGGTTTATACAATGCCTATTCATTGGAGAAGATTCTATTTCAAAAAACTAGTAGATAGTAAAGCAAAAGAAAAAGCAGAATACGATAAAAGTAGTAAAAAGAGTGGTTCTAAAGGACCAAATGTAAGAGTGAGGAAATAATTCCTCACTTTTTTTTTACCCTATATTTATATAAGAACAATTATATAGGAAAAGCACTATGTCTAAAAATAAAATAAATGAAAATATGCTATCTCGTTTCTTTGGAGATGTATTCGATAATTTAAGAGATGGAACTGCTGATAGGTTTATCAGTAAGGTAAGAAAAAGAAAATTCCCAAAAGAAATTGTTGACTCTTTAGAAAAATTAAAAAAAGATAGAGAAGATTTAGCAAAATCTATTGAAAAATACAATAAGCAAGCACAGAAGTTAGGTAAAGATAAAATAAAATAACTTAAGGTAAACAATGGCTGGAGAAAAAAGCAGATTACAATTATTAAAAGAGATTAAAGCTAAGGAACAGGAAATAGCTAAATTCGCTCTTGATAATGACCTGCGCTTTAAAAAAAATAAAGTAGAAGCACTTAAGTTAGAAGCGGATTCAATTGCATTAAAAAAAGAATCTGCAAAAATACTTGAAGATAATTTAAAAACATTTGCATCATCAGAAAAAAGTATAAGTCGTATAAGTAATAGTTACCGAGATTTTAAAAATCAACAAAAAGAAACAAATGATTTAGCCAAATCATTGGGAGACGATATAACTCCTCAACAAGCCAAAGGAATAGCTGAAGTACTCTCACTTTCACGAGATTTATCAGAACTTAATATTGAAGATACAATACAAATAGAAGCAGCAACAAACGAAATAGATAATAAAATAGCTAATCTTCAAAAAGTATTAAAACTAAACGATAAAGTACTCGCCTCTCTTAAAAAACAAAATTTAGCAGGTAGTGATATTGCTAAATCAACTAAAGAAGAAAAAGAGTCATTAAAGGCAAGTACAAAAGCACAAGAACAACTAAAAGAAAAATCAGATGCTTTTTTAGAAACTTTAGAATCTGCAGTAAGACAAGTCTTTAACATTGCTGGATTTTTTGGATTAGCCTTTGCTGCAGCAGGAAAATTTGCAGGGAAAATTGCAGAAACTAATAGAGAAATAGGTAATGTTGGTGGAGGATTGGGTAATCTTTCCTATGAAGTTGGATTACTGAGTTTGTATTTTGATAATACAAATGAAGGCCTTAAAGCATTTTCACAAGAGTTTGGAAATATACCATCAGAAAGAGTTCTTGAAGATACACTCTTAATATCAAAAAATATGGGAGTATCGGCAACCGATGCTGCTAGATTACAACAAAACTTTGCTGGAGTAAATGGTGGTTCAAAGGATATTGCTAATAATATGCTTAAAACCACTCAAGAATTTGCTAATCAGAATAATCTTATACCATCACAGTTGATGGCTGATTTAGCAGCAAATACTGAACAGTTTGCATTGTTTGGAAAAGATGGTGGAAAAAATATATTAGCTGCAGCAGGATATGCAGCAAAACTTGGTGTATCAATGTCTAAAATATCAGGAATAGCAGATAATCTGTTAGATTTTGAATCATCAATAACTAAAGAATTAGAACTTTCTGCTATGTTAGGTAAAAATATTAACCTAAGTAAAGCTAGAGAACTTGCGTATGCGGGTGATTTAAAGGGAGCAACTCAAGAAACATTAAGACAACTCGGTGGAATATCTGCATTCAATCAAATGGATTACTACCAAAAGAAACAAACTGCAGACTTGTTAGGAGTTACTGTTGAAGAATTTAAAAAAATGGCAACCAATCAAGGTCAAGCCAATGATATGACTTCAATAGGAGTTTCTCAATTCGATAGTATGGGTGAAATGATAGCTAATATTGGTAATAGTTATATACCTACAATATTAACAGGAATAGCTGGATTCCTTACTTTAATGGCATTAGCAAATAAAAAAACTGGCATAATGGGAAGAATGTTTGGTGGTATTGGTAGTGCGATAGGTGGAGCAAAAGATAAACTCTTGAATTTTGTAAGTCCCAAAACAATGGGTCCTATGACCAAGATGGGTAAACCTGATATGAGATTCAAGGCAAACAAACAAGGTTCAGGTGGATTAAAATCATTAGCAGAAGGATTAAAAGCTATGGGTAACCCCAAAGTTCTTTTCGGTGCACTTAACTTAATACCAACTGCGTTAGGTATGGTTGCAATGATAGCAGCAATACCAGGTATGTTAGGAATAGGATTACTCGGTAAAATAGCAGGAGCAGGTTTAAGAGCATTCGGACTTGGATTATCTGCATTTGGTGCTACTGTATCTGCTGCAGCTGCTCCTATATTAATAGGATTGGGTATTTTAGCATTACTTGGTGCGGCATTAATTCCTCTTGCATATGCACTTAGTTTAACTGCTCCGGTAATATCTGCATTTGGAGATGTATTAAGAGGAGCATTTGAAGGGATTGCATCAATGATTCCACCAATAACTGATGGATTTTTATCAATCATGGGAGCAATAACTTTAGAAAAAGTAGGACAACTTGCCTTATTCTCATTAGCAGTTGTTGGGTTAGCAGGTTCAATGTATTTACTTGGAACATCACTAGCATTTTTAGGAGCAGTTGGTTTACCAGGATTATTTATGTTAGCTGGACTTGCTGCAATATCTGTACCAATTATAGCTTTAGCATCTATGTTAGGAATCGGTGGTGATAATTCAGAAGAAGCTTCAGCAATAGAACAAGGTGGAGAATCATTAGAACAACAAATGTTAAATCAGTTAAAATTAATGACCTCTGCTCTTGAAAAAGGACATATAATAAAAATGAACGGTCAGACG
>Ga0222716_10003773_pt1 | contig 12026 bp, 14 predicted proteins | sample C33_13DmetaG_FD_165044 | JGI IMG/M metagenome (GOLD analysis project Ga0222716, IMG submission 165044) | Estuarine water microbial communities from San Francisco Bay, California, United States - C33_13D | ecosystem: Environmental > Aquatic > Marine > Unclassified | place: USA: California... | reverse complement strand
AAACTCTTTCTTTTGGATAATAATCATCATCATCCATATAAACAATAATATCTCCTTTAGACTTATCGTGCATAATATTTCTCTTTTTCCCAAGTGGCATTTTTGTATCATATTTATAGTATTTTACTTGCGGAATATCTTTTACAAGGTCTTCAATTAAGTCTGAACCATCATCAATAATAATCCACTCCATTCTATCTTTTGGATAATCTTGGTGATTAAAACATTTTATAGTATATTCCCAAAAAGGACGTCTGTTGAATGTTGGAGTACATACACTAACAAATGGTAGTACCTTTTTGCTATCTTTATCTTTTGATTTTTTTCCCATAATAATAATATTAATTAAATATTTTTATATTATTATTTATTTATATTAATCATAATATTTATTTTAATCATAGTATTTATTTTGCTTTTAATCCTTTGCTAATTTTATATAAAATTAATATAACTAATATACCACTCATAACTCCTGTTGTATTTCTATCAAATGCAAAACCAACTGAACCAATTACTCCAATACAAAATAATATTGTTAATAAATCTGCATGATCTTTCATTATATCAAAAAATTCTAATGGATTGGTTATTGGTATATAAAAGAAATTAAATAATGTGGATAATGTCATATATACATTTGCAAACATATTTCCTAATATTAATCCAAAAAATCCTAATACTGAAATAAATAAAAGGTTAATAAGTAAAAATATATTAAAAAATCCATCATTCACTGCTTTAGAAAATGTTATTAATGATGCTATTATTATATTATCTTTATATTTTGAAAAAAGTTTTAATAATAAAGAACTCACAGCAACACCAATAAATGTCCAATAACAAAAAATAATAAAACCATTTAAAGCATTAGTTGATTCATTATCTGGATTTATTGATATACTAAGACTTATCATTGCAAAAATAAATAAAATTATACATGGAACAATAGCACCAGAATATATACCATCTTTTTTTGAAATTGAATAAAAATAATTATTTTTAATAGAATTAAATACATCATAATAATCTTTTAAAACTTGATCATCATTCGTTATACATTTATCTATTTTTAAAAAAGGAAAAACGGAACCAAGTAAATCTCTATTAATACATAAAATAATAGAAAAAATTGTAGATATAGACATTATTGCAGTAATAATAAATAATATAAAACCAAGTATCGCAAATGGACTAGATGGTATTAATAAACCACATAATAATAAAAAAACTATATTACTTAGAGTAGCTGATGATTTAACATTATTTTGATATTTAGTAGATAAAGTTGAAAGTGTCCAATTCAAAAATGCACGGGTAAATAAGACACAATATAAAAATGTAAAACTAAAAAGTTTAATTGGAATTTTTATAATATTATAACTATCACTATCATGGACATAATCAGCTAAATTATAAGGAAAACGTCTATTATTACTTTCATCTATATTTTCCTCTAATGTTATACATTTTGTGTTATTTCCGTTTACATTTTTGAATTCTAAACTATTGCTATTAAATCCTTCTTTAACTTCACCACCTTTCATAATATAATTCTTTTTAAAACCACCTGATTGAGTTTTTTTTATTGCTTTTTGATAAGGAAATACACATATACTTTTTGGATATAAATAATCTAATAAACTTACCTTTCCGTCTAGTTTTTCGCTTATATTTTTACATTCTTTACTAAAATAATATAAACAGTTTATTGAATTACCATATCTTAACCAAAACTCATAACAACATCCAAATATTGTTGTTACTAACAATATTATGATTGCTCCAATCAATAATTTGAAAAATCTTGTTAAAGTATTAGGGTCATCAAACATAGCACTAAAATATGTTTGAACTGGTTCTTTATGACAAATATTATGTCTTTCACCATCTATATTATAATCAATGCCCATATAATGATCTGTTGGATCACACGCTAATTCTCCTTTTGGTATGAGTGCATAACAACCACCATCAGAATTCTCTTTATTTCTTGGAATGTTAGTCAAATCTTTATTCATTGCTCCACTTGCATCTATTGTTAAAATTTTTGTTTTTGTAATTGGATCTGGTACCATTTTATAAAATCCATCAACTAAATTTGCCTTAGATGGACAATGTTTAATACTTCCTACTTTTTGTTGTATTTCTTCTCCGTAAATTTTTCTATAACTCATAATAATATTAATATTAATATATCTTATTATAATAAAATAAAACAATTTAAAATAATTAAACTATAAATAATTATATTAAATTTTATTGTGTTAAATGAATAAAACAAAAAGTAAAAATAATAAAATAATAAATGATGTTAAATATTATGATTTTAAAGATGTTTTAATTCTTCCAAAATCTAGTAATATAAATTCTCGTTCTCAAGTACATTTAAATAGAAATATTACTTTTAAAAATAAGCTAAATTTTAATGGATTACCTATTATTGCTGCAAATATGACAACTGTTGGCACACTTGATGTTTATAAAGTTTTGAGTAAACAAAAAATTATTACTGCATTACATAAATTTCATAAATTAGAAGATCTTGTTAAATATAATGAAAATCAAGAAAATGTTAAATTAGATCCTGATTATTTTATGATTTCCACTGGAATTAGCGGTACTGACTTTGAAAATCTTGTGTATATTTTAGATAATTTTCATGTTAAATTTATTTGCATTGATGTTGCAAATGGTTATATTAGTAATTTTAAAAGTTTTTGCAAACAAGTTAAAAACAAATATCCATATAAAATTATTGTTGCTGGAAATGTAACCACAAAAGAAGGTGTATTAGATTTGATTGAATGTGGTGTTGATATTATTAAATGTGGTATTGGCCCTGGTAGTGTCTGCACTACACGTATTCAAACCGGTATTGGTATGCCACAATTTAGTTGTATTTTAGAATGCGTTGAAGCCGCAAAAAACAGTGGATGTTATATATTAAGCGATGGTGGAATTAGTTGTCCAGGTGATTTAGGTAAAGCATTTGGTGCTGGTGCGGATTTTGTTATGATTGGTGGTGAATTTGCTGGACATGATGAAAATCCCGGAGAATTAATAGTAGATGAGGAAAGTGGACAAAGTTATAAATTTTTTTATGGAATGAGTTCTAGTTATGCTATGAAAAATAATTATGCTACAAATAATAATACAAATTATCGCTCATCAGAAGGTAGAGAAATTAAAATTAAATATAAGGGAGCTCTAAACAATACTATTGAAAATTATTTGGGTGGATTGCGAAGCACATGTACTTATACTAATTCTGGAAAAATTGAAGATTTAGCAAATAATTGTCAATTTATTTTAGTAAATAATCAATATAATGCTAATTTAGTTAATGGAAAATAAATTCTACTTTTAAATAAATTTAAAGATTATATTTATAAATAAAATTTATAATTATAATATAATATTATAGTAACTAAGTTATGAAATTATTCAATACTAAAATTAATTTAAACTTTATAAAAAATAGTGCTAAATTTTTAATATTAGCATTTTTAATTATTTATTGCATATATATTCTGTATTTTTCATCTTTAAAAACTGTAGAATCTTTTGCGAATACTTCCGATTGCTCAAAATGTGAAGTTAAACCTACTAGTGGAAATTGTATTAAAATTTATGATTTCAGTTATTCAATTATAGATGAATATGATGCCCAAACTGAACTAACGATTTCATTTGAAAAAATAGATACAAGTTATATTTTTTGTCCATGGGAACCAAATTGTGATATTAGTAGTTCTTATAAAGCAAATATGTTAAATCGTGATTCTAGACAATTAAAAAGTAATTCAGAATTAGAAGCTAATATGTTTGGTTCTTTAAATAATATTAGATGTTGTTCTAATAATGATCCATTTTATGCTGCTGAAACTAAAAATTATTATAGTGTATTTGATAATTTAAATACTATAAATAATATTAGTAATATGTGTAATCAATTTGATATAGATTTATCAAATTATGGTGTCTATCCTAAAAGAAATTATGATTCTTTAACTTCACTAGAGAAAACTAATTTAGGATATGTTTTAGATCAAACTAATTATGCAAAAGTTAAAAATTTCTGTTTAAATCATGATAAAACACATGAAAATTATTTTGCAGCACGTTCAAATATTGATGATTTTAGTGGAATATTATTTAAAGTAGATATTAGTGACACTGGTCATGTTTTACAAGATCCAAGATTACGCAAACCTGGTTTAACCAGAAAAACTATTATTGATAACATTATTAGTAAACAACAATTAATAGATATTAGTAATGATGCTATAAAAAAAAAATATAGTAATGGTGATTTTATATTTTATAATGGTAATAAAATTATGAAAACAGATTTTAATTATATAGTAAATGATGTAATAATAGATGTTAGTAATAGCTTTTATCAAGTAATTGATAAACATAATAAACGATTAAATGCATTAAAAACTCTAAATATGAGTAATGCTGATTTTGAACAAACACTTAATATTATATTAACTGATTTAGTTGCTCATTATAATCAAGCACCATCTAATTATAATAATAAAGATGGTTATTATGACAATAGTTATCAAATATTTAATTATACTCCATCAAAAATTACTAATACTGGACAAGGATTTATATCAGAAACTATAGATGCACCGCCTGGTTATAGTAAAACATACATATTAAATGAAAATGAATTTTTAAATTGTTTTGGTCACATTGAATCTGTACCTGATTTAAGTTTTAATTTTACTGCATCAGGGGATTTCTTTGGTTCAAGTGATCCAACTTTAACAACATTTGAACAATCTTCGTCAAATAATTACGGACCCAGTGCCGAACTAGAAATGGAATTAAGAAGACTTCAAAATGTTCCACCTGGAGGTAATGCTCCTGTCGGAGTTATTAATCAATATTTAAATGCAATTAATGGATTTTACGAACGTCATATATCAAATATGTTGGGACCAAAAACACATAGTGCAAATAACCAATTGGTTTTTGAGAATGATAATCTTGAAATTAAAACTCCAACTTTCTTCAAATATGAAACTGATCCAAATAATAAATATGAATGCCAACCAAGTATAACAGGTAATGATAAATTTAAAGATTGTGGTCCAACTGCTTATTATACTGATTTTAAATCATAATATTTGATTTGATTTAATTTAATTTAATTTGGTTAATATTATATTTTTATATATATAATATTAAATGATTTATGGAAAAGATCCAATTACAAAAGAAACAATAGAAATTAATGAATGGTTAGATGAAACTGATGATAATATATTATTAATATTAGATAAATCTGCTAAAAATGTTAGTTTTAGTCGTTCAGATTCTGCTGCAAAAAATAAAATCAATGATAAAATTTATCTCTTTAAAAGAAGTTATTTGCAAGTCCCAGAATTAAAACACATATATCATCAATGTATTCTTGAACAAGGACAACTTATGGTTAATGAAACATTTAAATCAAAAATGAGTTATTATAATTTAGGTTATTATTTGGGTAAACCTATTTTAATTGATTTAAAAGAAGCGATTTCAAAAGATGTGAATAAACATAGAATGTTTAAACTTAATTTTTCTTCTAATGAATTTGATGATTTTATAAATAAAGAATCCTTAATAATGAGTCAAATAGCATTAAGCACAAAAAATTTGTTAAAAGCACCAAAAGGGGCAACAATAGAAGAAAAAAAACGTATTACAGACGCTAATAAAATGGAAACTTATAATGCTAAAAAAAATTTACCAATAAAAAAAGAAGTTTATTTTGAAGAAGTTATGGCAAAAGCATTACTTAATTATTCATATCAATGGGATAGCGCAATTAATTTTTATTTGAGAGTTGGTGAAGATTATTTTAATACACCAGTATTTAAACAACATTATAAACGTTTTGGTAAAACAACAGAAGAAGCTATTGAAAATGTTAAACAAAAAGTATTAGATATTGATAGAGCATTTTTAGAAGCAGCACCAAGAAATGAAAATAATCAAACTTTTTATTATCGGGGTATGCAAAAACCTTTTGAAAAATTAGATAAAGTTGGTAATAAAGAAACTATTAGTAATTTTATTTCTGTTAGTAGTGCGTATAATGTTGCATTAAGATTTTCTGGTATATTACGTGGTTCACTATGTTGTTTATATCGTTTACAAATTGATAAAGGGATTCCAATAATTGATATGGTTAGAACAACCAAATTTAAACAAGAAAAAGAAATATTATTACCTAGAAATCTTGTTTTTGAATTAGTTAGTATTGATGTTATTGAATATCTTAAAAGACATATTCCTATTGCAAATATAAAAGTTCATTTACAAGATAAAGACCAATTCAAATTAACGACTGGATGCAAAAAATTTTTAGTTGGAAATATTGTTCCTTATAGCCCTTATTATATTGTTAATGAAACCAAAAAAGCAGACAAAAAGGCAGACAAAAAAACTGCAGCAAAAGATGAAAATAAAAAACCATTAAAAATAGATGCTAAATATGAAGAATTAATGGAAAATCATAAAATTGCTCTTATAGGAAAAAGATGCCCTAAAGGCTACAGAATACACAAACCCACAAATATGTGTGAATTTTTTGGCCAAGCTCAAGGTAAAACTCAAACTCAAAGTAAACCAAGAACTAAAAAAAATTCTCCAGTTAAAACAGGTGTCAAAAAACCGAGGTGTAAAAATGGAACTCGTCGTAATCCTAAAACCGGAAATTGTGAGGCAATTTAAAGCTTTGGGGGTTCTCAAAAAAATTGATTCGAATATTTTTTGTTATTTAAATAGTAAAACTCTCAAAAAAGAGACAAAAAAAACACTCAAAAACCTCCCAAAAAAAATGGAGGGAGAGGACCGCCACGACCTTCTCTTGCGCAACGAATACTATGATTCGTTCGAAGAAGACAATGGAGAGTATCGCAACATTCTTTTGACAACAAAAGAATATCAAGATGCTCTTGTTTGGGATGTTGAGGATCTGGTTGAGACAATGAATAAGTTAGCTATATAAATTATATAGCTAACTTATCAAAAAAGAAAAAGGGAAAAAAGAACACGAAAAAAGTAAAAAATAATTTTTTATTTTATGTTTTTTACTTCTTTTTAATTGCTTCTTTTGTAATATATAAATGCAGCAGTTGCTCCTAATACTTGCGCTACTATATACATAGCCATTGTTTTTAAATCCAATTTATCATTTAATAACATCATATAACTTACAGCTGGATTATAATTACCACCAGATATCCACCCTCCCAATAATATTACTAAAGTTAAAGTTAAACCAATGTAAAGAGCATTAGAACTTCTTATTATTACTGATAAGAAAATAAATGTTCCAAGAAATTCAACAATAAGACTAGGTATCATTATTTATAATATATTATAATGAGAGAAAATATTATTTTGTTATAATATTATTTTCTCTCATTATATTAGATAATTAAAACTATGAAAAAATATGATATAATAATTGTTGGTGGTGGAATAAGTGGAATATATACTATGTATAATTTGAAAAAAAATTACCCTAATTTAAAAGTTTTACTTCTTGAAAAAAACGAGAGATTTGGAGGAAGAGTTTATACTCATCATGAAAAAGTAGATAACGTGGATTACATCATGGATTTAGGCGCTGGACGCATCGGTCATCATCACAAATTAATGGTTAATCTAATCAAAGAATTGAAATTGGATAAATATATGCATTCCATTACTAATACAGAAAATTATATAGAATATAATTCTAATAGTGGAGAGAGCAGTAATAAAAATTCCATTAAAGAAAAATATAGTAAGCTATTATATACTTTTTTTAATAGTAAAAAATTAAGTGAATTAAAACAATCATTTTTAGAAAGTTTAAGTTTAAAAGAATTATTAATGAAATTTTTCAATAAAAAAGATTATAATAATATAGAAAACACTTTTGAATATAAACAAAAATTAGAACATTTTAACTCATATAATGCAGTTAAATATTTTAAAGAAGATTATAATTTGAAAAGTAATTTTTTTATTATGACTAATGGATTAAGTAGTGTAATTGATTCTATGATTGCTATTGTCTCTCAAAATAAAAATTACAAACTTAAAAAAAATGCATATGTTAACAATATAAACTATAATAGTGATATTAAAAACTATGTTATAAAATATAAAAATAAAAATAATGATAATGATAATGATAAACTGGTTACTGCTAGTGCTAATTATATAATATGTGCATTACCTCGTTCCGATTTAATAAAATTTAATATTTTAAAAGATTATACGAGTGATTTAAATACTATTAACGAAATTAGTAAAGTGCGTATTTTTGAAATATATGATAAAAATGAAAATGGAGAAATGTGGTTCAAAAATATACCTAAAACAGTAACAAATGAAAAATTACAATTTATTATACCTGTTAATGTTGAAACAGGTTTAATAATGTCTTCATATAATGAGAATCTCTCAACTCATAGTAATTATTGGAATGAATTAAAAAAGAAGGGTACATCTATTTTAGCAAATATATTAAATAAAAAATTAAGTGCTATTTTTAATATAGATGTTCCTAAAAGTAAATACATTAAATTACATTATTGGCAATCTGGTGTTGCATGTTGGAAAAAAAATGTACATAGTTATTATGTCTCTCATAAAATATTAAATTTAATGCCTAATTTTTATATTTGTGGAGAGAACTATTCTAATTATCAAGCTTGGTGTGAAGGTGCTTTAAACAGTTCTTTACAAGTTATTGCAAAATTAGATTGTGTTTTAAAACATAAGAATAATAATAAAACAAAAAAATATAAAAAAATTAAAGTTAATACTAGAAAAATTTGAGAGAATGCTATAAAAATGTTTTATTTTTATTATATAATGAATAAAACAAAGAAATATATTAAATATATTAAAAATACGTCCAAGAAAACCCAACAGAAGCAATTCTTTTATAATCCTAATGATCCTAAAAAATCATTTGATGTATATATTGATAAAGATCCATCTAATACTATTAGTATTAAATATAGCAATACTGGTGATATAAAAAAAACTATTAAAAAATTAGAGAGATTATATAAAACAAAAAAATATCCACATAAACGTATATGGCAAGTTGGTATGATTATGAAAGTAAGAATGGAAGCAATGTTAAAACATAAAAAAACTCGTTATAAAAAAGCTAAGTATGTGAGAGAACGGTATAATTTAACAAAAAAATATTTTAAATTTTTAGGACAACGTAGTAAAGCAAAAACTTTTAAAGAAAGAAAAAATATGAAAATTAAAATATAATTATTATATAAATGTGGGTAATTTATATGTTAATAGAATTTCCAAAAATATTAGCTTCATTTTTGGTAGATTTTTTTTATTTTATATGGCGTTATACTATATACTATTTTTTTGCAAGTATAACAAAAAATCCTGAAAAAATTCAAACAATAAAACAATAAAAAATATTTAATTTATATTTTTTATTTTTAAAATATAAATTAATGAGAGACTGTTGTAAAACTGGAAAAAAAGCAAAAAAATGCAAAAACAAAGATGGGAAAGTTTTTAATCTTCCACGTCGCTTCACTAAAAAACGCTGCTTAAAAAAAATAAAAGGCTTCACAATGAGGGCATCATGTGCTCCGTATAAATATTGTAAAAATAGGATTAATTAGAATTTTTTGCATACATTTTAAATAGAGTTAAATCTTTAAATAGTTTTAAATAAAATTGATAATAATATAAATAGTAGTTATTAAACCTAATACCAATAAATCTATAAAAAAAAATGTCATGGGAAATTTTACCTACAGAAATTTGTGTATATATTCTTAAAATTAGAAATAATATTAGAAATAATGCTTCAAAAAAAATTCAAAATGCTTGGAGAAAATATATAGTAAATGATTGTGTTGCTATAGACTTTGCATTAGAAATAGAAATAGATCAATTTAATCAAATAATGGTATTTATTCCATCAACAGCAATAATACTAAAATATTGTTTATCAATGTGTAGCGGCAAATTTTATTTAAATTTTTGGAAAACATTAGCAGAAAATTTATATACTAGTTTACAATTTTATAAATATCCTGAAAATGAATGGCTCACTCCACAAGCAATTAATTATAGAAAAATAAAAATTCAATACAATAAATTATTAGAAAAATTTAATTTTAAACATTTTCATACATTAGTATAATTATAAAACTTTTGAGGGTTCTCTAAAAAATTGAATAGAAAAAAATTATAATTATACTAATATATCAAATAAAGCAAAAAGCAAAAGCAAAGCAAAGCAAAGCAAAGCAAAGCAAAGCAAAAGCAAAAGCAAAAGCAAAAGCAAAAGCAAAAGCAAAAGCAAAACACAAAAACAGAAACAAAAATGGCTTGTAATTTTTGCTATGTTTGCGATCACTATGTATATTGTTTGTCTGAACCATGTAATGGATGTCATGGATGTGTCAATAAAGATAATATTTGTTGGAATTGTGAAAACAATCCAAATTCAACAGTAAATTTTGTTGTTCTCAATATTATAATTAAGACTCCACCAAATAATAATATTATAAAATCCACAAAAAATACACAGACAGATGAAAATTTAAATTTACCATAAATATACATGACTTAATATTTTAGGAGTATAATAACCTTTAGATTTTTTCTTTTCTAATGCTATTGCTTGTCCGCGTTTTTTTGTTCCTGAATGTCTTGAAAAATAATTTTGCATACGACGACGAGTATTATGATTTTTATGAGCATATAATTTTAATGGCGTGCGGTCTTTAAATTGTTCATAATCTGATGCTCCAAAATGAAGTTTGCGTATTTTTTTTGTTTTTTTATCTCGAATAAATGCTGTATATTTTTTTCCAAGAGGACCTCTCTCAAATCTTAATATTTTTTCTTTCATTTTTATTGATTTAATTATAATATATTAAATTATTTTATTATATTATAATTAAATAATTAATGATTTTGCCCTTTGAGTATAAGTTATTATTTATATTTTGTTTATGGTTATGGATATTATCATTATTATATTATTTTAATTATATTAAATTCTCTCCTCTATATTTGGTTTTTTTTGCATTTATTTTTACTAGTTATAGAGAAATAATTCTTAATAATAATTATCATCCTTTTTTTATGAAATTATCAATATTAATTATAGAACTTTTTATTTTATTAATGGTTATTAGAAAACATTTTTTTATTGATAAAAAAAAAATTATACATATAAATAATATTTTTATTAGTTTATTTATTTTTTTTATATATTTATTATTTTTAAAAATTACATTAAATAAAACATTTTATGAATATTATTTTATTGATTTATATAAATAAAAATATTTAATTAATATAATAAACTTTATATTATATTAATTATGAATGTTCCAATTAAATATTTACCAAAACGTCTCTCCAAAAAAGATAAAGCAAAACAAAAAAAACAACTTAAAAAATCTAGAGCTGCATATAAAAAAGGAATTTATATAGATAGAAAACCATTAAAATCATTTAAAAATAAAAAATCACAACATCTTATAAATGCTGAAAAATTATATAAAGTTAATAAAGTCGTTATCAATAATAATTTAGCAAAAAAAACTGGTTGCTCCATTAAAGCATTAAATAAAATTGTTAAAAAAGGACAAGGAGCTTATTATTCATCCGGTTCTCGTCCAAATCAGAGTGCACACAGTTGGGGTATTGCACGTTTAGCATCATCAATAAGTGGAGGCAAAGCAGCAGCAATAGATTATAATATTTTGCAAGAAGGCTGTCTAAAAAATTCTAAAGCATTAAAATTAGCAAAAAAATCACGTATTAAAAATGGCTATGGAACACGTAAAGTTCCCAAAACTAAATTATAGATTTTTTATTTATTTTTTAGCATATTTACGACCATATTTCATCCAAAGTAAAACACTAATTGTAAAACCTAATAAAAACCCTGCTACACATTGATCGGGATGTTCGGCTAAAAACAATTGTGTTATCAAAGGACCTATGAAAAA
>Ga0222716_10003771_pt1 | contig 12028 bp, 10 predicted proteins | sample C33_13DmetaG_FD_165044 | JGI IMG/M metagenome (GOLD analysis project Ga0222716, IMG submission 165044) | Estuarine water microbial communities from San Francisco Bay, California, United States - C33_13D | ecosystem: Environmental > Aquatic > Marine > Unclassified | place: USA: California... | reverse complement strand
ATTGTAACCAGTGGAATAGGTGGTGATGGTGGACAGGGTTCAAGGAACATAATAATAGGTAGTAATTCTGGTTATAGCGTAACAACTGGTTCTGATAACATAATGTTAGGTTTTAATTCTGGTTATAGTACCACATCTGGTTCATACAATGTATTTCTTGGTGGATCTACTGGTAGGTGTAACACAACAGGTAAACACAACGTATTTATAGGTGATAAAAGTGGTTGTAGAAATACAATAGGTACATACAACGTATTTATAGGTAAAAGTGCTGGGCAATGCAACACAACAGGTGTAGCTAACATAGCTTTAGGAGAAAATGCTGGTAGATATAACTTAGTAGGTCTAAACAATATATCTATAGGTAAAAATGCTAGTTGTAAAACTACAGGTAGTGGAGTTGTTTCTCTTGGTGCATATGCTGGATGGTGTGGAACTAATGCAGCTTGTAGTGTAAATATTGGTTATTTTGCTGGAAGATCCGTTAGTGGTGCATGTAACGTTGCAATTGGTTTTGCAGCAATGATGCAAAATGCTTCTCAGGCAAATGTCGGAATAGGAGCTAGAGCAGGACAAAGTTTAGAAGATGGTGCTGCATGTAACGTTATGCTTGGGGCACAAGCTGGTTGTCAAGCTCTTAATGGAACTAATAACATTGCCATTGGATTTGACGCTCAATTATCTTCTACTACAGCAAGTAATGAAATTACAATTGGTAACGTAACCCACAATCTATTAAGAATTCCAGGTTTAGGATCAACAGATGGCCAAGTTTTAACATATAGTTCATCTTGTGGTGGTATCGTATTAGCGGCTGCTTCAGGTGGTGGTGGTGGATGTGACTGGTCAGTAAACAGTAGTAATACTAATATTACAGTACAAGATAGTCCAAATACAAACATTGGCGGTTATCAAAATACTCTGGTTGGTTTTAGTGCTGGTGCGTGTACAACAACAGCTGGTGGTAACACATTTATTGGTGCAGGTGCTGGATATTTTAATTCAACTGGTGGTTACAACACCGTTCTAGGTAGAAATGCTGGTTATGAGATAACAACAGGTTGTTGCAATGTAGTTTTAGGAACTTTTGCAGCTGCAGGATGTGGACAATGTATATTATCTACAGGTAGTAATAATATATTAATTGGTCATTATGCTGCGCCTTCATCTTCTGCAGCAAGTAATGAAATCACAATTGGTAACGTAACCCATAGCCTATTAAGAATTCCAGGTTTAGGATCAACAGACGGTCAAGTTTTAACATATAGTTCATATTATGGTGGTATCGTATTAGAGCCTATTCCAACAGCAGCTGTTAATAGATGTGGCGCTGCTAACATTGTAACCAGTGGAATAGGTGGTGATGGTGGACAGGGTTCAAGGAACATAATAATAGGTAGTAATTCTGGTTATAGCGTAACAACTGGTTCTGATAACATAATGTTAGGTTTTAATTCTGGTTATAATATCACATCAGGTTCTAACAACATATTTTTAGGTCGTAATGTTGGGGATAATATATCTACTGGTCAACGTAACGTAATAATTGGTGCTTATGCTGCTTGTGCTGTTACAAATAATGATACACAATTTCAAACAATTGTAGGTTTTAGAGCTGGTCAAAAAGTTTCATCACAATCAAGTACTATGATTGGTGCTTATGCAGGTCAAAATATAACAGGTCGTTACAATGTGTTTATGGGTATCAATGTTGGTAGAAATATGACAACAGGTGGTTGTAACGTTGCTATCGGAGCAAGTGCTTTAATTTCAGGTACTTCTTCTACACATATGACTGCTATTGGACATGATGTTGCTAAAAATGGTTGGTTCTGTAATTCAGTAGCAATTGGTAGTAACCAAATGATAGGAACTGCAACGGTTTCGACACAATATACTATTGCTATTGGTAGTATAAACATGACATGTTTGACTACTGGTAAATACAATATTGCTATTGGTGGAAGAAACATGTGTAGTTTTGGTAGTGGTACAAGTAACATTGCTATAGGTACTACAACTTTAGCAGCTGCCACATATGGTACTAATAACGTAATGGTTGGAGATGAAGCTGCACAAGCCTCACACACTGAAATACATAACAACATTGGTATAGGTAAATCTGCATTAAAAGTTGTTGCGGCAAACTGTAATATTGGTATTGGTAGTTTTGCTGGATGTTCTTTAGTAACAGGAACAAATAACGTTCTTATTGGTTACAATGCTCAGGCATCTTCTACTACAGCAAATAACGAAATCACAATTGGTAACGTAACCCATAACCTATTAAGAATTCCAGGTTTAGGATCAACAGACGGTCAAGTTTTAACATATAGTTCTGCTTGTGGTGGTATCGTATTAGCGGCTGCTTCAGGTGGTGGTGGTGGTGGTGCTATTAATATATGTAACAGTAATAACGTTGTATCTTGTATAGGTGGTGATGGAGGATCAGGTACACACAACGTACTTATAGGTCAATATACAGGCTCTCTATGTACTTTAACTGCAAGTGCTCAATCAAACATTGCTATCGGAAGAAGTGCTTTAAAAACAATACACACTGGTAATCAAAATATTGCTATTGGTGATTACAACATGGCATCACTTACTTCTGGTAAATATAACATAGCTTTAGGTGCTTTTGCAGGAGGATGTTCTACAGTTGGATGTTACAATATCGGTATTGGTAATAGTACACTATCTTATGTTGGTAATAATGTCACTTCAATAGGTAACATTGGTATTGGTTCTCAATCAGGTAAATGGACATCTACATCTAAATATAACATTGCTATAGGACATAAATCTGCTTACGGCGCTTATGCATCTTTTACTGGTGTAGCTGGTAATATTGCAATGGGTTACAATTCAGGTAACTCTAAATCTTGGAATAACATTACAATAGGACAATGTGCAGGATATGCCAACAATTCTGGTATGTCAGGTAGCAGTAACATTGGTATTGGTACAAGTGTTTTCAGTGCTTCTGGAATGACAATAAGTGCGTATTCAAACACCGCTATTGGTTCTTATGCAATGAATAAAATAAACACTGGTGGAAAAAACACCGCTGTGGGTGCTAATTCAATGGAGTGTATTACATCTGGTGAAGGTAACGTAGCAGTTGGAAACTATTCTTTGCATGATAATGAGGGTGGTTGTGACAACATTGCAGTGGGTAGATTTGCAATGTCTTCTTTTATGACTCCATTTAACTTGCAAAAAAACGTTGCAATTGGAGGTCAAGCCGCATGTACTTTTAATGATGCACAATGTCACGTTGTTTTAGGATACGGTGCTGGAAGAACCACAACAACAGCAACTAATAATATAATAATTGGTGCTTACGCTAGTGCATCTACTGATACAGCAAGTAATGAAATTACTTTAGGTAATACTTCACATACATGTATAAGAGCAAACGTTACAACTATATCATCATTATCAGATCAAAGAGATAAAACAAACGTATGTGACTTAAATGTTGGATTGTGTTTTGTAAATGATTTAAGACCTGTAACATTTGATTGGGATAGACGAGATGGTACAATGGCTGGTCATAAAGATGTTGGATTTATTGCACAAGATTTAGACGCATTGCAACAAAAATATGACATAGAAGAAAATCTGAAAATTGTATTAAAAGAAAATCCTGAAAGACTTGAAGCAACTCCAGGTAAATTAATACCTATATTAGTAAAAGCAATACAAGAGTTGTCTGCTGAAGTTAAAAAACTAAAAGAAAACAAATAGTATAAATAACTATATAATATATTAAGTGAGGTAAATAATGTTAGATACATATTTTGTTGAAGGTGGTATTGGTAAACATATCATGTTCTCTTGTCTTATAGACAAGTTAGTAGAAAAGGCTGGTGAGCCTATACAAGTGTACACACCCTATGTTGATGTATTTGCTAATAACATGAAAGTGAAATTAGCATTTGATGCTAACACAATTCCAAATAACGATACTAGAATAAGACAATCCGATAATATCTATTTTTGCGAACCATACAAATCAAACTTTATGTTAGGTAAAGAGCATTTGGTAGAGTCATATTGTAAACTACATGGTGTAGAATTTAAAGATACGATGGCACCTACAATGTACACAACGCATTTAAAACCACAAGCTGAGAAGTGGTTAGCAGATAACAAAATTACAGGTAAATATGTTTTAGTACAGTTTACAGGAGGTCAAGCACCAGTAGGATGGAATCAAAATAATATCTATAATTCGGCAAATCCAGGCAGAAATTATCCACAATTTCTAGCACAACAAGTAGTTAATATACTAAAAGAAAATGATTCAAATTTAACTATTATTGATTGTACATTGCCAAATGAACCTGGTTATATGAATACAATTAAGTGTACAGAAAGATATGCTGTTATACATGAATTATTAAAAAATTCTGAAGGGTTTATAGGTATAGATTCTTCATTAAATCATATGTCAGCTTCTACAAAAACAAAAGGTGTTGTTGTATGGGGCTCTACAAAGTGGACACAATTTGGTTGGTCACATAATAAAAATTTATCTTACTTTATGAAAGATAAATGGGATGATAGTAAATATAATGATGTTGATCCTAGAAACATTATGGTCGATCCAAATGATGTTGTTAAGGCATATATAAATAGAGATAAGTTAAGTAAAAACCAAACTAACGAGGTTTACTGCTTGACGGTATAATAATCATTACTATATAACAAAAGAAGGAGTATGATATGATTACAATAGACGAAAGACAATATGATGAGGCAAATTTATCTGACAAAGGTAGAGTTGCATTAGGTCAAATTGTTAGAATACAAGGTAAAAGACAACAGTTGCAAGGTGAACTAGGTGATTTAGCTATTTCTGAAAAACACTATTCAGATGTTTTAAGAGAAGAGTCTAAAGACTTAACAGAAATTACACCTGAAACTGAAACTGCTACAAACGTTGCATCAGCAAACGGAGTAGATACGTCAGCGCCTATCGAAACTAAAACTGAAGAAGTAACTGCTGAAGAAATCAATTAAGTAGTAAGTTATATTACAAAATGAAACGATATTACTATTTACTTGGTTTACCTAGAGCTGGAAATACATTATTTGCATCTTTATTAAATCAAAATAAAGATATTGCTGTTACAGCAAATAGTCCCACAGTTGAGTTAATGGGTGCATTTAATAACGTAGTAAGTACGTTACCTACTGTAAGAAACTTTCCCGATTATAGAGGTATAGACAATGTTCGTAATAATTTCTATGACCTCTATTTTCAACATTATCCTCAAAAATATATTTTAGATAGAGCACCTTTAAGGCCATTTCTTTTAAATAGTTTTCAATCAATTATAAAAAATAAAGTTAAAATTATTATACTTTGGAGAGATTTATTTGAAGTATTGGCATCATTTTTGAGTTGGTCTGAAAATCGTTTTACTAATATGTTTGGAGATATGAAAGACCATGCAGAAAAAATAGATTTTCTTTTAGATCCAAAAAAAGGTAATTTACCTACACAGTTAGCTAATGTAAGAGAGTTTTCTGAGTATGAGTATTTAGATATAGTTCAATATGTAAAGTATGATGATTTAGTAAATGACACTGAAAATACTATTAACAAGGTATATGATTTTTTAAATATACCTAGGTTTAAACATAGATTTGATAACTTAAATCAACTTGAATTAAATAATACAAAATATATTGATCAAGGTATATATGGAGAGGGCCTACATACTATAAGAACTGATGTAGTTAAAAAAAGAGATTATGATTATATGAAATATATACCAAAAGTATCATATGAGAAACATAAACATTTAAACTTTGTACCATATTCTAATTTATGATAGGAAACTTAACAGGACATATAGATGTATTAAAAGATTTTAAATCAAAAAATATTGATTTAAAGGAAGTTTTAGATATAGGTGCATATGAAGGTGAGTGGACTTATCACTGTAAACAAATATATCCAGAAGCAAATGTTTTAATGATTGAAGCAAATGCAGATATGGAAGAACATTTAAAAAAAATTGGACCATATAAAATAGAATTATTAAGTTCTGAAACTGATAAAGAAGTTGTATTTCATAAAAGTTTGATGAACCATAAAACAGGTAGTAGTATATATCCTGAAAATGTTGCTGAACATAAGTTTGAAGAAGTAAAGTTAAAAACTAAAAAACTAAGTGATGTAGTTGAAGATAAAAACTATGATCTTATTAAATTAGACACACAAGGATCTGAATTGGATATTATAAATGGTAGTAAAAGTATATTTGAAAATACAAAATATTTAATGATTGAAGCTCAAACACTTGAATATAATCTTGGCGCACCTCTTTTTGATTTTACTTACAAGTATCTAAAAGATTTATCTTTTAAATTAGAACATATATATAACTTTGAAAGTCAAACTTTTACAAATATTAATACCACGTTTAACATGTCATTTGATATGTTATGGATTAATGAAAGAAATTTATGAAACCATCAGGTGGAAGTGAAATACAAAGATGGCATTTAGAAGAAAATTTAAAAGAAAATGAATTAGATGGTATTAATTTAATTACATCTACTTGTCATCCTGATCTAATAGATAGGTCTAAAATTAATGTTGTTTGGCAACAATTAAGTTGGGATCAACAAAATGTACAATATATGGCTGATAGAAGATTTGTAGATTCAGTTCAGTATTTTGTATATAATAGTCATTGGTGTTATCAACGATTTAGAGAGAGATTTGCTATACCTGAATATAAATCTACTGTAATTAAAAATGCAACATATAAATTTGATAATGTAGAAAAATCTAAAGATGGTAAAATTAAATTAATTTATACCTCAACACCTTGGAGAGGTTTAAATGTATTAGTAATGGCCATACAACATTTAAATAAAACAAGAGATGATTTTGAGGTGGATGTATATTCTTCTACAAAAATTTATGGTTCAGATTTTGAAAAAAGTGAGCAAGATAAGTTTAAACCTTTATTTGATGCATGTTCAAATACTAAAAATATTAATTATAAAGGGTATGGCACAAATGAAGAAATAAGAAAATCACTAGAACGAGCACATATATTTTCATATCCAAACAATTGGGAAGAAACATCATGTATTGCAGCTATTGAAGCATTAACTGCTGGTTGTTATGGTGTAGTTACAAACTTTGGAGCTCTAGTTGAAACATGTACTGATTTTGTAACTTATGTAGATTATGAACCAAACGTTGAATTATTGGCTCAAAGATACGCAATAGTACTTAGTAAAGTAATTGATAAATATAAAAATAATGAATATGATAATCTTTTAAAACAACAGGTAAATTATTATAATAGTTTTTACAGTTGGGATTATAGAATGTTACAATGGAGGGACTTTTTTAAGTCTATAAAAAATGGCAGATAAACCTGGAATTTGGTTAGGCACACCATGTCACTCAAACGTGTCAGTTCACTACATGCAATCTGTATTAAATTTAGCAAGAGCTTGTTGGATGAACAATATACCCTTTGCAAACTTTGGTATGCAAGGTTCACTTATAACTCATTTAAGAAATCAAATATTATCTGAATATTTACAAAGTGATCCTATCTATACACATTTTTTATTTTTAGATGCTGACATTTATATTCAACATGAAACTGTTTTAAAAATGTTGCAGTTTGATAAAGATGTTATTTGTACTCCCTATCCTAAGAAAACATTTAATTGGGAAAAAGCATGGAAAAGAGTTGGTCAAGGAAGAGTTAAAAATGCTGATGATTTAAGAAGATCAGGATTTGAGTTTCCTACTAAAAAAGATGGGTTCTTATCTGAAATGACACCAGAAGGCCTTATAGAATTAACACATGCACCAACTGGAACATTATTAGTTAAACGAGAGGTCTTTCATAAAATGATTAATCATTATCCAGAAAGAGAAGTAAAAGAATTTATGCAAGATCAAAAAACTATAAAAACATATAATTACAACTTTTTTGATGTTTACCATGACCCTAAAACAAAAGAATACTTTAGTGAAGACTTTGGTTTTTGTAGATTGTGGACTGAAATAGGTGGCAAATGTTGGGCATATGTTACTGAAGATGTTGCACATATAGGTGATTTTCAGTATTTTGGTAGAATGTTTGACGACTTTGAGTTTGTTGGAAAAAAGGGTACTGTACCGTCAGATTTTAACATAGGTAAATATAATAAAAAAGTATAATCTTCTTTAATAGGTTACTATTATAAATATACCATAGAATTATAAAGGAATACTATGGCAAATCCATCAACAAGAGAAGAATTAAAACAGTATGCCCTAAGAACACTAGGGAAACCTGTAATTGAAATCAATGTAGATGATGATCAATTAGAAGATAGATTAGATGAAGCATTGCAATATTTTGCTCAATATCACTATGATGGTGTTGAAAGAACATATTTAAAATATCAGGTTACTCAATCAGACGTAGATAGAATTAAATCTCCATCTGGAGATACTTCTCAAACAGTTACAAAAAATTCAGTTTCAACAACATGGACTGAACAAAATAATTACATTGTTGTTCCAGAACCAGTATTAGCTGTAACAAGAATTTTTCCACTTTCAAATAGAGGTAATCAAAATTTATTTGATATTAGATACCAATTAAGATTAAATGATTTATATGATTTTTCTTCAACATCAATTATTCATTATGATATGGTGTTAAGACATTTAGATTTTTTAGATCACATACTTGTTGGCGAAAAACCTATTAGATTTAATCAATATAATAATAGATTATATGTAGATATGGATTGGAAAACAGATATAACTGTAGGTGAATATCTTGTTATTGAATGTTTTAGAAAATTAGATCCAACTACAATGACAGATGTATATAATGACATTTTTTTAAAAAGATATGTTACAGCCTTATTTAAAAGACAATGGGGTGCAAACTTATCAAAATTTAATGGTGTAGCAATGTTAGGTGGTGTTACACTTAACGGACAACAAATATTTTCAGAAGCACAGGAAGATATAAGAAAACTAGAAGAAGAAATAAGAGGCACATACGAAACGCCTGTAACATATATGATAGGATAATGACATGCCAGTCAATCATTACTTTCAAGGCGGTAACGGTATCGGAAACGATGCTGAAAAAAGACTACACGAAGATTTAATTATAGAAGGTCTTAAAATCTACGGCCAAGATTGTTATTACTTACCAAGAACATTAGTTAACCATGATTTAGTCTTAGGAGAGGATGTACTCTCTAAATTTGATGATTCGTATATGTTAGAAATGTATATAGAAACAACTGAAGGATTCCAAGGAGAACAAGAATTAATTAACAAGTTTGGTTTAGAAATAAGAGATGACACAACATTTGTTATAGCAAAACGAAGATGGCAAAATCAAGTAGATAATACAGCAACATTAATTAAAGACGGTAGACCTAACGAAGGTGATTTAATATACGTACCTTTATTTAATTCTTTCTTTGAAATACAATTTGTTGAAGATCAGGAACCTTTCTTTCAATTAGGCAATCTGCCAGTTTATAAATTACGTGCTACAAAATTTGAGTACAGCTCAGAACAAATTGATGGCACTATACCTCAATTGAAAGAAGCAGAAACTAATTTATCTATTGATCTATTACAAAATCAATTAGAATTAGAAGATGGTAGTAAAATGTTATTAGAATCTACAGACACAACCTTAGGTAATATTGATTATCTAATATTAGAAAACGATACATTTAATTTGGCTGCTCAAACAAGAGATTACGCTGATAATGATACATATGAATCAGATGCTGGTTTTGGAACTGTATCGACAGCAGATGATATATTAGATTTTACTGAAAGAAATCCTTTTGGTGAAGTAGATGAGGAAAGTTTATAATGTTTGGAAGAAGATTTTACCACGAGTCATTAAGAAAAGTTGTCGTTGCATTTGGTACAATATTTAACAATATAATCATTCATAGAACAAATAGTGATGGTGATGTTGTACAAAAAATAAAAGTACCTTTAGCATATTCTCCTAAAGAAAAGTTTTTAGTAAGATTAGAACAACAACCAGACTTAACACAAAAAGAATTTTCTGTTACTTTACCTCGTATGGGTTTTGAAATATCTGGAATATCTTATGACGCAAGTCGTAAATTACAAAGGATTGGCAAATTTAAAAATGTTAATACGTCAGATGCTTCTAAAATGTATTATCAGTATAATCCTGTACCTTATAATATATCTTTTAACTTATATTCATTTACAGCAACTGCTGAAGGTGGTTTACAAATTATAGAACAAATATTGCCATATTTTCAACCTGATTACACAGTTACAATAAATGCTATTCCTGAAATGGGAATTAAAAGAGATGTTCCTATAACTTTAAATAGTGTAAATTATTCTGATACATATGATGGTTCATTTACAACAAGACGAGCTGTTAACTATACTTTAAGTTTTACAGCAAAAACTTATTTGTATGGTCCTATTTACTCTGGTAAAGTTATTAAAGAAGTACAGTCTGATTTATATAGTGATACAGATACAACAAGTAAAAGAGAAGAAAGAATAGTTGTTATTCCTAATCCAACAAGTGCTGATGCAAATGATGATTTTGGATTTACTACAACTATAAGTACCTTTACTGATTCTAAAAATTATAACCCAACAAGTGATGGTGATGAATAATTATGAGTATAGACGACAAAATAAATGAGGCTCTTGGTATCTCTACTGAACAAAAGCCTGCTACAAAACAAATAATCAAAAAAGAATTTACTCCACCTGTTCCAAGAATAGAAGACAAAAATAAGGAAGATATAGATAACGATTACAAATATAGTAGAGAAAATTACTATAATCTTATTGAAAGAGGCCAAGACGCAATACAAGGTATATTAGATATTGCAAACGAAAGTCAACACCCTCGAGCCTATGAAGTTGCAGGTAATCTTATTAAACAAGTTGCTGATACAGTTGATAAGTTACAAGACTTACAAGGTAAACTTAAAACCCTTAAGGATGTTCCTAACAAAACTAATAATACAAATATAAAACAAGCATTGTTTGTAGGTTCATCAGCTGAGTTACATAAACTTTTAAAAAATAAAAATACACAAGTTCAAAGTGACGAAGACAAAGATTTTAAAAAGGTAAATGATGAGTGAAGCATATTTAGGTAACCCAAATCTTTACAAAGCAAATCTCAAACAAGAATATACTGAAGAACAAATAAGAGAGATTGCAAAGTGTATGGATGACCCTATACACTTTATTTCACAATATACTAAAATTGTAAACATAGATGAAGGATTAGTATCGTTCAATATGTACGATTTTCAAAAACGTATGGTCAATACGTTTCATAATAATAGATTTTCTATTTGTAAACTACCAAGACAGTCTGGTAAATCAACAACCATTATTGCATATCTATTACATCAAGTAATCTTTAATGACAATATCAATGTGGCCATACTTGCAAACAAAAGTTCTACTGCTAGAGATTTATTAGGTAGACTTCAATTAGCATATGAGAATTTACCTAAATGGTTACAACAAGGTGTATTAAACTGGAACAAAGGTTCACTTGAATTAGAAAACGGATCAAAGATACTTGCAGCTGCAACATCATCATCTGCTATTCGAGGTGGTTCATTTAATATAATCTTCCTTGACGAGTTTGCGTTCATACCTAATAATATATCTGAACAATTTTTTAGTTCAGTTTATCCTACAATTTCATCTGGTAAAAAATCTAAAGTTATGATTGTATCTACACCTCATGGAATGAATATGTTTTATAAACTATGGAATGATTCAATACATAAAAGAAACGATTATGTACCTATTGAAGTGCATTGGTCAGAGGTTCCAGGACGAGATGAAAAATGGAAACAAGAAACAATACGTAATACAAGTGAGGCTCAATTTACTACCGAGTTTGAGTGTGAGTTTGTAGGTTCAGTTGATACTTTAATTAATCCATCTAAATTAAGAATGTTATCACACAGTACACCATTA
>Ga0222716_10003768_pt1 | contig 12030 bp, 25 predicted proteins | sample C33_13DmetaG_FD_165044 | JGI IMG/M metagenome (GOLD analysis project Ga0222716, IMG submission 165044) | Estuarine water microbial communities from San Francisco Bay, California, United States - C33_13D | ecosystem: Environmental > Aquatic > Marine > Unclassified | place: USA: California... | reverse complement strand
GCGTTCAGCTTGGCAAAGAAGACCTCTGGCCCATTGCTAATCTTGAGCTTGATCTGCTTCCATGTCTCATCGAGATGACTTGGCGAGGTGTCAGGGTTGATCAAGACAGGGTTGAGAGAACTCGGAACAGTCTTGTCAAGCGGGAAAGGCAAGTCATGAAAGAGATTAAGAAGGTTGCGGGGCGTGACGTGGAAATCTGGGCGGCTCAATCCCTTGTCAAAGCGTTCGATAAAGTCGGGCTCCAGTATCCAAAGACCGAAAAGGGCGCACCTAGCTTCACAAAGCTTTTCCTCCAAGAGAACAGCCACCCTCTCGCGCAACTCATCGTCGAGGCTCGGAACCTGAATAAGACAACCGGCACTTTCCTCAACACAATCACAAAGCACTGTCACGCTGACGGTAGAATTCATAGCCATATTAATCAAATTCGATCTGATGATGGCGGAACCGTGTCCGGTCGTTTAAGTATGAACAGCCCCAACCTTCAGCAAATTCCCGCAAGAGACCCTGAGATTGGGCCCCTGATACGTTCTTTGTTTTTGCCGGAAGAGGGAGAACAATGGGCGGCAATTGACTACTCGCAACAGGAACCACGGATCTTGGTCCACTATGCTCATGTTTATGGTCAGAGTCGTAATTTGCCATTGGAGGGTGCGTCAGATTTTGTTGAAGCATACAACGATGATCCTAACACAGACTTTCATACGATGGTTGCAGAAATGGCGAACATTCCAAGGAAGCAAGCCAAGGTGGTTAACCTCGCTATGATGTATGGCATGGGGGTGGGTAAGCTATCCGAGCAGTTAGACATTTCTATGGATGACGCAAAAGGGTTAATTAGCCAATACCATAAGCGAGTACCTTTCGTTAAAGGCTTAATGAACGGCGTAATGAAAAGGTTAAACGACAAAGCATCGTCGGGATCGATTCGATCCATCCTAGGTCGTAAGTGTCGATTTGATAAATGGGAGCCGGACACGTTTGCCATGAACAAAGCGATGCCATACCAAGAGGCTGTTCAGGAGTATGGTGCGACCACTCGATTGAAACGAGCGTACACTTACAAGGCTTTAAATCGTTTGATCCAAGCTTCGGCGGCGGACATGACCAAACAAGCGATGGTTAATCTGTATAAAGAGGGTTTAGTCCCATTAACGCAGATTCATGACGAGATCGCCATGTCGGTAAAGGACAAGGAGCAAGCGAGATTTATTGCTGATATAATGTCTACTGCTGTACCTCTCGAAGTCCCTAATCTGTGCGATATTGAAATCGGAGCTAGTTGGGGAGAAGCTAAGTAGAGGTGCGCTTCCTTCTTGCTTTACCTTTTTCCCCGATTTTTAATCGGGGTTTTTTTTCATGGCCTGTAACTGCAACAGACGCAACAACTGCTCTCGCTTATAGTTGTCGATGGCTTTTGACCTACAATATTGAGTCCACAATCGCATAACACCCTCCCGTTTAAAGTTAGGTGCGTTCCTTCGACCGAATGGTCTACTTCCGTCCTTAGTGGATGAACGTTTCGATATTTTTGAATATTTACAGTTACCTGTCAATATTTTCTTGCATGTGTTGTGTTCTCTCATATATTCGCATATACTCCCATGTAAACCTAAAGAAAGTAATGTGATGGATACCAATAAATGGAAAAGCGTGTTAGTGCCGAGAGAGATTTACCTCGTAATTAAAGAGATGTCTAAGGCGGAGGGCCGTACAATCAGCGGTCAACTGCGAGTGATCTTTGATGATTTTGTACAGAAATATAAACCTCGAGACGAGGATGATAGATTCGATAATTAATTCTTGAAGTTTTACCGACCATTGGTTAAACTGTATCGTAACATGAGTATCTAGTCACTTATGTTCTCCAGTAGTTGTTTAAGCCCTTGGTCTATTTCCCCAGATCAAGGGTTTTTTTTATTTAACAAAGGTGAACAAATGACTGAGAATAAAACAGAGAAAGAATTTGTCGATGGCTTACTTGCCAAGAAACCACGCGACACGGCCCCCGAATGGATTAAGTGCAACCTGAGTATGAAACGAGCGGACGTTATCCGATGGTTGGAGAGCAAAGACAGCGATTGGATTAACGTACAAGTCTGTGAAGCGCGATCAGGAAAATGGTATGCTGAAGTAGATAACTGGCAACCAACAAAGAAAGCGTCGAGTGCCCAAGGACCTAGCGGATTTTAGTCTGACCTCTGAGGAGGAAGAACATTTTATTGCGGCAAAAGAAACCGCTAATTTAATAAAGGACTTAGCTTCAAGAGGAATACCGCCCTCGACAATACTGGAAGGGGCCTTGAGCCAGATGCTTACTCAGCTATTTGTGGGCACTTCGTCTAACTCGGAAGCTTTAGACATACTATCTAATTGTTTATCTCAGGCGTCTGAAAACACCGAGAAGTATGAGAACCTTATTAATAGTTTAATCAGTAGCGATGAGATACACTAAACGAAAGGGGAAGCGTTATGAGGAAAAAAAATAAAAGCACTTTACATTCCACCATCATTCCAATCATTGCGGGAATACTGGCGGGGTTAGCGGATTATTTGTTTAACAAGTGATGGCTTACAAAAAATCGTTTGAGGAAAACATGATCGAGGCCGAAGCTTGCATTAGTAAAATGGAGTCGGATGAAGTGCCTCTTTCCGAGTCATTAGCCTTGTACAAACGAGGATTAGAATTGATTAACTTTTGTGATCTTGAATTAAGGGAAGCTCAAAAAGAAATAACTCTCCTCGACAATGCCGTTCCGAAAGAAACCTCCGACCTTAGAAACAAGAAGTCGTAAACCTCGGATCGATCTAATCTGGAAAGAGAACGATCACGTTGTAGTTATCTCGACGGGCCAACCCTCCAAATGGATCGGTCGATGCAAACACTGCGGAGGAGTCCACGAACAACAAGGCCGTTCAATTAAGAAGAACTACATGGCCCGTGAATGCCCTTCATTTGCCCCTCGAAATAAGATTTATAAGAACGTCGAGGACAGCAAACTCGTTCTAAAGTACGGCATCACCTTCGAGGACTTTAAGTCGATGCTCAAAAATCAAAACTACCAATGTGCGATCTGCGGGATACACCAAGCGCAACTCATCTACCGCATGGCCGTGGACCACGATCACTCGACCGGCAAGGTTCGAGGACTGCTCTGCCGTCCGTGCAACCACGCCATAGGGCTACTGAAAGACGATCCACGGAACGCGGACCGCGCTTCAAAGTATTTGAAAGCGAACAAGGAATAAAAAAAGGGGCCGAAGCCCCTTTGGTTATTTCTTTAACAAGTTTTGTCTTTCTATCTCATATTCTTTATCCCTTTCTATCTCATATTCTTGAAATGTCTGTGCTACCTCCATTTCGTTTGCGAATGCCAAAAGGTCTTGCGCTAATTCTCCTGCTTGCTCTCTTGTAAGGGATATCTTCTCGTCTATAGTGTTGAGACCTATTGTTGAGTAGTATCTATTGAAGGGCATACAAACTTGTATATAGGTTTTTTTATCACGCCCTTTTAATCTGGTCAGGCTTGTATCTCCTCTACTTGATTTAAGTCGGGTACTCATAGTTCGCTCCTTAGTTTGAATTTTAATCATATAAAAGTAGGGGCCGAAGCCCCCTTGATTATTTTTCCGTTCTCATAACTTCAACGCTGTATAGATTAGCGTGGGCCTCTGCCCAACTAGTAACAAATTGACCGTCACCCTCAAGCTCGTCTGCCAAAATCCATGCACACCAACCGCATGGATCACGAGTAACCTCTATTGCAATATTGAGTTTTTTAGCTATTCTTTTTGCGTGATAACGGTCAGAAGCGTTTTGATTTTTCGCTAACTTCTTTTCTTCAGATTTGTCTTCCCAAATCTTTTCGTACAAAAGTCTTCCTATCGATTTCATTTTTTACCCTTTGAAAATTGAAAAGTGAAAAGTGAGGGGTCGATGACCTGACCCCTCGATACGACCTCGACTAAGTTTCGTTCATTGTGACTGCACGTCGAAGCACCCTCGAGCGTTCCGATTTTTGCAAGCTACAAATCACGTTAAGGACTTTGATCGCAAACTGCCTTTCATGCTCGGCAGTAAACGTTTTAGTTCTCGGCTTCGTCACCCCCATCTTGCGTAGGGTACCCGCGTCGAATTCATCAAAGCTGAAAGCTTTTTTCTCCATATAGTTCTCCGTGTTGTTAAAGATCAAATCACTCGATGAACTGAGTGTGCAAGCCAAAAATTAACTCGCAACCTAAACTATGACGGTTGTATGGGATAAAATCAACCCCTATATCAAATTAATTTTAAATTGTGTTTAAAATCAAAGGGTTAAGGGCAAAAATAATTTATTATGTTGCACTGCACAATTTATGTTGCATTGCAACAAAAACAACTTTTTAAAAAAGGCTCGATTTCGACCTAAAATTTATTTTTCGACGTGTAGTTGACAACCTCGCATACCTAGTCCAGAATTGCGGTTCGATCAAACAAACGGAGAACGAAATGAACAAATTTTTATTAGAGATAAACGCCGAAGAATATGACCGTTTATGCATAGCAATGGATGCTCACTTACATCATTTACGGGATGAGGAAGAAAATTTGGAAAAAAATCACATAGACGAAGAAGAACTAAGTAAAAAGAGAAGATGTGCCGAACGCTTTTATGAAAAATGCAAACGTCTTACGGATAAACAAACAAAGAACGAAATGAATCCTAAAGATTTAATAGAAAAAGCACTGCCTTATTTAAATGCTTATGAATCGGATTTAGAGTGGCAATACGAGTCGTATACAATAGAAGGCGCGAATGAAATGAGAAGCGGTACTCCATGTTTTGGTCAAGACCATAAGCCTGATCACAAAGCGTCTGAGTCTGATTACGATCGCTATCACAATGAATCGACGAAAGAAGCGGAACAATATACATCGGAACTTAAAACTTTAATCAAAGAACTTGACAAGGCCGTCAATACAACACACCAAGTCACGCTAACCGGTGGTATTTCAACCACCGTGACCATCAAGGCTAAAGACGAAGAAGAGGCGATAGCTAAAGCTCATGCGGATTTTCAAAAAAACTTAGGTGACGCACACGATTACGTTGATTGGTTAGAGGAAACCGCAGAGGAGGTCGAGGCATGAAAAAATACAACGTGAGCATTACGCAGTACCACCGGATCGACGGTATCGAGGCCGAGAGCCTTGAGGAAGCCCAACGCATAGCTTTCGAAGACCACGATTTGTCCGATCATTTACGTGATGTAGTCATAGACTTAGAGGAGGTTAAGGCATGAAAAAATACAACGTGATCGTTACGGAGTACTACTGCGTCAAGGGTATTGAGGCCGAGAGCCCTGAGGAGGCAGAAAGCATAGTCTCTGAAGACGCTGATTGGGGCAATCATTGGCAAGATTTAGAAATAGACGCAGAGGAGGTCGAGGCATGACTTTTACAAACGAAGGCGTGACGTTGAGGGGTAACGAGATAGATCTAAGTTTTCTTAAACCCGACCACGATTGCGATCGGTGTGACGTGGTCGAGGATTACGTTTGCTTTTTTTGCGAAGTTTACCAAGTCCAAAATCAAACAACCGCAATACTGACCGACTGCTGTACGTGGGTCGAGGAGATCACAGCATGAACCGATGGAAATTAACCAACGAACTATTCGGCAACGATAAAGACTTGCTGATCTGGAAAACCCTAGAGCGTATCGAAGATGACGAAGAACTAGAACACGTCTACGAACTCTTGGCCCACGTGCCACGGCAAAATCTCGTCGAATATGTGACCACGGGCCTATCCGACGAAAGTATTTCCGAGTTGATCGACAACAAAATAATCAGCGCCACCGAGGCCAGAGTGTGGGGGGATTATGACCGTTAAAGACATGGGCGATATGTGCCTTGAATGCCGGCAAGATACCTCGTGGGGGAGCGGTCGATTCGTCAACCGAATCCCCGCCGGTCAAGACTTTGAGACCGGATACCTTTGCGTCGAGTGTTATGAAGTTGACTTTGATGAGGACGAAGAATGAAAAAATTAATACCATTTGAAATCACCGCCACTATGACCTACACCATGCACGTCGAGGCCGAAGATTACGTTGAAGCCGTGAGCATGGGCCGTGAACGTTTAATCGATATCCCGTTTCAAGATTGGAGCCTTGCCGAGATTGACGTTGACGCCGACGAAATCACACCCCAACCGGACAAAAAAAATGTTTAAATATTACCTCATCGATTCACTTGGGTATCAACGCAAAAATGACGAAAAAAAATTATCACAAAGACCTGACCCTCCGAGAACTCGAATTGCTACTCGACGTGGTCAAACCACTACAACTTAAACTCTCGGCAGAAAATAAAAAAATACTTAAACAAGCGACCAATAAACTGCAAAAAATTTATGACGATCAAAACCCGAAAACTAAACCCACCGGACACGCCACGAAACACGAACACCGAAGCGAGCTCGACCGGATCTCGGCCCTCGGGCCAGTAGATTGGCTTCATGGGAGACGGGGAGACTAGTCGTAAGTCATTGATTATTATAGGGGGTTGACTTTATCTCAGATAGGAGTATAATGAACGAAGTGAGTTGGGGAAAGTAGTTATGACTCACATCGCTCTTTAACAATCTACACGGAGGGTTTTATGACTCAAAAACAAATCCCATTCGGGATTAGCTTTCGCTCTAAAAAATTAGAGCAGTACATCGGGTCGGAGTTGATGAATTTTATCGAGTGCTCCAATAACCCCGATGAATTCGACGAGCCGGATTTTGCCGAGCGATACCACGCTCTGATCCACGGGATACTCGGCGGTAAAATAAAACCGTCTACCCCCGTCGATCTCGATCTGGTCAAGTTTTTCTACAGTGACCTCGATAACCGAGCTCAAATTGATTATCGAGAAGATCATTGGGAGGATGATCCAGAAATTACCGCCGGTGGCGAATACTTCCATCGATTGTCGGGAAAGCTAAAAGCGCATATCAAAGCGCATCAATAAACACTCAGCGGGGGCCACGGCTCCCGCTATTTTTTTTCGCGGGAAAAAACCCACGGCTGCCGTCGCACTTTTCACGCCAGAAGGATCAGAGATCGCGGATCACGGCCCACGGGTCGTTAAAAACGTTTTCTATATATACCCCTCCAGAGATTTAGGTATAAAAAATATTTTTAAAATAGCCGTAACTCGCGTAACAATGTAACTTGGCCCTGAGACCCGCATAGTAGAGCCATTCAAGGTTACAAATCAGCGGTTACACTAGAAATGACAGTAGTTATTTTGTGTTACTAGCCGTTCGAATCAAAATGGCGTAATGGGGGGGTCTGAGATTTTTTTTAAAAAATGTTTTTCTGGGAGGGTATATATAGGGATTTTTTGTAAGGAAGTAAGTTGACAAAAACCCATAGCCTAGATTAAGCTTGGGGTTCTATTTAACCAAAGGGGAATGACCGATGATCGACTTGGAAAAAGTTAGAGAATCGTTGATTGATTTATTTAGCGCGGGGGGGAATCCATTCCCTGAAAGTAAACCGGAGAATGAGGGAGAAAAAGATGAACGATCACAAATGGATTAATACAGGATATTTGAAACAGTTAGCGGGGGATGATAATGACTAGCTTATATCAAGTTATGCAGTATGGAGATTCTCTTGATACTAACCCGAAAATAAGTGAAATCGTTGAGTGGTATGAGGCACAGGATATTTATTTGAATTGGTTAGAAAAAGAAATATATGCATGGGATGACGATGAGGTCTCATACGAGGAAAAAAATGAGCTTTTAAGGGAGTTGCTTAAGATTAAGGAGGTAACAAAAAATGACTGATCACTTTAAGGTATTAGGGCTGATTTATGAGGATTTGGAATCGATGTATGACCGAGCCGTCCAAGCGGGTATCCAAGACGATAAATTACTGAGGGCATTGATCCACGCCGAGGATACCGCGCGGGATCTGCAAATTAGGCTATGCAATGATCGGGTTAGAAAAAGTAAGAATTCGAATCTTTTCGACACGTTTTTCATGGGGGTTAAATCATGAATGAAAAAAATTTATTAAGTACTTTAAGGCATGAGATGCAATACAATTTTTCGAGGTTACAAAAACAAATAAATGGAGATGAAGTTGAAACGCTTAATCGCGGTTGCGAAATACCCTCGTGGCGCGATGTTAAAAATTACGACGAATCTACATACCTTGGAGCGGATGATTTAAAGGGGTGTTTAATATTGCACAATGATGCCCCTGAGGATGATGAGGTGAGCTCTTACTCTTTGATCTTAACTGGGAAGGGGGAGACCCGCTATGTTTTACCGATTGATCTCGCGCACATGGGGGTAGTGGAATAATGTTTTTTCTAATTGATTGGATTGCAAAATTAATTTTTGGCGAAGAGGCCGTCGAGCGTAGTCGGCAGAGAAAAGTACCGCGCCGTCGTAAAAGATAGAACTTTTAGAAATTTCTATTGTATTTCAGATTTAGGTATGCAAGTATGTCAATATCCCTTATTTATTCGGGTCACGGGATAGGCCCTAAAACACGGAGATTTAAAAATGAATGTTATAGAAAACAATAAACACCCTATCGAAAACGATAAAGATACACTTTCAAATTTAATGAGAAGAGTAAAAGGGGAATCCGATAGAGCACGTGATTTTTTGGCCCCCACTCATGACCTCCAAAAAGGTACGACCGATGATGGTTTACCCTATGTGGTAATGGAAGCCTCCAAGGGTGTACCCACTCAGCTTTTTGACATCAATGAGGTAGCATTCGGTCAAATATCTGCGAATGCCGGTATCGACGTTCGAACGGCTCGACGATTGCAAGAAAAGGTTCCGACCGAGTTTGACTCGGTGATCAATGCACTCTGGAGAAAAACGCCGAATGTGCGAATGCTTCGAACGCATGACAATGTCGGGCCATCCTCTAAAACCGTGGTCGGATCGAACGGCAAACTCCGAGCATTCGTGAGCGATAAATTCAAGACATTTGACAATCTTCATTTGTTGGAAGCCACGCTACCTCAATTGATGGAATCTGACGCTCAATGGAAAGTTGTCAGCGGTGACATCTCCGAGCGTCGAATGTATCTCAGATTAAAGTCGAACGTTCAGACGGGTGAGGGTGCTAACGTTAACGATGTGATGGCGAATGGTATTGGACTATCAAATTCTGAGGTCGGATCGGGCAGTATTTCGGTCTATCAAATCGCGTGGACTTTGGCCTGTCTAAATGGGATGCAAACTCAAAATAAAACGCGGTCGAGTCATATCACCAGTGCTCGGGATTCTGACGATTGGGGGCTTTTATCTGGTGAGGCGAAAGACGCCGATAATAAGGCCCTAGAATTGAAGGTTAGGGATTTGGTACAGGCCTATGCGAGCCGTGAGAATTTCGATGCGGTTTTGGAGTCTATGCGCTTGGCAAAATTGGACGTGATCGAAGGTGAAAAGTCCGAGGCCGTCCAGAGTTTGGGAAAAGTTCTACAGCTCACCAAAAAGGAAACGTCAAACGTGCTCGATGGTTTACTTAACACGATAGGCCAATCCGGTTATGAGGCCGGATCACCTGTAACCCGTGCGACTCTCGTAAATGCCGTTACGAATGTCGCAAATTTTTCTGATATCGATGATGTCGATTTATGGCAAAATCGCGGAGGTCAAGTGCTGAATTTAAATCGTAATGATTGGGCCCGCGTGTCGATGGTCGCATAATCAAAAAGTAGTATTTTCCGTGTAGTGCCTTGGCCCCCATTTTGGGGGCCTTTTTTTGTGCGCTTGCATTGCGCTTGATATTAAAAATAAACCCGTGCTAATATCTGGATTCCTTTATGGGAGAAAATCAACTAACACGGAGATTAAAAAAATGGATGTAACGAGATTTTTTATTTATACATATGTCGATGATCCGAGCGGGAAAGAATACGCATTGGAAGTGTGCGCGAACGATTACGATATTTATGAGGCTCGCGAGGATTATCCCTCGCGCAATTTTATTAGGGTAGAAGGGCCGGACCTTGAGCGATTAGAGCGGATACAAGACGAAAGAATGCGCCGAGTATGGGAATATGGCGAAACTTTTTAGCGATTCGCTACGCGAAAATATCAACTATATGGAGATTAAAAAAATGGAAAAATATACCTATCAGCATTCGGGAACTTGGGCCGTTGGATCACCTTCAATTTCGGATCATTTAATAATCAAAATAAGGGCCGGATCAAAAAACGATTTATACGTAATAGAAGAATTTGATTACGACGATTTTTTAGCTTGGGTTTTGCGGGTCTGGAAAATTGAGGAATTTTTATCGCCGGATGAATACGAAAAAATAGAGTTATCAGATTGGGCCGAAAATGAAATTTTAAAAGCTTTAAAAAAGTTTAATGTTCACGTGGAAAAAATCGCGGTTTCTGATGTAGTCTGATTTTTATTTATTCGCGCTTTATCCGGCCCGCCCTTGAGCGGGCCTTTTTTTGTGCGCTTGCATGGTTTCCCGTTTTAGTTTTATACTAGATCCCGCAATATGCGATTTTATCAACTAACACGGAGATTAAAAAAATGAAAAACAAAAAACCCACGGGCCAGATAATTTATAAAGGGCCTAGCATGTTAGACGGTTCGCCAATTGTTGTGATTGCGATTACGCGTTCCACCAATTCAAAGACGGGTGACATGGTTCAAACGTACGTTTTAAAAAATAACGGCGAACGTCCGACCGTAAACCAAAAAACCGGCGCGGATTTTTCTATATGTGGTGATTGTAAGCAAAGGCCCTTTAACGGTGGCGCGTGTTACGTGGTGACCGCTCAAGGCCCTAGCATGGTCTATAAATCTTTTTTAAATGGTAATTACACTGACGCGGGTGGACTGTTGGAAGCTTCTAAACTATGCGCGGGCCGAATGGTTCGATTGGGTACCTATGGCGATCCCGCCGCCGTGCCTTTTATGGTTTGGGAAAAGCTAATAAAAAATGCCAAAGGTCACACCGGATATACTCACCAATGGCGGGCCCTTGATACACGACAATTAAAAAATCAAGTCAACTTTTTAAAAACTCATTGCATGGCCTCCGTTGATAATCAAGCGGAATATTTAGTTGCAAAAAATCACGGGTGGCGAACTTTTCGCGTCCGGCTTGCAACTGATCCGCTAAACAAAAAAGAGTCGATTTGTCCGGCATCTACTGAAGCGGGTAAAAAATTAACGTGCGTTGATTGTGGCGCGTGCGATGGTGGCCAAAAACGTCACGGCGATATCGCGATAATTAATCATGGTTTTAAATCTAAGCGTTACGAAATACAGCGCGAATTAATACCGGCTTAATCTGGCCCCACCCACCCCCAAAAAAGGCCCTCTTTTACAGCGGGCTTTTTTTGTGTTTATAATTACCCCGCGCATTTATGCGCTTTTATCAATTACACGGAGATTAAAAAAATGACATTATCTGAATTATTAGATATTCAATTAGAGTTGAGCACTGGCGCGGGCCGTCGCAAAAAGTCGGTTATATCGTTGTCGAATGAATATAACGTGCCGGTCGAATTGATCTTATTAATTGGCGATACCACCCCCACAAAATCTTTTCAGATGGGCGAGAGATATACGACCGAAAATTTTAAAAACTTTAAACGTGGAGCGCTCTAAAAATGGAAAATCCAATCCCAAAAAATGGACTATATAACACGCCGGAAAACTTGCACGAGGTTTTAGCGGTGCTTAATCGAATACCCGAATCAGATAGAGGCGGGGCCCTTGTTGCGGTATTTATGGCGCTTAACTATTGCCATGGGTTAGTTGATGACGCAATCAAAGCGGAGGATCTTTAAATGGAATTTATAATCTATCTTTGGTGGGCGCTCGCGGTTTTTTTCGTGGTAACTGATTTCGTTTTTTTCCGAACTTAACCGCCCGCACCACTCACTCCGGCCCGCAATATGCGGGCCTTTTTTTTGCCTAGCTTATCCGGTTATCCCCCAGGCTTTTACCGTATCCGGTTACCCCCCAGGCTTTTACTTTTTTTGTCAGTG
>Ga0222716_10003765_pt1 | contig 12036 bp, 9 predicted proteins | sample C33_13DmetaG_FD_165044 | JGI IMG/M metagenome (GOLD analysis project Ga0222716, IMG submission 165044) | Estuarine water microbial communities from San Francisco Bay, California, United States - C33_13D | ecosystem: Environmental > Aquatic > Marine > Unclassified | place: USA: California... | reverse complement strand
GTTTCACCATAACTAGTACCATCATAGGCATAATAGGTTAAACTATCTGCCCCCCAGAAGGAACTAGACTTGTTAATGGTTAACGTAGTTCCATCAATAGCAGCATTAACATTGACGGGATTATCAACGATTTCGAAGGTGATATTATCTCCTTCTACATCTGCTCCAGTTAAGGTGATGGTAATATCTTTGTTGTTCCACTCTTCTACTGTGATATTCTCTACCACAGGTGCATCATTAATAGGGTTGATGGTAATAGAGGCTGTGGCAGTATTTAACACTTTCTTTGCTGTAGTATCTACGGCTTCAAAGGTAAAGCTATCACTTCCGTAATAGTTCTCGTTTGGTGTGTAGGTTGCTTTGTCTCCATTGATAGATACTGTTCCACTAGTTGGATTATCTTTAATACTGAAGCTAATGGTATCCCCATCATACTCTTCAGCTTCTAAGGTGATGACTACTGCGTTATCCTCATCAGTAACTGCTGATACATTCATGGTATTAGGGTCATCATCTACTGCGGTAACAGTCACGGTTACAAGACCAGCTTGACTGCTAAGAGCACCATCACTTGCAATATAGGCAAAGGTATCAGTTCCATTAAAGTTTTCATTGGGTGTATAGGTTCCAGCAGCACCGCTTGCTGTGACTGTTCCATGTTGCGGTTGAGTTGAGATGCTAAAGGTTAAGGCTGCGCCTTCTGGGTCTGTGCCAGTCATGGTAAAGGTGATTGGAGTATCCTCATTGGTGGTAATACTTAAGTTGTTTACGGTTGGTAGTTGTGGAGCTGGTTCACTCTTCGTTGGTGAGGAGCAAGTCCAAATCATTACTACAGTGAATATGATTAAGAGTTTTTTCATTTTATTGTCTTTTCGATTTCATTTTAATATGGGAATCCATTAAAGTAACAAGTGTCTTGCTTTGTGGAATAATATGTTGGTTCAAGATTGCCATTATTATTTTTCCAGAAAAATCCTTGGTTTATTGATTCACTTTCATTTTTATTAAAACATAAACAACACTTAGTGTCACCTCTTTCTGGGCGGTTATCAAACCAACTATGTACCATTTGGTTGATAAATATATCTTTATCTCCATCGTTATCGAAATCCCAAGATTGTATTCTATTATTAGTCCATGCTGGAGCTATATGTTTATATGAAAAAGAACTCTGAGAATCTTTAACATATTCACCGCCGATATTTTTAAAAAGAAGTGTTTCAGCTTTCCACTTTAATTCATCTCCAGTATTTATAAGATAGTAAGTTAAAATTTCTTTAATTCCATCATTATCAATATCAGTAATTGTTATATCTGTAAAATGGCTATCTACGCCAGTATCAATAATTGTCTCATAGGGAATGAATGTATCAAATTGACTAGTACTGTATAAAATTTGAAGTGAACTAGAACCATCAAATCCTCCAAAACCGACATAATCTTTTAATCCATCGCCATTCATATCTTCAAAGCGAAAATCAGCAGCACTAAAATTTTCTAGAGGTACATCTATTTTTCGTTTTGAAAAAATATTATTTTGATTTTCATAAAAAACCAAATGAGGATAATTATCGAATCTACTTGATTAGGCTTCAGTACCGACAACATCCATATCGCCATCTCGATCCAAATCGACAAATTCAATCATTCCTTCAGCCCAATATCCAACTGTATCATTATCGACCACTTGCCAAGTGTAATCTCCAGGTCCATTACTCAAACCAATAACGGAAGGACCAAATTCAATAGAACCTCCAGGAATATCTTGTAATAGAGTGATAAAAATATCTGCAACCGCATCATTGTTCACATCACCAAAATCTAAAGCGCCAGTATCTAATACTGAAGGGTCATCATATCCTATAACTTCGTTTGGAATTTCACTAAAAACATCGTATGCCAGATTTATATGGTACCAATTATTAGGGATAGGATTTTCTATATCTTCCAAAACATAGATAATACCACTATGTTGAGCCGCATAATCTGCAATACCGTTACCATCATAATCAAACATATTTCCTTCGTAGGGAATTGCAATATTATTTGTCATATCCATAAAAGCTTGCCTATTTAGGATTGCTGGCCAGTCCCTAGGGCCTCTATCAATGAACAATGGTATCTTCTTAGCTTCGCTATACTCTGTTCCATCATAAGCTTTATAGGTTAAACTGTCTGTTCCATAAAAGTCTTGGTTTGGGGTATAGGTAAAGGTAGTACCATTTTCAGTAATGGTGCCTTGGGTAGGTGCTGTATCTACTTCGAAGGATAGGTTATCTCCATCGATATCCGTACCAGTTAAGGTGATGGTAAGCTCAGTGTCTTCCACTCCTTCTACTTCCTGCATATCCTCTACTGCTGGTGCATCATTGATTGGATTAATGGTAATAGAGGCTGTGGCAGTGTTTAAGATTGTTTTAGCTGTGGTATCTACTGCTTCAAAGGTAAAGGAGTCTGCACCAAAATAGTTTGCATTAGGCGTATAAGTGGCTTTATCCCCTGTTACAGAGACGGTTCCACTGGTTGGATTATCTTTAATGTTAAAGCTAATAGTATCTCCATCGTATTCTTCTGCTTCTAAGGTAATTTCTATTGCGCTATCTTCATCAGTGATTGCTGATACATTCATGGTATTAGGGTCATCATCTACAGGTGCAATGGTAATGGTAGCTATACCTGCTGTGCTGGTTAAAGTTCCATTGGTTGCAATAAATCCAAAGGTATCCTCCCCGTTGTAATTAGCTTTAGGAGTATAGGTTCCTGATGATCCGCTGGTAGTTAGAGTACCATGTTGCGGCTGAGTTGCTATACTAAAGGTTAAAGCAAAATTACCAGGATCGGTTCCTGTCATAGTAAAGGTGGTTGGGGTATCCTCGCTGGTAGTAAGCGTGAGGTTGTTTACTGTGGGAGGCTGGGTGGGAACGGTTGGTTCTGTAGGCTTACTACTGCTGGAAGAACAGGTCCAAATGAATGCAATAGTCCATAGTATTAAAACACGATTCATATAAAAAGTTACAAAAAATTATTTTAGAATGTGTGTATGAAATATACTATTACCCTACCCCACCTTGTTTTTGATTTAGGTTGAGAAATTTGGTTGAGAAATTGTATTACCTTTTGTATTACCCTTAACTGTCGTCTAATGACGCTTTATGGATAATCTATGGAATAACAAAGGGCAACCGAAGTTGCCCTTTATTTGTCGTCAATCGAACGTTTTACTGTCTAAGTGGGCGATACTGGATTCGAACCAGTGACCCTCTGCGTGTCGAGCAGATACTCTAACCAACTGAGCTAATCGCCCCAATTTTCAAAAATTAAATTAACCTGTAACGTTTGAAATTAATTTATCAAACCATCTATCGGGTAATATACTTCTCATTGTCAAAAGTATCCAGCTATAAGCTCCTGCAGAATACCTTGTTTTAGGATTTTTTGCATCAATGGCTTTATTGATCACTTTTGCAATAACAATTGGGTCTGAATAATCATCAAAACTACTTTCTTTTGAATCGTCAGAATTATAGAAGTCTGCATAAACTGAATTTTTACTATATTTTTCAAAATATCTTGCAGAGTAATTACCGATATTTGTTTTAATTAGACCTGGCTCAATAATTACCACATCTATTCCAAATTGTTCAACTTCCAATCTAAGGACATCAGACCATCCTTCAAGTGCATGCTTAGATGAAACATACCATCCGTAAAGCGGATTATATGCCTTACCAAGTACGGAGGAAATATTGATAATAGTTCCACTTCCCTGTGCTCGCATATGTGGCAAAGTTGCTTTGACCGTTCTTCCAATACCAAATAAATTTACTTCAAATTGATACAGTGCATCTTCCATAGAAACATCCTCGATGGCACTTCCAACAGCAATTCCAGCATTATTTACCAAAACATCTATTCTTCCTTGTTCTGCAATAACTTGATTAATAGCATTATCAACATGGTCTTGTTTTGTTACATCCATCACTAATGCTACTCCACCAATATCGTTGAGATATAGATTCTCTTCAATTAAGATATCTCCGCCATAAACAATGTGCCCTTTTTCTATTAAGTATTGCGCGGTAGATTTTCCGATACCATGAGCAGTACCAGTGATTAATACAACTTTTTGATTGTCAGTTGCAAATACAGTACCAACTAATAATATTGATATAATAAATTTTTTAAGCATTTTTATCTCCTATTCACTTTTAACATAATTATAAACCTTAAACAACTTTCTTAATTTATAAAAAGAATAAATCTATCAAACATTTTGTCTGTCATAATTCGTCTTAAAAATATACCCATTTTACTATAAGCTCCAGCAGCATACCTTGTTTTAGGATTGCGAGCATTAATTGCTTTATTAATGACTTTTGCAATCACAATTGGTTCAGATTGATTTGAAAGAACAGAGCTTTCCGAATCTGCAACTGGTTCTCCATATAAGTGTCCATAACTAGAGTCTTGTTTATATTTATCAAGATAGCTTCTTGAAACATTAAAAAAATTAGTATTTATAGCTCCAGGCTGAACAATCACTACGTCAATATCAAATTCTTTCAATTCAACTCTTAATGCGTCTGACCATCCCTCTAAAGCATGTTTTGTTGATAAATACCAGCCAGCTAACGGACCATAAGTTTCGCCTAAAACTGAACTGATGTTAATTATCGTTCCATTTTTTTGATTTCTCATATAAGGGAGCACTGATTTTGTAACTCTAGCAACACCAAATAAATTGACGTCATACTGGTAAAAAGCATCTTCCATAGAAACTTCTTCAATAGCTCCATATACGCCCAAACCGGCATTATTTACAAGTACGTCAATTCTTCCATGATCGCTTATGATTTTCTTAATAGCTTCATCTACATGCTCTTGATTGGTAACATCCATTTCTAATGCTACCCCTCCGATATCATTTAGATATAGGTTCTCTTCAACCAAAATATCTCCACCATAAACAATATGACCTTTATCAATTAAATATTCTGCTGTAGACTTTCCAATACCAAGAGCTGTTCCAGTAATTAAAATTACTTTTGGGGAATTAGCCATTAAAAAACCAACAAACGATAATACAATAAATATTTTTTTAAACATTAATACTCTCCTTCAATCATCTTTTGAATTAATAATAAACCAAGCAAAAAATTGCATAATTTTATTGAATATTTTTTCGAATATCTTTTGCATGCCAATAAGCTAATCCTATAAAAAGATATTGGAAAGGTAATCTAGCCCATGCCAACTCTTTACTAATACCCATCACTTCACCGTTGGAAACAGCAAGATACAAATTAGCTGGAAAAACAGTAATCATTAGAAAAATAATTCCCCAACCGGCTATAAAACGTGTTTTTGGATTAATTAACATAAATCCAAATAATAATTCAAAAAATCCACTTATGTATACTGCAGCATAATGACTTGGATACTGTGGCGGCATAATTTGCAAAAACCATTCAGGTTCAATAAAATGCTTTACTCCAACATTCATATAAAAACAAGACATGATAAGAATTGTAATAAATTTTAATTTTGAAGTCATACTGAGATTGATCCTTTTCTAAAATCAGACTTTGAAAGCTTTACATTAACCAATACTGGATATCCAAGCTTAGCATCTGCTTTAGCTTGCTTAAGCGTGTCTATTAAAGTATCCTGATTGTCAACGTAATACCCTTTACCTCCGTACCCTTCAACGACTTTCTCATATGCATTAAATGCTAATTCTGTTCCAATATTACTTCCCAACATTTGTTTTTGTTCTCTGGCAATTTGTTGCCAAGATGCATCGTTTCCTATAATAGCAATAACAGGAAGTTTATGTCTACAAAGCGTATCAAACTCAGCTAAACTATAAGCGCTTGCTCCATCACCATATAAAATCCATACCTCTTTGCCTGGTAACGAACATTTTGCTCCTACAGCAAAACCTCCACCAACACCCAAAGTACCAAATGGACCAGGATCAAGCCACCCTAAAGCCTGTCTTGGTTTTATAGCATAAGAAGCAGTACCAACAAAATCTCCTCCATCTGCAACAAGAATGCTTTCGTTATCAATGAGCTGGTCAATTGCTTTGCATAAATATATTGGGTTAACATTGTCAAATTTTTCTTCTGCTAAAATATTAATCTCATCTTCTCTTTCATGCTCAAGAGATGTTAATTCATCTATCCACTCTTGACATGAAGGCGCATTAATTATTTTACCAATCTCATGCATAATTCTGGAAGGATCACCATTAATTCCAATATCGGGCTTTCTATTTCTTTTTAAATCTTCTTTTGATTTATTAACCGCAATCAAATTGGCATTTTTATTTATGGAAAACCCATAACTCAATCTAAAATCTAATGGAACACCTAAAGTAACAACCACATCAGCATTTTTAAGTGCATGTTTACGATTATGCTTAAAAAAGAATGAATCTTCTTTTCCGAAACATCCTCTTGCCATCCCTGATGTATATGTTGGAACATTCAACTTTGTAATACTTTTTAAAAACATGGATAAAAATTCTTTGTTTTGTGTGACTTGATTTCCAAGAATAAAAACAGGTTTTTTAGCTCGAACAATGCTTAATGCTGCTTTGTCAATTTGCTTTTGATTTAATTTAAAATCCTTAACTGGATGTATTTTGATTGATGATTTTTTTGTTGAGAATAAATCATTTAAATGTCTATTGACATACCAATGCATAAACTTTGCAACCAGACCTTCTTTTGGAAGCTGATTAATATGTTCTTTTCTAATATCTTCTTCAGGGTACAATAGATCTATAGGTAGTTCTACAAATACAGGTCCAGGAACGCCTGAATTAGCAATATTAATGGCATTAGCTAGTGTAGGTATCACATTTCTTGCTTTGGAAACGCTAACGGCTGATTTTACATAAGTTTTAAGCAATGAAATTTGATCAATATCTTGTAGCGATCCTTTACCTTTTAAAAGTGTAGCTGCTGCTCCACCAATTAATAGCAATGGAGATTGGGCCATTTGAGCATTTTTAATAGCGGTAACTGTATTTGTTACTCCTGGTCCAGCAGTAACTATTGCAACACCAATTGAATCGGTTAATCTTGATACTGCGTCTGCTGCAAATACGCTAGATACTTCATCTCTAACTTGAATTATATCAATATTTTCTTTTTCGCATCCGACTAAAATAGGAGAAATGTGTCCACCGCATAACGTAAAAACCTTGGATATATTTTTTTCTTTAAAAAATTTACCTACTTCTAGTCCAATATGTCTCATTTCTGAGTCCATAATTAGTTTAATGCAACTTCTGCTGCGGAAGAATTAGATAGAATAGATAAATATTGGGACTCGTCAGCAAATAACTCTAATGCCTTTAAGACGACCTTATCGTCTTTTAAATAAAGATTATAACGGCCTTCGTAACCATTATAGTAAAATGCAAACTCACCATGAAGAACACGTTGAATAAGATCTATTTCATTTTCAAACATAATTGACTGCGTTTTCTGAATTTGTTTCTCAATAACGCTAAATGCATTATTCATAAATAGATTTTTTTCATCTTCGTCAGTAAGTTTATCTTTAGCAAGCTTCAAGTCTTCTTGACCATCAACATAGCCACTAATACTATTTTCGTTAATGAATGATTCAAATTTTGTCATCAAATCTTGATCTTCCAAAACATCGTTAATTGATGAATATTTATCGCTGTTTTGTTGAACAAATTTAAAGTATGCGCCATTTCTTAATATTGCAGCAGCTAAAGGATAAGATCCTTCATCTTTAACCGTTACATCTGGTGAAATTCCTCCACCGCCCTTAACAGTTCTTCCTGCCATTGTTTGAAAAAGACTATCGGATACGGCTGACGAATTAGCAATCAACTCTTCGTCAATAAATTCTCTTTTTTGCAAAGACCTACCACTTGGAATGTAATACTTTGAATTTGTAATTTTTAAAGCAGTTTCTTGGTTAATACCAATTACAGTTTGAACTAAGCCTTTACCAAATGATTGACTACCTAATATGACAGCTCTATCATGATCTTGCAATACGCCAGCAACAATTTCACTCGCTGAAGCGCTTCCGCCGTTTATAAGTACTGCTAAATTTATACTTTCTGGAATTAAAGCATTGTTCAATGTTTGGTAATTTTTAATACTCTTACCTTCTCTACCTTTCGTAGAAACAAGATCTAAATTTTTCGGAAGAATCAAATCCAATAAATCTAATGAAGAAGATAACAAGCCTCCTGGATTATCTCTTAAGTCAATAACAACATTGCCTGCACCTGCTTGTAATAAGCTAATTATTGCATCTTTAGTTTCTGTAGCTGTATTTATAGAAAAATTAGTTATTCTTAAATAACCAACATTGTCATTTAACATACCATAAAATGGGATGTCTTTGATAGTAATCACATCTCTTACAATAGAATAATCTTGTATTTCACCTGAAATAGGTTTTTTAATTGTTAAAATTACTTCTGTACCTGCTTTACCTCTTATCTTACTTGTGGCATCTTTTAATTCTAGTCCTGCAGTTGCTTCACCATCAATGTTCATAATAGCATCCCCAGTATAAATACCTGATCTAGAAGCAGGCGAACCTTCAATTGGGCTAACAACAGTTAATTGATCTTCGTACATATAAATCTCTAATCCTACTCCACTAAATTCTCCTTCTGTTTTAACAGAAAGATCTTCTAAATCTTTTTGCTCATAATACTCTGTATAAGGGTCAAAGTTGGAAAGCATTGAATCAATTATTCTAGTAGTAAGCTGTTGCACATCAAGCTCATGAATATATTCGGTAAGCAGATACTTATACACTGTCATTATCTGTTGTTGTGAACGAGCAATTTCTCTATAGATATCCATCTGTTGACTTCTTACAAAGCCAAATGAAATCACTGCAAATAAAAAGAAAGCGTATAGATAGTTTTTTATTGACTTCATATATTAAATTTTTCTTTCACATGAGTCCAAATATCAGCCTTAACTTCATCAATAGATCTATCTCCATTTATAACGATAACTCTATCTGATTCGCTTTCGCTAAGCTTTAAATATTGGTCTCGAACTCTTTGCTGAAAATCATTACCTTCTTTCTCAATTCTGTCTCTTTCAACTCGCATTCTAGAATTTGCAACATCTATTGAAATATCAATAAAAAAAGTAAGGTCCGGTTTCAACGTGTAGGTACCAAACTCATTGATTGTATCCAAAGATTTCACGCTAAGACCTCTTCCTCCGCCTTGATATGCCAATGTAGAATCTGCATACCTATCTGCCACAACCCATTTACCATCAATAATTTGAGGAAGAATAACTTTATCTGTCAATTGAGCTCTACTTGCAATCATAAGCAAGGCTTCTGCTCTATCAGACATGGATTCTTCTGCATGTAACAGCAGCTTCCTTATGGATTCAGAAATAGGATCTCCTCCTGGCTCTCTTACAAGTTTTGCAGATAAGCCTGCTTCAATTAGTCCATCGATAATGAATTCTGCTTGGGTTGTTTTACCGCAACCATCTACCCCTTCAACTGTTATAAACTTTCCGCTAGAAATGGATTCTGTCATCATTTTTGCCTATCATTATTACAATTTCACCTTTTACTTTTGATTTAGAAAAATACTCAAGTACATCAGATAAATTACCTCTAATAATTTCTTCATACAACTTAGTTAATTCTCTTCCAACAACAACTGAACGATCACCAAGATGTTCAAGTAATTGTGTTAATGTTTTTTCTAGCCTAAAAGGACTTTCAAATAAGATAATTGTATTGTTTGCATGAACTAAATTTTGAATTTTTTTCAACCTTCCTTTTTTCTGAGGTAAAAAACCATGAAAAGTAAATGAATCAGAAGGTAATCCAGATACGCTCATTGCAGCAGTGATTGCTGAAACTCCTGGTATAGGAATAATTTTTATTTCATGCTTGATACATTCTCTAATAAGACTATATCCAGGGTCACTTATAGTTGGAGTACCTGCATCTGAAATTAATGCTAAATCATTACCTTCTATTAACAAATTAACTATCTTTTGAGATTCTTTTTCACTGCTATGTTCATGATAGCTTATCATTCTTGTTTCAATACCATGTGCAGATAATAATTTTTTTGAATTTCTGGTATCTTCAGCGAGTATAATATTTACATTTTTGAGCGTTGAAACTGCGCGTAAAGTAATATCTTCAAGATTGCCAATTGGAGTTCCAACGACAAATAAATTACCTTTATCGGACATTATGATAGTTTGTTGAGCGCTCTTCTAAAACAATCCATACCGAAATTGATATCATCTTCGGTAACGTTTAAATGCGGCCTAAATCTAATAGAATAATTTCCAGATCCTAATAAGATAGAACCTTCATCTAACAATAGTCCAGCTAGCTTATCTCTATCTTCGCTTGAAGGTAAATCAAAAGCGCAGTATAAACCCTTTCCTCTTGAATTTGATACCAATGAAGGGAATTCATTCTGCAAATCATATAAACTGTTAAGTAAAAATTTTCCAGACTCTGCAGCTTTATGAACTAAATTTTCTTTTTCTATTAACTCAAGGTAAATCGTCAGTCTAACCATGTCAACTAAGCTACCACCCCAAGTTGAGTTAATTCTGCTAGATTCTCTAAATACATTCCCGTCAACTTCGTCAAATCTTGTGCTTGCAGCAATTCCACATACCTGTGTTTTCTTTCCAAAAGAAATGATATCAGGCTTTGCTGAAAGACCAGGACCGCATGAACAGTTGTCCGTACAAGTACCAGTTGAAAAGTGTTGATGGGCCCACATTTTACCAGTAACACCTATACCAGTTTGAACTTCATCATAAATTAAAATAATATCATTTTCATCAGCTATATTTCTTAATGACTGCATAAATTCACATCTAAAATGATTATCGCCACCTTCTCCTTGAATCGGTTCAATAATTATGGATGAGATGTTGTCAGGATTATCATTTATTGCACTCTTTATTTCATTGATAGCTTGATTTTCTAAGTCCACGATATGTTCCATATTATCTTCTATAGGAAATGTAATTTTAGGATTTGATACTCTAGGCCAATCAAATTTTGGGAAATACATTGTTTTCCTTTTATCCGGAGAATCTGTTAAAGACATAGTATAGCCTGTTCTACCATGAAAACATTGCTTAAAGTGAATTACTTTTTCTCCTTTAGCAGAGCTTCCTTTTGCCATATTCTTTCTTCTTTTCCAATCAAAAGCGGCTTTAAGTGCATTCTCTACAGCTAATCCGCCTCCTTCAATAAAAAATGACAAAGGAAGATAATCTGGTTGAGCAACTCTTTTAAAAGTTTGAACAAATTCAGCCATTTCTTGTGAGTAAACATCTGAATTTGTTGGCTTATTAATTGCAGCAATTCTTAATCTTTCTGATTGCTCAATAACATATGGATGATTGTATCCAACTGATAAAGAAGCAAACATTGAAAATAAATCTAAATATTCTTTGCCGTTTACCTTATCTACTAACCATGAGCCATGCGATTTTTCAAGATCAATTATTGGAGACATTCCATCAGCTAAAATGCTCTCGCCGATGACGCTTCTTATTTCAGATTTTTTCATTTAAGATACTCCTATTTTTCACGGTTTTTGAAGGACCAAAAACCTAAAACAATAATAATAAATAATAATACATAAAAAGTTCCATAGTTGTAGTCAACAGATGAATACTCAATCAAGTCATTGAATCTTCCGATTAATAGAGAGATTCTTCCCATAACTGCAAACCCAAATGAAGCTCCAAAACTTACCATTAAAAAGTAAATACCTAGACGAGTAAATCTACCAAAATTACCAGTTTGCTCTTTTGAAAAATAAAAATACATCAAAGAACTTATGGTACCGATCAAGAGGACAATATTGTTGAAAACACTATCTCCTCCAAGACTAAAAAATGGTAATGAACCACTAAAAAGATCTACTGAGCTTGCCTTCACCTGATTTAAAACATTCGAGTTTAAATATCCAAAAGCCTTCAATCCAGCAGCTATAGCAACTGT
>Ga0222716_10003762_pt1 | contig 12046 bp, 12 predicted proteins | sample C33_13DmetaG_FD_165044 | JGI IMG/M metagenome (GOLD analysis project Ga0222716, IMG submission 165044) | Estuarine water microbial communities from San Francisco Bay, California, United States - C33_13D | ecosystem: Environmental > Aquatic > Marine > Unclassified | place: USA: California... | reverse complement strand
TATTTATATTATTTATATTATTATATATTTAATAAAAAAAATAATAAATGTTTTTTAAATGTTTTTTAAATGTTTTTTAAATGTTTTTTAAATGTTTTTTAAATGTTTTTTAAATTTAATTAAAAATCAATTAAATCATTCGCATAATTTGTAGATAATTTACAGAATTCTAACCAATCTTTATTTAATTTTCTTAAGTTCTTTTGTATTTCTTCAATACCATCTATAAATATAGAACTAATTAGTTCTTTTTTAATTTTTTCATCTATTTGAATTCTAATTATAACTGATTCTTCTAATGGATGCTCAACTCTATATCCAATATATGATATTTTATTACCATTATCATTACGTAGAAATATATTGTAAAGTAATGACTGAATTAAATTACCTATGGTATGTTTTTCATTCTCAATCTGTATATCATAAAGGTTCTTACTATTTTCTACATAAACAAATTTAAATGTTTCATTAGTAATATTATTAATTAATTTTTCTAATTTTTCATTTAATATTAATAGTGATTTAAATACTAAATATTCTGGTTTTAATGTATATTCGCACTCAATATTAAATTCGAAGAAATTGGCTTCATCATATTCATTCTTATAAAAATATCTAGCTCTATCTAAATTATTAAAATCCTTAGTAAAACTAACAATATCTTCTTTGGTGGCATTAGTATTTTCTTCTTTATATTTTTTAATTCTTTCTTTTAGTTCTTTATCTGCTTTTTTATCATTAACTATATTAAAATAAACACATTTACTTACAAATGAAAATCCAGAATGATTTTTTGGAATATTTTTAGAAGCAGTGGCTTCTATATGGATAGTGTCTCCATCATCGTTATTAATTAAATTTGGTTTTAATTTAGTAATTAGGATATAATCATTACTATATTTATCTGGTGGAAACATTTTAGAAGCTTGTTTTTTCGATAATGGTTTATTTTTATTATCACGTATCTCAATGTCTTCTGTGGTAACATCTAACATGCTATTAGTATTATTTTTTTTATTTAAAATGAATTTGTATTTTTCTTCATCGAAATCAATTATATCATTTGGCGATAAATTGATAGGTAGAAGTGCGAATCTCTGTAAAATTATTTCATTATGTAATGGACATGTATTTGTAATAATATTAACTTTTGGATTGTTAATTTCATATGGTTTAAACTCGAAACCAACATTCTCAATTTCAGATAAAATAATTCGGCGAATGGCATTTAGAATTGATACATCAATATCAAAAACTTTGAAATTTAATGTGTTTTCTTTTTTTATTAAATCTTTAAAAGGTGACATTTTATTAATTTAATATATTAATTTTATTAATTAAATTTATTTATTTCTAAATATATTCAATTTTTAAAAAATAATATTTATTATTTAATAATCTTAATTATAAATTAAATGGTTTTGCTTTATTTAATAGTTTTAATACATTATTTACTAGTATTTTCACCGTTTTTAATATTTTTTATACCAGTTAATGTAATCAAAATGTATTTTAAATTTTATTTTCTATCTTTAATGCTAATGCCGATACATTGGGCTTTAAATAAAGATAAATGTTTTTTATCTGATATTGAAAATAAATTAGATAAAAAGAATAAAAATCAAACTTTTTCAAGAAAACATTTAAAATGGTTTTATAATCCTATAATGATATTATTTGGATTAGATTGGAATAAGGAGGAAGATTTAAATAAAATAGTGTATATACATTGGGGTTTTAATTATATTTTATTATGGATTTATTTATTTTACATTCCTAAGTGTAAATTAATTTAATTTGTGTTAAATTTACCAATATTTTAAATTTATTACTATTAATATTAAATAATAATAAAATGAATAATCAAAATAAAGTAGAAAAACATTTATTATTTTATTCAAATTTATGTGAACACTCTAATGAAATATATCAAAAAATATTAAAATATAATTTAAAAACACAATTTTTTTTAATTGATATAAGTTTAAATAAATTTAAGATACCCTCTGTTATTACATCTGTTCCAACATTAATGTTAAGTGATAAAAAAACAATATTAAAGGATAATAAGTTACAAGAATTTATTAATAGTTTAAATGAAAAAAATGAAATAGACGTTCAACCATATTACTCAAATGGTGGTTTATTAAGTGATAATTTTTCATTATTAAACGATGATGATAATAGTTCCCAATCTATTAATAAAGGATTTGAATATATAAACAATATGAATAAAATGTTATTAGTTAACGATACTAATAATAATACTAATAATATTAAAAGTAAAACTGAAAATAAAGGATTAATGGATAAAATGAATTCTATTCAGGAAGATAGAAATAAAGATATACAAAATATATTTAATCGAAAACCTCCACCCGTTAAATAAAAATATTTAAAAAAAAATAAAAAATATTTAAAAGATTATATATAATTATATAAAAAGAATTAGTATGGGTTCTACAGATAATAAATTTTACGAAATGTTTAATGATACTTTATCCAATTTTATTAGAGATTTAATTAATGTATTTCCAGATGATAATGATTTTAAATTATTTAAAACATCATCAAATATGATAAAATTAGCTAATATTAAAAAACCACTTGAATTATTTAATCTTGGATTAACACCAGAATTTAAACAAAATATCAGGGATAAAAATGAAGATTTTTTCTTAAATAATGACTATAGTGATGTATTAAATAATGAAGAATTAAAAAAAGTAGAGAATGATATTAATAATGAATTAATATCCAAGTTAAAAGATTATTGGAAGGAATTAAGTGATGACAATAAGGATATTGTTTGGAAATATTTTACAATTTTATTAAAATTATGTGATAAAGTTTACCCCAATTAAGAAAATCTAAATTAATATAATTGAAGGATAAAAATTCAACAGCAAATTTACAAAATTTAAATCTATTTAATTATTTTACTATTTGGACAATACAATAGTTTTATTATTTATTAATAATATCATAAAATAGAATCCAATTATTAGATATGTTGTGATGATATGTTATATATGTATATTAGATATAATAATAATAACTTATACAAACAATTTGTAATTATTAGTTTTTCAATATAAACACATAATGTACCAGTTATATATTTATTTTTAAAATATGGGCAAAGTTTAGAATTGCCGATTAAATTAATGTAAAAAAAAAATTTAACTATTAATAAAATTTATAATGATGTTTATTTAAAAAATGAATTAATATAATTTTATTTAAGGATATTAACTAAAATATAAATTAAAAATAATGCTACAGGTTCAAGAGAATATTGTATTTGTATTTAATAGAATTTTAATAAATTTTTTTAAAGAAATTAAGAAAGATTCATATTTTAAAATTGCTATAAAAAAGAATTATAAAGTAATTGATAAAAAGAATCATAATTATGTAAAATATTATTCTAAAAAAATGTTTGATAATATTAGGTTTTTATTTGATCCAGACTTAAATTTAGCTCTATTAGAAAGTAATGAAGATTTTACAAGTGTTAATATATTTAAAAATATTAATATTGGTAGATTATTTACGAGTTATAAAGATGATAAAAATGTAATATTAAGCTATATTCTTACATTATCACTATTAACAGTTTTATATGAAGATAGTAGAATGATTTATGAAAAGAAACTATATAAAATGAAAAATAAAGAGTCTATTTTAGATGATACAGAGGATATTGAAGTTGTATTAGATGATGATGATTTAACAAAAGGGGATGTATTAGATAAGATAGAAGAAGACGAAGAAATTGAGAATGAAGATGAAGATATAGAGGAGGTAGATGAAGATGAAGATATATTTGGGGAAGATGATGAAGATAGTGTAAATGAAATGTCAGAAGAGGATTTACTGAATGAAATATTAACAAAATCTCTAAAAATATTAAGTTCTCTTGACAATAACATAGATATAGATAATGAACTAAATGAAATAATGGATGATGATGTGCGTATTATATTAACACATATTAAAGATTTAAAGGTAGATGTAACAAATAAAGAGAGTTTAGATAGTAGTAATTTAGATAATTTACTAGGAAATAGCAAAATTGGAAAATTAGCAAAAGAAATTAGTGACAATATTGATTTAGAAAGTTTAAATATTAATACTGATAATCCCGAGGAAATGTTAAATCCAGCTAATTTATTCAGTGGTGAAAATGGGAATCTAATTGGAAATTTAGTGCAGCAAGTAGGGAGTAGTATAACAGAAAAAATGAGTTCAGGAGAATTAAAGCAAGAGGATTTAGTACAAGATGCGTTTTCTCTAATGAATAGGATGCAAAATACTAACTCAGATAACCCAATAATAGATAATATGGTAAAAAATATGATGAATACACACAAACAAGGACAAAATAATGGTTCTGAAAGTTCAGGTGGTATGGATATGGGTGCAATGATGCAACAAATGATGTCAAATATGAGTGGTGGGTTTGACCAAAACGTGATACAGCAAATGATGAATAATATGGGTGGTCCAAAAGCAATGAACCAAAATAATCCAAATTCAAGAGAAGGAAAAGCAAAAGAAAGATTAAGAAAAAAAATAGCAGAGAAGAAAAAAAATAGTGAAAATAATTTATAATAATAAATTTATAATAATATATTAAATTATATTAAATATGAGTGAAAGAATATGGTTTAAAGATTTACCTGGATTGATTACAAAGGATAATTTTTTACATTTTTTCCCAACAAGCGATATGTCATATGTAGAACAGATAAATTCAATAGTAAGATTTGCTATATATTTAACACTAATATTATTATTATTTAAAAATAACTATAAAGTATTCTATGTATTAGTAATAATATTATTAATATCGTATGCAATGTATATAGTAGAAAATCGAAAAAGAGAAAATAAAAGAGAAAGATATGAAAGACATAATTTAGCTAAATCAAAAAGTCAAGAAAGAGTATGTAGAAAACCATCTGTTAGTAATCCATTTATGAATAGAAATATATTAACAGATAACCCAGAAAAAGATTATTCTGCGTGTGATATTGAGAATGAAGGAATTAAAGAAGATGTTAAAAGTAAATTTGACCAAAAATTATATAGATCTGTGGGAGATATATTTGAGAATCAATCATCTGATAGACAATTCTATACAATGCCAAATACTAATCTAGTAAATGACCAAACTGCTTTTGCCGAGTGGTTATATAAAAGACCAAGTTGTAAAGGTGGAGATGTTGAGGCTTGCTATAAAAATGTAAGTGAAGTAATTGGCAGAAAATATAATTGAATTAAAAATTAATTAAAATATATTTTTTTATTAAATTATAATTGAATTAAAAATTAATTAAAATATATTATATTATTTTATTTTATTATAATTAAATAAAATGGCTTGTGTAAATAGAAATGTAAATCTAGACAATAGAATGGGTCTTGACGATTGTGCATTAGCTGCAAATGAAAGACAAAATAATAGAATGAATGATTATAACTTATATAATCCAAGATCTGACTGTAATAATAGAGAGTATATGGCAGTAGCAGAATGTAATAATATGGTTCCGAATAATGGATATGGTTTCAGTGATAAATGTAATATTGATACTGATTCTCGTTTAAGAAATGGTGGTGATTTAACAATGAAAAAAACATTAAATCAAAATTTCAGAAGATGTGGTGCTAACAATTCTGGTGACTGCGATGATGACAAAAACTCGATAGAGAACAGAATGAGAAGAGGTAATGATTTTGGTCTTAAAAGATGTGATACAGTAACAGAAGTTTCAACATTAGACCTTCACTTTACACCAATGATTCCCTGCTTACAAAAGAATATACAAAATGCTACACATATTGTTCCAAATTGGCAATGGGGTGGTGATGGAACACGTGATAGTTTAGCTCAAAAGAAATGGCTTCAAAGTCAAGGTTTCCGATTTGTAAATGGTGTTGCTGAACAAGCTTGTGGATTTCAATAAATTTAAAATAATAAATAAATTTTAATTTTTTATATTTAATTAAAATATTAAATTTAATTAAATAATATGAGTAATGTTAATAATATTTTAAAGAATTATGATTTAGATAAAGATAAAGACTTAAATAAATTAGAAAAAAAAATAAATAATTTATTAGAACAATTAGAGTTTGTTGATAATGCCACGGATGAAAAAAAGATAATGGATAAAATGGAAGAAATTAAAGAACTAATATCAAATTTTAAATCTAATAAAAAATATAAATACCCAGACTATAATGATAATGATTTTATAAAAAAAATAGTTTCTAAAAAAGAGTTTTTTATTAATAAAATTAATAAAGAAAATATCGATGAAATAAAAAAAGATTTTTTTGAGTTAAGCAATAATCAGCAATTTCTAAAAAAATTTATATCTCCAAATACACCATATAGAAGTATATATTTATATCATGGTGTAGGAGTAGGTAAAACTTGTGCCTCAATACAAATTTCAGATAACTTTAAAAACTATTTTAAAAATAGAAAAATATTAGTAATATTACCTTCAACACTAAAAGATAATTATAGAAAAGAACTTTTTAATATAAAAAAATTAAATAAAGACGATGATAATATGGAACAATGTTTAGAAAACTACTATTTACATCAGATAGTAGGAAGAGCTAAAATGGATAGTGAAAAAATATCAAAGAAGGCTAAAAGTCTAATTAATAATGAATATGAATTTTTAGGATATCAAGAATTCGTTAATTTAGTACAAAAAATGAAAGACAATTCACCATCTATAAAGATATATAATAATAAAATAAAGGATTATTTTGATAATCGTGTAATAATTGTAGATGAGATTCATAATATGAGAATGATTAAGGATGTAGCGTTAGGAAAAAAAGTGCCTAAATTTTTCCATTATGTTCTAGATAAACTACAAAATAATGTATTAGTTCTTTTAAGTGCTACTCCAATGTTTAATGATTATAAAGAAATAGTATTTATTTTAAATACACTATTAATAAATAATAAACAAAAAAAATTATTAGAGAATACAAAAATATTTAATGAAGATGATGAAATAAATAATGATTTTAAAAAAGACCTAGAAAAAATTTCGAGTAACTTTATATCATATATGAGAGGTGAAAATCCTTACTCTTTCCCAATACGGTTGACTCCAAAAATAAATAAGGATAAAAATATTCTTAAAAGAGAATTTTATCCAAAAAAGGATATGTATGGTAAAAAAATTAAAAAGGAAGAACAAATTGATATTTTAGAATTAGTTTATACGCAAATGAGTGATTTACAAAATAAAATTTATAAAACAATTAAAAGTACTAAAAAAGAAGATAATGATGAAGATAATAATGAAGATAATAATGAAAATAATGATATTAATAATAATGTAAGTTCTGAATCTATTGAAAATATGGATTTACAACAGAGGGTTCAGGTATCAAATATTATTTATCCAAGTGATACAATTCTTGGAGATGATAATAACTTATCATCAACATTTAATATTAAAAATACTTATGGTATGACCGGTTTAAAATATGTCTTGGATGGTGTTAGTAATATGAAATTAAAATATAAAAAAAATACAATAGATAAGTATGGTGAAATATTTGATTATAAAAATATTGAAAAATATTCTCCAAAAATTAAATTATTAGTAGATTATATAAAAAAATCAGAGGGGATTATTTTAATTTATTCTAAATACATATATTCTGGTATTATTCCAATAGCATTAGCATTAGAGCATATGGGGTATAATAAATATGATAATACTAATTTATTTTCGGAAAATGTAAATAAACAAAAATCAAAAGGAAATTATGTAATTATTTCTGGTAATAATAAATTATCACCAAATAATACAAAGGAAATTAATGTTGCGAATTTAAAAGAAAATTATGAAGGAGATAAAATTAAAATTATTATTATTTCGGAATCAGGAACAGAAGGTTTAGATTTAAAAAATGTAAGAGAAATACACATATTCGAACCATGGTATAATATTAATCGCTTGGAACAAATTGTAGGACGCGGTGTTCGTAATAATTCTCATATAGATTTACCAAAAAGTAAGCGTAATACAACAATATATAATTATGTAAATTTAACATCAAAAAATGTAAAAGAATCAATTGATTTTAGAATGTATAGAATTTCTGAAAATAAACAAAAGAAAATAAGTGTTATTGAAAAGATTATGAAAGAAAACTCTATTGATTGTACATTAAATGAGGATATTTTAAGTTTTAAAGATATTCGTAGAGATATAATTACTTCACAAAAGAAAAGAAATGAATTAAAATTAATAAATTCATATGATATTAGTGATAAAAATAAAAGCCGTGTATGTGATTATGGTGAATGTAATTTTAAGTGTAATCAGAAAATTAATTGGAATACTCTAAATATTGATGATAGTACATTTAATAAAGATATATTATATTACGATATTCATATTACAAAAAAATATATAATAGAATTTTTTAAAAATAATAATATAGCACTATTAAGTGATTTAAATAAAAAAATAAAAACAAAAGATACAAAAATTTTATATTTTGCTTTAAATGACTTGGTAAAAAACAATATATTTTTTAAAAATAATAGTAACAGAATTGGGTATATTATATATAAATCAAATAAATATATATTCCAGCCAAAAGATATTAGTGATGAAAAAATTACATTAGAAGAAAGAAAACAGAATAGACAGAAAAGGGCAAAAAATATTGATATAACAAATATACAAAAAGTAGAAAATAAATTTATAATACCAAATGATTTATGTGATATTAAACAAGAAGATGATGATAAAATAAATTTAAATAATTTATTAGAATCAAAATATCAAGATATTATAAATCAAACCAAAATAGATAAAAATAAACAAAAGGATATAATAGACAAATATGAAAAATATATATGGGATATCATAATTGATAATATGGGTAAAGATGAATTATTACAGTTATATCGTAATATTATGAAAAATAAATTAGATGAAACTTTAAAATCTAAAATTACAAAGTCGCTTAATAAATCATACTTATTAATGAAAAATAATAAAAAAAAAATAATAGCACTATATAACTATTATGATAAAGTATTTATGTGCTTAAATGAAAAGCAGGAATTAGTAAATTGTAATCCTATATCAAATAGTAAGTATTTAGATATATTAAATTCAAAAATTGATAGTATTAAAAATAAAGATAATAAATCTTATGGGTATTATTCTATTAAAAAAAATGAAACAATTTATAAAATTAAAGATTTAGATAAATTAGAATCTGGAAATAAAGTTAAAGGAACATCATGTATAGGAACATCTACTATTACTAATAAAAAATTAAATAAATTTATTAATAAATTTGATAGTAATATTCTTTTGAAAGATGAATTTTATTATCCAAATAATAGTTTATGTATAATTTATGAATTAATATTAAGAAATTTAAATGATAAAAAAAATATTTATTTTGTAAGATCTGGATTATATAATTTAATAAATAAAAAAAATTGAAATTTTATTTAGAATTATTTTTTTTATAGTTCTATATAAATTTAATTAAATATGAGTAACACTAATGTATTTAATGATAATATACTTAGAACAAAAGTAAAAATTCTGCCTAGAAATTTAAATAAAAACTACCATCAATATATTTTAAATAAATTACAAAAACAATTTGAAGGTAAATTTAGTAAATTTGGTTTAATTAAAGAAGGTACTATTGATTTAGAATCAGTATCATTAGGAAGTTTAGAACAAAATAGTTTTGAAGGGAATATATTATTTAATGTTTCATTTAATTGTAAAATATGTAACCCAGTTATAGGTAATATATTACTATGTAAGGTGGCAAATACAAATAATTTTGGTATTTTATGTAGCGCACAAGATAATAATAAAACAATTATTGATATTATTATACCAAAAAAAAGTATAGCAATACAATCTGATATAGATTTAACAAATATAAGAATTGGAATGAATGTTTATGTTGAGATAATTGGAAGAAAACCTATTTTAAATGATACCAAAATAAAATGTATTGGTAAAATAATTAAAACTGATAATAAATCAAAAGTTACACCTAATTTAAATAATAAAAATATTGAGGAAGACGATGATATTATAAAAGAAGAAATTGATATTGAGTATGACGATGATTTAATAAATGATGATGAGAATGATGAGAATGATGAGAATGATGATGATGACAATGATGATGATGATGACAATGATGATGATGATGATTTAGATGGAGGAAGTGATTATGATAGTGTATTAAGTACTGAGAGTGATATTTCTGAATTAGATGATTAAATGTATTACTGTTTCCAGTGAGCTCCACAATTTAAACAAGTTATAAATAACGTAGCTGATTCATCAGCACTACGAATTTGTAATTCATAATATGAACATTCGCGTTTCTTACATTTTCCACATTTAAATTGGTCTGTTGTAGAAATATTCTTATTATTTTTTACTGCTTCTTCTTTTTTATGTATATCATCAATTATATGATTCCACTTTTCAGGATAAATTTTATATATTTCTAAATATGGTACTTCATGTGGTAAGAAATTTTTATTTTTTATATTTTTATTTAAATTTAAATTTTTTAAATATGATTTTTTATCTAAATTTGATAAAATTGATACACACTTATTTATATATATTTTCTTAAATTGTTCATTATCCCAGTTTTTTATTACTTGTTTTGCGTCAGCAAAATCAATCGTCCAGTTAAAAATTCCTATTTCTAAATCTTTAATTTCGGTTTCTGTTAAATTAATATTTTTATTTTTATTAGTTATATCAATAAATTTAGTTCTTAATTCCGACATCTTTAATTTAAGATTTAAATTAAATTTAAATAAATTTGATTTCTCTTTTAATTTTCAATTTTTTAAAATTTGAAATATTATTTAGAATTTATTTAGGATTAATATAAAATGATTTCAAATTTTGATGACTTTAATTATCTTGAAATTAATTTAGTTAATTCATTTTTTAATAAAAATATTAAAAATAAAGAAAATCAAGAAAATTCACATTTAAATATAATAGATATCAACTGGGATGAAAAGTCATTTAATAGTATGTTAATGAAATTTATAAATGATTATGGGTTAAAACCATTTGAGAAAAAATTTAGAATACTTAAACATAATGATAAAAATTTGATTTATAGTATTAATGATAATAAATTTAATGTGAATAAACAAAGATTTATATCATATAATAAAAATGCTAATTATATATTAATAAAATATCAAAAAGAAAATATACCCTCTGTTAATTTTCCTTCGACTAATATTATTCATGATATGTATTATATCAATAAAATAATATTTAAAGTATCTAATAGAATCTATATAAATTTTGAAGTTAAAAAAAAGTTTAAAGAGGGTAATTCAGAAATTTTTAGAAGAATTTATATAAATTTAAATAATGATAAAAAAAATCTAGATAATTGTAGTATTAATCAAAAATTAGAACAAGCTATAAAATTTTTTAAATAAGAAAAAGTTTTAATAAACTTTCTCTATTTTTGTCTTTTTTTATTTTTTATTTTTTATACTCCTGCTAGCAAATTAATCTAATTTTAATTTTAAGCATCTGTAATTGTATTTCCAACCTCTTGATTGCCTTTTAATGTCTTCAGCAATAATTCTATAATATATCTTATCATTAGGTTTTATCTCTTTCGGATGATAGTCAATAAACAGATTATACATCCGATGTATATACCCGCCATCAATTACTTTCCATACATCACCTCTATTATCAACCGCAAATCTGGTTAAGAAGAGCGGGCTTCCACTGACAAGCTTTGTGTTTTTTGTAGACATTACTTGATATTCTTAATTAATAAGAAAGTTATATTATAATCTTTCTAACTTGTACTTAGTGGAAATGTCTTAAATAACTTGCTCATTGTCTTGTTCTTGTGATTCATTTATCACAGATATTTCATTGTCGCGTGGTGGTGACGAAGGTGGTGTATCTGTGACATACGCTTCTGCTGTGGAGGTCAT
>Ga0222716_10003753_pt1 | contig 12065 bp, 14 predicted proteins | sample C33_13DmetaG_FD_165044 | JGI IMG/M metagenome (GOLD analysis project Ga0222716, IMG submission 165044) | Estuarine water microbial communities from San Francisco Bay, California, United States - C33_13D | ecosystem: Environmental > Aquatic > Marine > Unclassified | place: USA: California... | reverse complement strand
GATCCCAAGGTGACTTTGGGGGGGGGGATCTTCCAAGCGACTCTTGATAAGGTGAAAGATTTCATTGAAAAAAATGGGCAAGCGACGGCTTCCGAGTTGCGCCAGCATCTTAATACCTCTCGAAAGGTGATCATGCCTCTGCTTGAGCGTTTGGATCGCGATAAAGTCACCCGGCGTGAAGGTGATTTTAGGACCTTAATTTAGCTTTTTGAGCCGTCGTGGGACATTCCGATCCCAGTGCCCGGCAAAGGTAAGTTTTGATTACCGTCTTGCCTAGTTTTTGGATGGCGACTTTAAGAGTTGGTCCAGCCAGTCCATTGATTGAGCCTGCCAAGCATCCCACATGGGGCCTTTATAACCATTGAGTCCGTGGCCTCCCCGAGGGAGGGGGAGGTATTTCGAAACGACTTTTTTTTCGGCGAGGGCTTTGTAAAACTTTTCGCTGTTGCTAGCGGGAACGACGTAATCATCGATGGCGTGAGCGAGGTAGGTGGGAGGAGTTCTTTCGGTGATATGGAGTTCGTTGGAATAGAGCTTGATGAGCTCGTCACCGGGCTCGGCACCGAGGAGATTTCGGCGAGATCCTTTGTGAGTACCTTCGCGCATGGTGATGACGGGATAGACGAGAATGGCGAAATCTGGACGGCTACTTTGCCGTTGGATTGGGTCTGTGGCTTTGCTTTCACCAAGATCGTATTTGGTGATGGCCATGGAGGCAAGATGGCCGCCAGCAGAGAACCCGATGATGCCAATTCGATCTGCCTTTAGGTTCCAGTCTGCTGCTCGCATGCGGGTCATCCGGAGCGCACGTTTGACATCGAGAAGCGGGCGGAGTGGGTTTCCTCTTGGCAGACGATAATTGAGTACTACTCCAGTGATGCCGTGGGTGTTGAGCCACTTAGCGATGGGAGCACCTTCGCCTTTAACAACCTGTCCGTAACCTCCGCCGGGCGTAATGACGAATGCGGTGCCATTTGGCCTCTCAGGGTGAAAGATTGTGAGAGTGGCATTGGCCTCCTCGAAGTGATCATTGCCAAGTGGAGCTTTTCCCTCAGGCCACAGTTTGATCGTTTCATGAGATTGTTGGGCGAAGAGATTCGCGGTCAGGATGAAGAGGATGGCGAATGTATTACGGGAAAATTGGATCATTGAGAGAAGGGTGGCGGAGAGGATGAATGGCCGCAAGTTCAGTTTTATTTTGCACACGGGTATGTTCGAAAAGTCGGGAACGAAAAAGGGTATCTTTTTTAGAAAAAGTGGGAAGAAGTGGCGCTATCATTTCCCGGTGGGATTTCGAGGTAGCCAGTGCCTTCGAGAGGGGTCACGAAATCGCCCGAGTTTTGTGGAGAAAGGGATACTGCCTTTCCTTCAGGACTGATTTTTGCGGGGAGGAATTGAGTGAGGAATGGGTGCTGAGAAATAGGCTCTGCGAGTGGGAACGTGATTCCTGCTTTGTCGGGGGCACCGGTCATACGACGGAGGAGAGGGACAACAAAGCGGCGGAAAGTGGTGAGGGTAGAGTTGGGATTGCCAGGAAGAGCTACAATGCCTTTCCAGAAGGCGAGTGGCTTACCTGGGCGCTGTGCAACTCCGTGGAAGAGAGGGTCACCACGGAGCGATTCGAGGGCCGGTCGGACGAAGTCTTTTCGGCCTTTTGAAATGCCGCCAGAGAGAATGACGAGGTCGCATGATTCGAGCGCTTGGGCAATTCCGTTGGTGGTCGCTTGAAGATTATCGGGCAAGTGGTCCCAGCTGGCATCAATAGGCCCCCAATTTTGGATGGCACTCAAAAGAGTGATGCCGTTGGATTGTCGAAGTTGGTGGGGAAGAGGAGTTTCATGAACCGGGATTAGCTCGTCTCCAGTAGTTAGGATCTTGATGCGAGGTAAGCGGGTCACTTTGACTTGAAGAGCTCCGATGGAAGCCATCATGCCAAGGTGGCCGGGGTTGATTCGGGTCCCAGATTTGATCATGAGGTCGCCGGCTGAAGCATCGGATCCTTGACGGTGAATAAATTTTCCAGGAACCGCATCACCGTTGATGGTGGCGTGAGTTTCGGTAAGTGAGACTTCTTCGTAGGGAATCACAGTATCGCAGTCGGGCGGAATGACAGAGCCGGTCATGATTTGCCAGCAGTGTTTTTCCTTAAGCGGTGGCGGAGTGGGGTTGCCTGCGGCATGAATGCCTTGCAAGGTGAGGAGAGAACCCTCGAGGTCGGAAAATCGAAACGCGACACCATCCATCGTGACTCGGTCAAAAGGTGGAAAGGGCCGATCTGCGAAAAGATTTTCTCGCAGAACACGGCCGAGAGAGTTTTCTAAGGCAACGGTTTCGGTCTCGAGGAGATCGATGTTAGAAAGCATTAGGGATTCGGCCTCAAAGGGCGTGATCAAGCTCATGGAGTGAGTTTGGTTCAATCGCGGGAACTTCTCAACTGTCACTCGTTAAAAAATGAGTTAAGCTTTCGTTGTGCGACTTGCTTTCTTGTTTTTCCTCCTCCCTCTTCTCCAGGCCAAGACGATTCGGGTGGCGACTTACAATGTGGCATTATCGCAGAGCGGCGAGGGTCGTTTGGCAGCGCTGCTGCGGACAGGAACCAACGCGTCGGCGAAGCGGGTTGCAGAGGTGGTTCAGATTGTGCAGCCGGATGTCCTTTTACTCAATGAGTTCGATTATGATGCGAATGGCACGGGAGCGACCCGGATGAATGATCGTTTTCTCAACGTCAGCCAGAATGGCCGTGCCGCTCAAAATTATCCTCATCGTTACGTGGCGATTTCAAACACTGGAATCCATTCGGGATTTGATTTGGATAACAACGGGGTGATCGATAGCACGCCAGGTGACCAAAATTATGGGGGTGATGCCTTCGGATTTGGGGAGTTTCCGGGGAAGTTTGCGATGGCGGTTTTTTCCAAGTATCCGATTGATATAGAAGCGATTCGGACTTTTGAAGAGATTCTTTGGAAGGATATGCCGGGGAATTTGATCCCGCCGGGTTTTTACACAGCGGACGAGCAGGAGGTCATCCGAATCTCCTCTAAGAGCCATTGGGATGTCCCAATCGAGATTCTGGGTACTCGTTTTCATTTCTTGGTGAGCCATCCGACCCCGCCGGTTTTTGATGGAGCCGAAGATCGTAATGGTCGACGGAATCACGATGAAATCCGGCTTTGGTCGGACTATTTAACACCCGGTTCTGCTGGTTATCTGAGCGGAGGTCTTGGGGAGGGAGAGAGGTTTGTGATTGCGGGTGATCAAAATGCTGATCCAACGAAGGGCGATAGTGTAAATGCGGCGATAAATCAGCTTTTGGATCATCCGCGTGTAAGCGGTGAATTTGTGCCAGCCCGAACGGGTGAAACTACGGCATCCAATCGCTTTGATACCGCGACCTTTCGGCTTCGGGCCGATTATGTTCTCCCCTCGAAGGAGGGATTCCTAATCGAAGATGGAGCGGTTTATTGGCCCACCAAATCAGAGGAAGGCGCTAGCCTCGTCACGGTGTCGGACCATCGACTTGTTTATCTAGATTTAAAATTAGTTCCTTTGATTGATGAAGTGGTTCAGGATCTTTCGGTTGAGAGCTTTGACCGTAAATTGGTCTTTCGTTGGAAAGCGAAAAGCGAGGCTTCATATCGGTTAGAGAAAGCTACCAATCTGGATTTGGATACGTGGATTCGGCTCGATGAAGTTGAAATTGAGATCAATGAGAATAGAGCGACTGCTATTTTTTCCGAGCCGGTAGATCGGTCGTTTTTTAGAATTGTGGCCTATTACGAATAGGAACCAGTCCTTTTAAGGGAATATGAGGAACCTTCCGTCGGGAAAGAAGGAATTGAGGTTGGAAGTTATTAGGGAAGAAATTTTTCCTCGATGAACTTGCGACGACGCAGTTTGCCAGAAATTTTGACCTTTCTCAAGATTCTCAGAAATCGTTAGTCTTAACAGCATGCGGCTTCTTCTGCCTCTTGGGCTCTTGGCGACCACGATCTTTGTTGCTTGTTCGACAACTGCTCGCTGGGCTGGGCGAGATCCAGTAAAATCAACGCTACCCCGTTCTGCTAATTTGAGGCTCGCGGAGGCGAATCTGATTCGGATTTCCGAGGTGGATCGCAGCATCGCGATTGATCTGCGCTATACCCGGGAATCAGCGATCGCGAAGAAGCCACTTTATTCGAAAAATATGCCGGCTTTGCTACGTCCTGAAACTGCAGTCAGGCTTCGTAAGGCTAATGAGCTGGTGAAGCTTTATGGTTATCGCATTAAGGTGTGGGATGCTTATCGTCCTCCCAGCGCTCAATTGGTTTTGTGGGATTCATCCGGCCATGATGATCGTTTTGTCGCGAACCCCTTCAGCCAACCTTCGCAGCATTCTTGTGGAACGGCCGTTGATGTCACTTTAATCGCAAAATCTGGTAAGGCGGTTGAGATGCCCACTGGCTTTGATAGTTTTACCCCGCAGGCGGCCGCGGCCTACCAACATCCGGATCCGAAAGTGATGAAGCGAAAGAAAATTCTTCAACAGGCAATGAGAAAGGCGGGCTTTTTCCCGCTGCCTAATGAATGGTGGCATTTCACTGATCGTAATTTTCGCAACTATCCGAATACAATCCCGCTCTCTTCGATCAAATCGGCATTTTAGTCCTATGAAGCTTCTCGTATTCTTTCTTAGCTGTCTTTTGTCGCCTGCCGAGATCAAGCCTTTGATCTCTTCCTACCTCGGTGACAACCAGCGAAACTTTTATGGGAATCAAGCTCCGTCAAAATTACGGATCAAGTGGAAGACGTATATGGGTTCAGGTCAGACCACGTTTGGGGCCGAGGCTGTTCAGAGCTGGAAGGGCGTGGGTTGGACCGGCCAACCTTTGGTGATTCAGGAGAGTGAAGAGCTCTATCTCATTCAGGGCACATTGAGCCATCACCTCAAAAAGATTAGGGCTCGTGACGGGAAGGTGATTTGGTCAACCAGTGTTGGCGATGCGATTAAGGGGACTCCTACTTTTGTTGATGTGGGTGGTCCAGCGGCGACGCGCCACACTCTGATCGTGGGCAGTCGTAGTGGGTTTGGGCAACATTGGCGGAATGGAACCGCCTATAGTCTCCACGGGATTTCTTATACGACAGGGAAAAGATTATGGGCATACAACTCGCAGGCGACGGCATCAATCAGTCGGGACTGCGATGCCTCCGCTGTGATTCTGGGAAGAAAGGCTGCCATTCCTCTCGAGAATGGATACTTCACGGTGTTTTCTCCGGATGTCCGTAATGCGCAAGAAGGTGGTGGATTGCCAAGCCCGGAGATTATTGAACAAACCCGGCTTTTTAAGAGTTCCGATTTTGAGCTTTATCGGAGGGAGTTGTGTTGCGAATCATCTCCCACGATGGTTGGGAATACAGCTTATGTGGCAGCCGGAGTGGGACGGGTCTATGCTAGTGGATTGGGCTTCTTTGGGGTTACTAGCACCAAGCTTGAGATTGGTGGCGATCTCAATGGGACGATGCCGTTAACAAACGACAAGCACCTTTTACTTGGAATCGAGAAGCAGTTTATTTCAGGACAGGGAGGGGTGGTGAAGTTCTCGACTAGCGGGAAAGTAAAGTGGTTTCACCCGCTTCCGGATCGAAAATGGTATACGTGGAATGGTGGTCTCGTAGGAAGTCCGTCGGTCAATCATCGATACAATTCAAAGGTTTCAAAAGATCTTGCCTGCTTTGTTGGCATTGATGGTGTGCTGACTTTGGTAAATCATAAGAAATTACAGCCGGGGGTGAAAAACTGGGGGCCAAGACGATTGGAGCAATACCCGGCGCCTTTAGTTTTGGATCGGGTGCAATTACCACAGGGTTCGATTTCTACTCCCCTCTTCGTGGGTGATAAAATCGTGGTGGGCTATGACAGTGGCCTAGATCTTTATCAGGTGACTCCGGCCGGGAAATTGGTCCGTTTAGATCGTTTGGAGGGACCGATGTTCGATGCAACCCCAGTCGTCTGGGATGAACGTGTCTACGCGGGATCTAAGGATGGCTTCTTATATTGTCTCGGTCATTAGTTCAGCGCTTTTGAACAGCCTCGTTGAATCCAGCACGGTCATCTTGTTCCGCGGTCTATCTCGTTTTGGATCGATTGAGAAAAGGACGGGAGTTAACGATTTGGAGGATAAGCTCACGGGAAGAGTCGTTCTTTTTTGCGATTCCAGTCACGATCTGGTTTACGGTGACTTCGTCGAAGTATTCGAGTCCGCGACCAGTGGCGTAGCTGATAAGTTTTCGTGTCATGTTTGCCGAGAATTTATCCTTACCCGCTAGGAGGAGCTGCTTGAGTTCCTTCGGTGTGGAGAAGGTGATGTCGCCTGGAAGGGTGGCGGAGCTATCAATGGGTCTTCCATTGGCGTCTTTGGAGCGCCAGCGACCGATCGCGTCGAAGTTTTCGAGGCCAAATCCGAGGGGGTCTATGCGGGCATGGCAACTGGCGCATTGCTTAGCTTTTCGATGGCGGTCGAGCTGTTGACGGAAGGTGAGTCCGTCAGCTTTGGTGTCGTCGGCTGGGAGTTCTCCAGCATCGGGCGGAGGGGGTGGAGCGGGGTCTCCGAGCATGGCGTCGAGGATCCAAACACCACGGTGTACTGGGCTGGTCCTGAGGGGTAGGGAAGTTGCCGTGAGAATGCTGCCCATACCGAGAATTCCGCCACGGTTTGGATCATGCAGCTTGATCTTTCGGAGTTCGTTTCCAGTTACGGGTTCTTTGAGCTGATAATGACGAGCCAGAGTTGCATTAGCGAAGGTGTAATCACTATTGATAAGGTCAGTAAGAGGGCGATTTTCACGAATGAGATGGGTGAAAAATTCAATACTCTCATAATACATTGAGCGGCGGAGTTCGGGAGTGAAGCTGGGAAAGCGTTTGGGGTCAGGATCGACTTGGTCGATCATTTTGTCGAACTCAAGCCAACGTCCGGCAAAGTGTCGGGAAAGTGCGGTAAACTTAGGGTCAGCGATCATGCGGAGGGTTTGCTCACGGAGGATCTTGGGGTCGCGGAGTTTCCCCTGATCGGCGAGTTTGAAGAGTTCACGGTCAGGCATGGAGGACCAAAGGAAGTAGGAAAGGCGGGTGGCAATTTCGAAGTCGTTGAGCGGCCACTCGTCCTTGCCGGGTTCGTCGTGTTCGGCACGGAAGAGGAACCGTGGATTGACAAGAAGGGCGGTGAGAGGTGCTCGGAGAGATTGCTCGAAATCTTTATCGTCTTGTTGTGCTCTGGCAAAAGCCTTGAGAAGTGGGTCAAGGTCTTCTTCGCTGAGTCGGCGGCGATAAGCTAAAGTGGCGTGGTAGGTGAGAACTTGTCTGGCCGCAGATTTCGGGTCGTTCTCGGTATCAGGTAGTTTGAAAATGACTTTCTTTTTTAATGCCGGATCAGCATAGACCGAATCAATTACCTTCTTAGCGGCCGAAAGATATTTTTCGAGCAGAGTGGGGGTGGAGAAAAGAGCGTCTGCCATATTGTCGAAACCTTCGCCACCTGCGCCATCAGCCGGGAAATCTTTGGATGGGTTAAAATTAACCCCGAAAAGGTCACGGACCGTATAGTGGTATTCGTTACGATTGAGGCGGCGCAGAGTCGTGCGTCCGGCGCGTTGGGGGACGTTCCCGGACCTCACGCGCTCGACCACTTCGGAGAGGGCCTTGATCAGCGTTTCACGTTCGGTATCAGTAGGCTGGATATCTTCGTCATCGGGTGGCATTTCCTCGTGTTCAACCTGGTCGATGATATTTTCGAGGAGCTGGAAGTTTTTGAAGGCGTTGTCGATCGAGTCGATTTCGTGAAGAGTGATTCCGCCTTTTTGTTTGTCGGGTCCGTGGCAGGAAATGCAGTGCTTCTTGAAGATCGGATGGGCTTGATCGGCAAAGCGATCGGCAAAAGCGGGAGCAACGCAGCTGAGAAAAATAAAAATGGAAGTGAATAAAGGCACTTTGGATGGGATACGGCAATTTTGACGCCAATGTATCAGGAGAGATACCTCTTGGCGGCGGCGATATTTTGAGTAATTTTTACAGATCATGATAGCGCGATTTTCTGTAATTTTCTCAATTATTTTGGTTGGGGTAGCTTGGGCGAAGCAGCCTAACGTTTTAATTCTTTATGCTGATGATTTGGGATTTGGAGATTTGGGCTGCTATAATAAGAAGAGTCGAATCCCAACTCCGAATCTGGATCGCTTAGCGAGCGAATCAGTGCGATTTACCGATGGACATTCTTCTTCTGGAATTTGCACTCCATCGCGTTTTGCGATGCTGACGGGTCGTCATCATTGGCGTGACTTTCATGGAATTGTGAATGCTTTTGGAGGTTCGGTTTTTAAGCCCGAGCGGCTGACCTTGCCGGAGATGTTAAAGGAAAAAGGTTACAAGACAGCTGCGATTGGGAAGTGGCACTTGGGTTGGAATTGGGATGCGATTCGAAATAAGGAGGTGAAAGCGATCACGGTTCAAGAGGGTAGAAGAAAGAAGCAACAACTCGGGCCGGAAGCCTTTGATTGGACCAAGTCAATTCCGAACGGTCCGCTGAATCATGGATTTGATTATTACTTTGGCGACACCGTAATTAATTTCCCGCCCTATTGTTGGATTGAAAATGATAAGGTAGTCAAAGCTCCCGACACCCTCATGCAGACAGGTAAGTGGAAGAAGATTAAGGAAGGGGGGTGGGAGTGTCGTCCGGGGCCCATGGTGACCGGTTGGGATCCTTATGAAAATATTCCGACAACCACAAAAAAGGGTGTGGATTATATCAAGGAGGCTGCGAAAGCTGAAGAGCCGTTTTTTCTCTATTTTGCCTATCCTGCGCCGCATGCGCCTATTATCCCGAATGATGAATTCGATGGGAAATCAAAGGCAGGGCCTTATGGAGATTTTGTTTATGAGACCGACCACTCGATCGGACAGCTTTTGCAGGCGCTCAAGGATTCCGGACAGGCCGAAAATACGATTGTCATATTTTCGGCAGATAACGGACCCGAACACTACGCTTATGCGAGGGATGCCAAGTTTGATCACTGGTCGGCTCATCCCTTTCGAGGCTTAAAGCGTGATGCTTACGAAGGAGGTCATCATGTACCTTTTATCGTTAAGTATCCCGGAGTGACGATGGCTGGAACGGTTAATGATGCGCTTGTTTCCCAAATTGATATCATGGCGACTTTGGCTTCGGTGGTGGGTTATGATCTTCCCGACAAAAATGCGGCTGAGGATTCGCACGATCTTTTACCACTTTTGAAGGGTGAGGTGAAATCGATCCGAACGAGCCATATTCACAATACCTTCGACCACACGTGGGCTTTTCGTGAGGGTGATTGGGTCTTGGTGACTGGGAAGAGTGGTCATCACTCACGAGTGACTAAGGAGTGGTTGAAGAAGCACGATTACCCGAAAACTGAGAGTAAACAGTCTCGGCTTTTTAATCTCAGGGAAGACATTGGACAGCGTAATGATCTTGCCGCGAAACATCCTGAGAAGGTGAAAGCGATGGAGGCTTCATTGGCTCGAATCCGCGAGCAAGGTTATTCGGCGCCGAGGCTGAGAAAGTGATTTCAGTAACGAGGGACGCTTGGCTCTTTTGATTTAGAAAAAAGACAGATCTGATGCCTGACCCGAGCGGTATGTTTGTAAACTCAACGTATGTCTCTTCGCCCTTTGAATGAGATGTTGTCACTCACCCCGAGGCTGGGCTTCCCCCTTAAAATCTAAATCTCAAGGCGGCGCCTGGATATTTCATTCCCCAGTAAATCGCGCTCAGCGAAAGTTTCTCGTTGACCTTACGGTTCAAGGAAAGGTGGCTGTCAGTACCGCTATACTGGAACATAAGAGAGGCTTCCTTGTGAGCAAAATTGATGCCGGCGAGTGGTCGTGTTTCGTTTAGGCGGTCAATCCAGACCGCGCCCACATAGGGAGAGGGAGTGATGTTAAGAAATTTAAGGTGGGGCATCGCTTTGCTCACGGTAGCGAAGTAGGAGCGTGACTGTGTTTGAACTCCCTTGGAGGTAAAGTCATCAAAACTTGTCCCAAGTAAAATCGCTGGCTGCCATCCTTTCGGGTCCTCACTCACGAGTCGATAGGTTGCGTTGAATTTTAACTGGTCGATGAGCGGACGATAGTCAAAGCCCACACCTAGATCCCGGGTCGCCCAATAGCGCAGGCTCATAAATTGCTGTCCTGCATCAGATTTCTCAGGAATCCAGCGTGCCGTTAGCACAAACTTGTAATGATTTGCCACGCCACTCACGGTGCCGCCTTCGCCTGGTCACATCGGTCAGGTAGGCACCTGTGAGACCAATCCTCCATCGTCGGAATCGATTAGGGTTCCATCTTGGCAAACTTGAGTTTCAGGCCCGACGGCGCTCAACCATCGAGTGAAAAAAGAAATCTTGCCGCCAGTCGGCTGACTTGGCGAATGGAAGGCACTTCTCGAATCATTAGGTGCTCCCTTTGCGATAGGATTTAATGCGTCTTGTCCATGGCTATTAGATACCATCGAAAAAAATAAGGCGACGCCAAGAAGGTGAATGGGTGTTAGTAGCTTCATAAACTTCTCCGAAAGATATAGGCATTGGGAACTTCGATAAGAAAAAGCAGCGTAATTCATTACGGGTTTTAGCTCCGGGCGATTGCCGCTAGGCCTAAGTCCATTAATTTTTCAGTAGCTCGATGGCTTGGTTTTATCGCAGAAAAAGCCGCCACTAGCCCTTACATTGGCAGCTGTTTTCGCAACAGCCCGTACCCGAAGCGTGACCACTCGCGCAGGCTTCACTGCAGAATTCTTTGCCATCTAAGGTGACACGGTGGTCGTCATAGACTTCACATTTGCAATCAGGGCATTCACATTTGGCTAAATCTTTGTTCATTGCGCAAATACATGAACATATCCTCAGGTATTAGTCTATTGTATTCTTATGATTTTTAAGAGAGTATCAACTGTGGCCAATTCTCCTACGGATAAAATTTGCGAAACTAAGTGTTCCGACCCTCATTCGGGTGCCGCAGGACAGGTGGTTCCGTTGGCAATGGGGAAAGCCCAAAAAATGGGCGAGTTTTTCAATGTTCTGAGTGATCCTACTCGTTTGCGTCTGATTTCGCTTCTGGCGGAAGAGGAGTTTTGCGTGTGTGATCTGGCGATTCAATTGGAAATGACAGACTCCGCCATTTCTCACCAGCTTCGTGCTCTGCGTGCTGCCCGGCTTGTCAGTTACCGGAAATTAGGTCGGCAAGTTTTTTACCGTCTACACGATCAACATGTTGTCGATCTCTACCGCACGGTCCATGAGCACTTGGAAGAGTAGCCCCCATCACTGAGTGATCTATCCCGATTCTCCCCAAACTTGATCCCTGAATCCGGAAAGGGAGGGGGAGTAAATCAGGGGTGAGGAATGTGGGGTTGACAGCATCAGATCCGTCTATCACTTGGCGGTTACACATGAGATGCGTAACTAAGATATGACGATTGGGGACTAGTCCGAAGTTTGGCAAAATGACCTGGCTCAGCCTTTATTGTCGTAGTATTTCCATTTTCCTTTATGGCGGCGGAAACGAGAGTGCTCGCGGAGTTGCTGAACTTCTCCGTCCCAGTAGTAGTCCGCGATGAATTCGACTTTTCCTCGACTTTCATTTTTTTTGCCTTTCGAAATGGAGACGATGGTGAGGAATTTCCAGTCGGTATGGTGGATGGTGTCTTCGAGTTCGCGTTTAAGGTTCTGGCTGCGGTTGTCGGGATGAGTGGTTTCGATGAGGTAGTCGACGAGGCGAAAAAAGAAAGCGCTGTAGCGTGAGCGCATGAGTGCCTCGGCGGTTTTGGGCAGAGCCTTGTTCTGATGAAAGGGCAGGCAACAATCCTGATAGCTCTTTTTGCTCTTACAGGGGCAGAGCGAAAGGTGGCGTTCTTTTGGGATTTTTTCAAAGGTCTCGGACACAGGCGAGTGTTGGAAGCATCTTCTTCGATTGCAATTCCATCTTTCGCCGTGGGCCAAGAAGTCGGTTCCGTTGTGTGTTCTTAATTCGGGTGTTCTTCGAGGAGATC
>Ga0222716_10003743_pt1 | contig 12088 bp, 12 predicted proteins | sample C33_13DmetaG_FD_165044 | JGI IMG/M metagenome (GOLD analysis project Ga0222716, IMG submission 165044) | Estuarine water microbial communities from San Francisco Bay, California, United States - C33_13D | ecosystem: Environmental > Aquatic > Marine > Unclassified | place: USA: California... | reverse complement strand
ATGCCCTACCTGGTTTAAACATTTCAAGAATTAAAAATTTTGCTACTTCTGTTGCTATGGCTACTACAAACAAAATACCTGCACCTGTTCTTAATTTCATTAACAATGTGCGTGTCATAAATCCAAACGGATTAGTAGCTATTGATCTTATATTTCCAAATTGTTCTGTTGACATATTTTTAATGTCACCCAGATTACTGCTTAACATATCGTCAACTTTTAATTCAGTTTCTTTTATTTTCTGTTTAGTTTGAGTAGAGGTTATTTCAGTATCGCTTGATGGCTGTGGTGATGATTTTGTTTGTTGTTTAATTATTTCTTCAATATCACCTTCAAAATCAGATTCACCTAATGGAGAATTGAATCCCATAAGGAAATTTATCTTATCATTTTCCCCACCTGCACTAGAAAAATCAGCACCTCTTAAAGCAGTTTCAATTAAACTGTTGATTTTATCGGAAATTTTACCCAATTAAATCGCCTACGTTATTGAAATAGTGTCACCTGTAATTCGTACAAATATATCTATTGTTACTTTTCCTTCTGATGGCTTTGAAATATCATAATCTCTTAATACACCCGTAGCTGCAAAAGTCTTAGTTGCACCTGATACGTTTTTGGCAACTATCTTCCAAGCTGTTGAAGTCATATCACCGTCAGAATCAATTTGACCTAATGTGTTAAGTGTTGATAATTCAGGTGTAGAAACTAAAAGAGTAGCTGTGAAATAATTATCCCCAGAACCATAAGAATAAAGAGGATCACCTGACGTAACTACGTCTCTTGATTCAGTTCTACCAATATGCAAAGAAAGATTACTTAATAGTATGTAATTATCAGCACCTACTTCTAATGTTAATTCAGAAGCATTGACTATTTCAGTAATTTCACCAAGATTAGCCATATAGGGATTATTCTGATTATTGTGATAATAGAAGTAATTTAATAAAAAGAAAAAATAAGAAAAAAAGGGTTAAAAGTCAGAGTTTGCTAGAATGATGTTTTTCCAACATACATTACAGAATACAACTCTTGGGTATGATTCATTGGCAACCTCTGCTATTATTTTGTGTTCTTGGCATTGGTCACATTGTTCTTTCTTCATACTATCTATTACAACATCTATTATTAATATCTTACCTTTTTAACCAAAAACGATTAACTTATATTGAACAAGTTTGGTAATAAAGGTATGAAAAAAATCGATCTCATAATCTGCAAAGATAGTAATGCAGGATATCTAGGACAAACTAGAGAATTATTAATTAATGCTATCAAAAAAGATGTTAATGACAAAACATACAGAAAGGGTGGTATTACTTGGACTAACAACGGTAAACAATTCCACGTTGAAGATATACCAAAATACAGCAAAGAACAATTAGACCAAATATATCAGATTGGTTATATTTACAAAGGTAGTAAAAAACCAAAATACGGATATGTTAGAGAATTAAATATTACAAAGGTTGAGAACTAAGTTCTTACTATAACTCTAAATTTCAATACTCTACCTTTTACCCTGTCACCTCTAAACATAGTAGGTAGATCTATGACCTGTGTAACGTGTGAGGCTTCTGCTAGTCTTGTTGCTTCTGCACCACCGACAGCCCTTAAGTCATAGTTGTTTTCTAGTTTTTCTATGATTGATTTGGTAAAGTCGTCAATATCTTCTTCTGTTTTTTGACCGTCTTTTGCCTCTACTACAAACAAAAGTTTCAATCTAATATCATATTCTTGACCAAGATTTACGTTATTTTCTACTATTGCAACCTGTGATACATTGGCAACAACATCATCACTTGTTACCCATAGTCTAGGTAATGGTGGCTCTTGTATTGCCTTTGGTGATGGGCTTCCTGCCTCAATCTTTCTAAATTTGGTTCTGTCATTTGGTGTAGAATCCCACAAGTTTGTAGTATCTGACTTTAATATCTCGACTACTCTTTGTTTGATTGCAAATAAATCTACTGTGGTCAAAGTAAGGTTTCACCAACATTCATTGTTTTGATATTGGAATAAAATACTGATCCACCTGCTAGTGCATATTTTGCTTGAATGTACCATATTCCAGGGTTTCGTGAGAATATTGCAGAAGAAGTAGTAAATGACCATATTCCATCTGTGCCACCGTCAACATTAGTTGCTGTGGCTGTATGGTTACTTAATTCACCATCTGGATCTCTAAGATATACTGTTATTGCTGTTACGTCATTTAGGTCGATAACTGTATCTGTATCACCTGATCTTGATTTGGCTGTTCCTTTAATGATTGTTCCAACATCTTCTGATTGGATAGTAATTTCAGTACCGTTAGCCATTATCTACAATCATATCTCCAGAGTCAAAAGAAGTAAATCCTATCATATCATCTACGTTTTGCTGTGTAGATGTGATAAAGTTGCTTAGATCAATTACGCTTGTTGTAATGAAATTACCTGCGTCTATTCCAAATGATACCAATCTGAATTTAACTGATGTACCTGTAATTCCAACCGTATCTGAAATATATTTCACAATACCTGTTATAATATTGTTTGATTCTGTAAGTTGTAAAATATCATTGAACACTTGTGTGAATCCTAAAATATCCTGTTTTAGCTCAACTGCTCCTACTGTTGACAATATTGATCTGATCATTGACCTGTACCTTTCTGACGATTCTGTAATGCCAACAGCCTGACTAAAGCTTCTTTTTATTGTTCCTAATCTGTTGCTTATTTCCGTAATGCCTACAGTGTCAGCAAAGTTTCTTACAATATCCCTTATTCTGTCAAATGATTCGACAACGTTAACTTGATCAGTTATTATCTTTAATGCACCATACAATTTCTGTGATGATTCTGTTAGTTCCATTATTGAATTTTTGATTTTAACTATGAGTAATTGGTCAAGCTGATAATAGCCTAGTCCATCTTCGTTAAGATAATTGCCACTTCCATCTTCTAATGCATACACATTAACATCTGATACTATCTTGTTTAGTGCTGTTTCAACTGATACGATAAACTGTGTGGCAACCTTGACAAATCCAGTTACCTTATTCTCTAATGTTGTTAATTTTATTGTGTCTATAATGTTTCTAATTATAACGTTCAAGTTTTGTGGTGTTTCTGTAATACCTAAAGTTGATGTGATGTTTTTGTATAACAGATTGACTCTTTCAGAGGCTTCGGTAATTCCAAGAGTTTCAACTACGTTCTTAATGACATAAATTAACACGAATATCTTTTGTGATACTTCTGTGATTCCAACTGTATCTGCTATATTCTTGAATATTTTGCCTACTCTAATTTTATTTTCTGTTACACCTATTGTTTCATTGATTGTTATTTGTAACAGGTCTTGAAGATAGTTTCCTGACTCATCTTCGAGATATAATGTTCCTGATCCATCTTCTAGTGTAAATTCAAACTGTGATGATTCTGGAATGTTTAGCGTGTCAAATAATCCAATGGTTTCTGTTGTTACGGTTTTTGAGAATGTTCTATCCCTGTTTGCTGATTCATCTAGTCCTACTGTTTCATTGATGTTTCTAACCTGGTTTCTTAATCTGTTATTTGATTCATCTAATCCAACTGTATCACTAATATTTCGTGATAATCCTATATTGTGGTTATCTGCTTCTGTGAATCCAACTGTATCACTAAAGTTTCTAACTATTGATCTTACCCTGTTTGTTGCTTCTGTAAATCCTATTGTATCTGCAAGGTTTCTAACCTGGTTTCTTAGTCTATTGTTAGTTTCAGTTAGTCCAATTATATCATTAATTTCCTTCTTTAATACTCTTACACGATTGACATTTTCTATTGTGCCAACTGTATCTGATACATTACTTATTGGTGCATCTTGTTTGTAATATCCTAATCCACTTTCTAGTTTTATTGCACCTGTACCATCTTCAATTAGGTATAGGTCAAATTCAGGATCTTTTGATTCACTTAGTTGTACTGTTGAATTGATTACCTTTGTTGGTATGTCCTGTCTATATGCACCTGATCCATCTTCAAGAAGATAATCGCCTAATCCACTTTCCAGTTGGATTGTATCTGTCAAATGTGTTCAATTATAATATTATAGCGAAAAACGGTCATTGGGTAAGCTCATTACCTGTTGTTATAATATCGGAATCGGATTTTTCTGCGTTGTATGTTGTTATTACTTCTGAGGATAATCTTTGTTTATCAGATACTCTTGCTTCGTCTATAAGTCCATCAAAGGTTAATGTAGAACCACTATTATTTCCAATAATCAGATTTCCAGAAGCGTCAGAAACACTTGAAGTAGAACCTGTTGAAGTTTCAGTCAATCCGCCATTATCTACAGTATATTTTAATCCGTTAATCCACATAGTAGGATTAGGTGTTGAAGATCCATCATCATTATAATATACATCTACTTTTGTCAATGTATTTATTGGAACTATAGCGGCAGTTTCCCATTTTGCGTCAGTTGTATCAAAACCGTATGTAAATTCAAGTTTTACAAATCCGCCTGATTCTCCAATGGTTTCAATAAACCACCCTGAACCCTTACCAATTATTCTTCCACTAGAACCTTCTCCATCTGATTTAGGATTAATCCATACAGATACATGACCGCCATTATCTAACATATCATCAACACTTGTATCGCTACCACTATCTACCTTAGTATTTGCTCCATCTGCGACTAATCCTACGCTGTTATTCTGTTGTTCCCAATCTACTGAAGTATCTGTTCCGTCATTTCCGTATGCTGTACTGTCTGTTGAGTTACCTTGCAAGTGATATACTGCCTTGTAGTTTGAATCGTAAGTTGATTGTTCTCTATTTTTATTTACACCTTCCCAGAATTCCAAATCATCTATTGTCATTGTGAAACCTACAACATTTGCATTATCATATACACCAGCCTTGAAATATCTTAAACCTGTTACCGTAGATGGAACTGACACAGTTTGTTTTTCAACGCTTGTCGTGTATGCAGAGTCACTAAACAGTTCAACTGTCAATTTAGTGTTACTTACTCTAATTATTTCAATATAATATGTATCAGTATTAGTCCAAGCAGTACTAAAAACAACACTAGAAGCTGCTGGTGCTTGGTTTGACATTCCACCTATTGCACTATCCCTATAAACTGCATAATGTTTTGGCGTGTTTGGTGATGCACTAGCACCTGGATTCCAAAATGATATTCCCAAGAAATCTTGAGAAGTAGCAAAATTACTCGTATTATCACTCATTCCAATATATACAGAATGTGATAAACCGCCGCTAGGTGCAGTTATAACAGTAGTTGCAACTTTACATCTTAAAGTCCATGCGTTGTCTGTTATCGTTGTGCCAGTTAAATCACGATAAGCCACAAAGTGATCAGCACTATTGTCCTCAAATCTACAGTCTATAACGTCTGTTGATGGATTTAATCTACATTCATTTGTTCCTGTTACGCTTGGAACATAGTCAGCGTCTCCTTCTGTAGTATTTGCATAAGTAGTACAATCTTCTATAACTTGGTCACCATTAACCCCAAATACTGAATCGGCAGTTGGCATTGATGTGAATAATTCAGGCACATAACTTGGATTAGATGCACTATAATCATAATACATCTGTATAGTAGTATCTGCTCCTGCGGTAAGACTTGGAATTTTAACATAGCCTGTCCAGTCACCATTAATAGGATCGTATGATGTCGTCTCACTTGCATACTCTACTGCATTTCCATCAAAGGCGTCGTTTGTAAATACGAATTTTCTTCCAGTTGCATTTGGTGATGAGATACCGTTCCAAAATTGTAAATCATCAATATATCCATCAAATGTTCCACCAACAGAAGCAGAACTTCTCATTTTAATTCCAAAATATCTTAATCCTGTTGCAGTTAAAGATCCAGTTTCTTCTTCTGTTAAAGTTGAATAATCAGAATCAGAATAAATTCTAACATACCATGTATTGACATCTAAAACTACTTCAATAAAATAATCTGTTGCTGTTGCTGGAACTGTTGCAAATGCTGTTCCTGCATTTGGAGAAAATGATGCTCCGTCAACGTGCATAGCTCTAAATGTATTTGTTACATCAGAATCATTTTGAATTATTAATCCAATACCATCTTGACTAGAATCACCTGCTGTTGTATGATCTGAATCAGAAAATCCAATAAGGATAAAGCTAGAAGCAGAACTTGGAGCAGTTAATGTATTTATTCTTAATTTTGCTCTAAAAACTGCTTTTGTATCTATTGATGTTAAATCAATGGTTGAACCATGAACCGAACCATTTTGTGCACCGTCCCATTCCAATGTGTTGTTTGCAACACCTATTTTTGTTCCAGTATCATTAAAATTATCACTTGTAAAATTATCATCTAATGTTGGTGTCTCCTGTGTTACTGGGTTTGTAATGCCATTCCAGAATTTTAGATTTTTCACAGTTCCATTTAATGTAGAGTTTTCTGTGCTATCTTGTGTAGCACCTGAAAACACTCTTAAATATCGTAATGTGTCTAGCCCACTAGGTAACGTAAGGTCTTTTCTTTCAAGTAATATTGTATGTGCTGAATCTGCAAAAATCATAATTGCACCAGCAGTTGTTGATAATCTTTGTATTCTTACAAATACAGTTTTACCATCTAAATCCTGAGCTGTCAATGTAAATGCACTTGAAGTTCCCCCAGATGGTGCAGTAGGATTTTCTGATTGTATTATGGCTATTTCATTAACTGTTGATCCTCTCTTAATTCTCATTCCAATATAATCTTGAGATGTTGTTTCTGCTGTTGCTTGAGATTCCCCACTAATACCAAAGTGGGTAACATTGGCTGTTGCATCTGCACCAGCAGTTACATTAGAAAATAAATCAAAATCTAATGTCCATGCTGAATTACTTACACTTGTTAAATCATAAGCAGAGCCATTATTGGCACTTGAATCGGTGGCGTTCCAATTTAATACTTCATTCGTTATATCTACACCATAATTACTTCCTGTATCTACCCACCCGTCTGCTGTAAATGGCTCATCTCTAGTCTCTGCTGTCTTTCTTTGTAAATTAGTATCACCAATAATCTTAATTGGTACTGGATAGTCTGTTAGTGCAGTTGGATTTATTTCGCCTGAAAAATTATCCCAAACTTGTACATCATCTATCCACCCTGTAAAACTTCCACCTCTGTTTGTTACTGGAGATTTAGCACCAAAGTATCGTAATCCACTTACTGTTCCACCTATCGTATCTGTTCCACTGGCTACTTCTGTTCCATTATAACTGCCTGTCCATATTGTTGCTGAAAAATTACTTCCGTCTCTTTGTAATTCGATATAATAAGTTGTGTCTAGTACCCAAGCATAATTTAGATTTGTATCTGTTCCTGATACTGTTGAATTATCTGCACTTGATAAGTAACTTGCTTTTGTTGCACCATTGGCAATACCCCAATAAAATAACATATCTTGTGCTGAATTTCCACCTGTTGCCGAATCCGCTGAAAACATACCGATAGCTGGTGCTGTCCAATCAGTTGTGTTGGAAAATCCTGTCCATTGTAGTTTAAATCTAATAGTCCAATCTGTGTCAGATAATGCAGAGCCTAAGTCAAGTGTTGATGAATTATTAGTAGTGTTATCTGTCCATGAACTAAACTCTAATCTATCTGTTGTTGTATTCACACCAACACCTGATCCTTGATCAGCCCAATCATCAGTTCCACTAAAATCATCTTCTAATGTTGCTGTCTGTTGGCTTGGTATGTTTTCTACTGTTGTAATTCCGTTGTAAATTTCTACATTATCTAATGTATAATTAGCAGTATCAGAAGCATTACCAAATCCTAAAGTTGCTCCTGTTCCTACATTATCAAACCCACCTACATTTGCATTTGCACCTGATAATGTTGTGGAACCAATTTGTGTTGTTCTTGCTGAATCTGAAAATATTCTTAAGTCATATTCTGTGGTGGATAATCTTCTTACAATTCCATAATATGTTTGTGTGAGGTTTATTGTTATAGATGAACTTGTAACATTTGCAGTTCCAGAAAGATATGTTCTTAATCTTACCTGTGGGGTTGATGATAATTCTGCACATTGTACTATGAGTGCATCTCCAGCTATAAGGTCACCTGTTCCGTCATTTATTGATAAAAGAGTAAATGATGTATCTGCTGAATTTGAAAATGAATTTAGTTTAAAATCAAAATATGATGTCCAAATACTGTCAGAAATTGTAGTAATAGATTTATCAATTCTATCATCTGAATTTAAATCGACAGTAGTTCCACCTGCTATACCACTACTAACTGTCACACTTGTTCCTGTTTGTGTCCAACCTGTACTGCTTGAGAAATCATCTTCAAATGTCGGTGTTTTTGCAGCTCCGTTAATTATAAGTGGTTTTCTCTTAAGCCAGTTTGTTAGTGCTGTAGCCCATTGTACTCCTGCAAATCTGAATGGATTAGTAATGAATGGAGATTTTGTTTCTCTACCTACTTTAATAAATGAATCACGAATCAATTATTTACCTCTAGGTTTGATAACCTATGAGATACACTTTGAGCCCTGCTCCTACACCCCCAGAGTCAACGGTATCAATATCGATAGTTATCTCTGCATCATCTGCTAGTGCTGTGTCAGATATTACAGCGGCAGTTGCGGCAGTTGTACTTGTTTTTTCAGTAGCGTCAATCGTTAATTTAGTGGATAAAATTGATGTTCCAGATTCATTAATGTCAACTGTAATTACTGAGCCTGTTCCTGCTGTGGTAACAGAGGCTCTAACTGCTGTAAGTGTAAATCCATAAGGCATACGAAATACTCCTGTTGATGTTCCTGCTGTAAGTGCTGTTGTTTCATCTGATACTGCAAAAATAAGGGCTTCTGTTTTAGCTGCTGTTGAAATATCTGCTAGTGCTATTGTTCCATCTACTATATCCCCAGATACTATGCTAGATGATAGATTAAGTTTAGAGTATGCTATTGCCGCAGAAGCGTTAACATCTGCATTGACTATAACACCACTTGCTATTGAAAATACACCTGTATTACTTATGTCAATATCACCACTTGGATTAACTGATGTTGCTACATTTGAACCGTTACCAACCAGGATATTGCCATCTGTTAATGCGGCTAATTTAGAATAATCAATGGCGGCTGTGGATTTAATATCGGCATTTTCTATATTTGTGATAGAATTACCTGTTCCATCTGCGTCAAAGGTTTTGTTAGTGAATGTATCTGTACTTGAAGCTGTTATGCCACCAATGTAAGTCTTGATTTGGTCTATTGTTGCTTTTCTGGAAGCAGGTGTTCCAGATGGATCATCTACTATTGCTACTAAGTCCTCACCTGCTACAGAAGCTATTGCTCCTAATGCAGAAATCTTAACATCAGCCATTAATTTTCACCTCTTAGTACGACATTGACTTTTTCAGCATGAAAGATTTTAGCGTCTATACCACCATGAGATTTAGATGGTGTATGATTAAGACGATTTAACATCTCAAACATATCTCTAAGGCTCATTGGTTTTCGAAAGCGTGATTTACGAATACCTTTAAGGTGTCAGAGCTTGTCTTTGCAAATGATGTGAATGAAAAGACGGATAGAAGTTTAGTTGCACTTACAGGACTTGCATTGTCGTGGATACAACCTTGTTCAATATCTGTATCACTAAATGAAGCTGCTGAATAATTAACTGCATAACTTACTGCGTCAACTGCGTCACCTGTGTTATCTGCGTCACCTGTATCATTGGTTTTAGGATAACCTGCTGTGAAAGTTTGTCTTGATCCAGATATTTTTGATGTTCCAGAAACATCAAAGTTTGTGAAAGTATCTGTTTCTGCTTCGGTATATGCTGTTGTACCCATTTCAAATCTTCCACTTTGGAAGTTCTCGTTAGTTGCAGGTGTTTCCCCTGCTCCTTGTTTAGCGTAAAATATTTCACCGTCATCAGTTACTAAGTTGTGTGTATAATCAAATTCTTTGATCATGTCAATATTTCCAGATGGGCTTACTTCTGGGAATGATAAGACTCTAACGACATTATCTGATCTTGCTTGTTCAGATAGATATCTTGTGCTGTCAGCCCAAGATTCGAAAGATTCTCTTTTGTTTTCATTAATTCTTTTACTTAGATTCCAAGATGATGGTAGTTCAAACATTATAGTATAACCTCATATTTTCTGCTATATTAGAATTAATTACCATAATCTATACACATCTTCCTGTCTATATCTGTCATTGAATCTTTGAACGTCATAAGATAAGCCTTCAATGCTTCTTTCTTCGATAATACCGTTAATTGTGTCAATAAACATATCTTTCCAAAATTTAGCTGTATCATCATCACCTCTTTTGCCTCTGAATAGTGAACATACATAGTAATTAGCTGCCATTTTAACATCTGCTAGAATACTTGGCACTTTTAATGGAATTCTTTCGTCATGTTGCTTGAGAATGTTGTCAATATGCTGATTTGCTACTGCACCAAAGCGATTTAGCAGTTCATCATCAACTGTATCAGTAATATCTATGTTAAGTAGGTCTTTACAAGCGTTAATTCCGTAATAATTTCCAGCCATGAGTATATTTTAACTGATTTTTAAAAATAAAGGAAATAATAGACAATTAGTTTTCTTTTCTGTGTTTCTCTAATGATTTATTTAGGCATTTTTTACACCCAGAAGCTAGTATGCCAAAAGATGCTACTGATTTTTGAAGTTGTCTTTCGTTTTTTGGTTTCTTGACCATCTTCTTACATCTAGGAAAACAGCATTGTCTATGTGTTTCTGTTTCAATCCAATTTCTCATACTATCTAATTGTTTTAGTTCAATATATATTTTTAAGCAAAAAATAAAGAAAAAAAGGGATTATTCCCTATTGTACCAACGATTTTCTTCAAGCATTTCCTGTAATAGAGGTTGTGCTATCTGTTCTTGGATTTGTTTGTCCTCAGTAGTTGCGTATCTGCTATTTTCTAACAAGTATTTCTGATACTGTGTATTTGCATCTGAATAATAGGTTATGTAGCCTTTAGGATTGACATTGGTCTTTCCCTCATACTCATATACATCTTTACAGCCCATTTCAACTTTGTGAGTGTCAGCATATAACCAACTGTCACAGATTGGATCTAAGTCTAATCTGTCAGAGTTTTTGGTGTATAACTCATAGTCGATTGCCTGAATACCTTTCCATGCACCATAGTGGTCATAGAACACATCATCAGCACCATTGGCTTTGTTTTTGTATTCCTCACTTAGTACATAGTGTTCCAATGTTTGCTGTGCTTGACATTCTTGAATTGCCATCAAAAGATCACCTATTTGTCCTTTTATCTCAATGTTGTTGTATTTACCGTACTCAAACTCTGAGATCACAAATGATGTTCTGTCTTGGATTGCTCCACTATTGCCTAGTCCACGTTGACATTCATCAAGTTCTTTTAACAATCTTAGATGAGTTGCTTCTGTGGCATCTGCTTCACCCCTATACAATTTTAATTGAAGTTTCTCAATTAATTTTTCTTCTGGGGTTCTTTCATCTACAACAACTTCTGGCTCTGGCTCTGCTGTGAGTTTGTCATATTCCTCTGCGTATTGTTCTTCAGTTAGGACATGTGCATATCTCTCTAAATCATCTAAAGAGAATGGTTCAATTTCACCTTCCCAGGTACATTGATAGATTGTATCAGATTCTAGCCAACAAGATTGACCATGATAGTCAAATGGTACTTGAACTACTGATTCTTCTGCGTATGCAAAAGTTACACCTATTGCTAGAAATGCAACTAATGCGAATGTTGTTTTAATCATTACAGGGTAATTTTTGTATGAATATTAATAAGTTTAGGTCAATAAAAATAAAGAAAAAAAGGTAAATCAGTTAAGCTGATTAAACTGTTGATGAAATTCTAACGATTGAAGTTGCGTCTATCACACCTGTGTTTGTACGCCATGTTGTATTTACACGGACTTGATTATCTTCACCGTACTCATGCATTTTGACAGTTACATCACGTTTGATACCAATTCCGTATGAGTGTTTTGGTACACATACGATTGCATTGTATGCGTCATTGGTTTGTGATTTCAATTCAA
>Ga0222716_10003741_pt1 | contig 12095 bp, 5 predicted proteins | sample C33_13DmetaG_FD_165044 | JGI IMG/M metagenome (GOLD analysis project Ga0222716, IMG submission 165044) | Estuarine water microbial communities from San Francisco Bay, California, United States - C33_13D | ecosystem: Environmental > Aquatic > Marine > Unclassified | place: USA: California... | reverse complement strand
ACCGACGTCGGTCGGGTCGATAATAAGATTGTTACGGACGGTTGTTCGCTGCGCTGCACAGGTGATTCCATCCCCCCAGCTTCTGCCGTCTAAATGAGGATTCTCAACGCCTTCGCGCCCGTTGCCACGAACATCCGTTCCAGCACCAAAGAATATGTTATTTTCAACTAAAATGTCAGACCCACCTTCGTGAACCTTCAACGTCGACCAAGTGCGCGGCCCAGTAAAGATGCACCCACGGACAACTTGCCGCTCCGCCCCAGCTCCGCCGAAGAAAACGAGCGCGTTGGTACTAATCGCTTTCGACAAGTCAGACAGGCGATAGCGATTGCCATCGAGTAACAGATTCTCAATCCGAACCCCGCTAACCTGATTACCGTTGATCAGTTGCCCAAGATCACGATTGGTGATGCGTAAAATAGCGTAATCGGCTAACGACTTAGGCGCGTGCGTTGAGATACTTTGCCCTTCAAATTTGAACACCAGTGCTTGTTCAATTTCGTAAATAGCGCCTGGCTCTAAGAGAAGATCTTGCCCTGCATTAAGCACGGCCTGCAGATCGGCACTGGGAGGTGTGGTTCCCGTATTGCTTAAATCCTCAGCAAAAAGAGACTGAGTGAGTCCAATGCAGACTGCAAAAAAGTAATATCTTATGGGCATATGTATCGTGGTATTGGTGACAAATTAGAGATCAGTCTGATATGCGCACCTTAAAGACTTCCAACTCCTCAATCTGGATATCTCGGACTGATCCGTCTGCCGTATTCAGTCCGATTGCTAAGCTATCGAAGCGCAGTGTTGGCGCATCGGTATCGATCACTTTGACAAAACAATTCGTGCCGACGGTCGAGTCGGGCCCGCCGGGAACGACAATAGCATTAATCTCCGCTTTGTTCGCCTCTAGGCGGATGATGTTGAGTTGCGCCGTGTAAACTTGTTCAGACACAAAATCACCTTGCCCGTTCAGGCCAAGATGCGAATAGCCTGAATTTGCGGGATTAAAGACGATCAGCAAATCGTTAAAGGTCTTATGGCGTTTAGCCAGCACCATTTGCTCGCTGGCTGGACTGTTTCTAAGACTCAAGGACGCTTGATAGCCGCGATAGTTCTGTAAGCCCGATAAGTTCGTTGCAAAGCTGTCGCTTGAAACTGCCCGAGTGTCATCGATGGAATCACCAGACTCAAACAATGCGAAGCGCAGGTGTCTACTTTGGGTAAAATTGACAATGTCAGGCCTAAATGTAAATTTGAGCGAAATCGCTTCGCCCACAGCCAAGTCGATGTATCCACCTGGCTCAGTGAAGTAGGCCATAAAGAAACGGTTCGCCTTGAATCCATTAAAGATCAAAGCCCCCTCCTGCTCAATCAAGGTGTTAGGTCCTTGATTAGCGAAATAAGCCAAACTTTGTGGAGGCGACTGAAGACCACGATTACTGTCATCGAAGTGATCTTTAACAATACTCGAAAAAGCAACTGAACTGCAGGCTATAAGACTGAAGCCGATAAGAGTTAAGTTGGCTAGGAATTTCATGACTGACGATGAGATAGAATTAAAAATTAGGGCAACTTCCGAAGGTTTTAGAATTGATGAAAAGCTTACAGATATCATGCAAGATTAAACGTTTATTTTTTTAATTTATGCATCTTGACTTCCAGCAGCAAGAGATAAACGTTTCGCCCAAAGGGTTACTCTTTGATAGCTTACACTTTTACGCATTTAGCTGTAGCCTATTTTGATGCCATCACAGACTGAGCCAAAACGACCGCCTCAACACCTACCGTACGACCAATAATTAAGACTAAATCACGCATTTTTTAACCACTAAGCAAAAGAATACAGACAGCACATGCAAATACCAGAGATCAACCGCCGCAAATTTATTCAAACAGCAGGTCTTGGGGCCTTGGCTTATGCGGCACTGCCGAAAATCGCCTGGTCGTGGGATGACATCCCTTCCCGCACCGGCAAGATCGTGACTGGGCGCAAGCTAAACATCGCTTGTATTGGCGTGGGCGGGCAAGGCAGGAGAGATCTCGATCAAATCACCTCGGAAAATATCGTTGCCCTCTGCGATATTGATCCAATGCGGGCGAAAAAGAGTTTTGAAAAATATCCCGATGCGAAGAAGTACAAAGATTTCCGCGTCATGCTGATGGAAATGGACGATCAAATCGACGCTGTCACCATCAGTACGCCTGACCACATGCACTTTGCCGCCGCGATGATGGCGATTAAAATGGGCAAGCATGTATTCGTGCAGAAACCTTTGACCCACACCATCGCTGAAGCACGTGCGCTCACTGAGGCCGCGCGTAAACACAAAGTGATGACTCAAATGGGCATTCAAGGGCATTCTTTCGATGGCATACGGCGCATGCGTGAATGGTATAAAGCACGTGCGATTGGCGAAATCAACGAGGTGCACATCTGGACAAACCGCCCAGTCTGGCCACAAGGCGACCGTCCCCTCGCCCCGGCGCAAGAGGTGCCCGCGCACATCGACTGGAACCTCTGGCAGGGAATTGCGGCAGAGCGCCCCTACAATTCAGCGTACATGCCTTTCGCTTGGCGCGGTTGGTCTGAATATGGCTGTGGCGCACTTGGCGATATCGGCTGTCATGCCATGGACTGCCCCTTCGACGTGCTCGATTTGAGTAACCCCACCAGCGTCGAGGCCGTCTGTGGCCCGCAAAGCGAATGGAGTTTTCCAGAATGGTCGATCGTCACCTACCAATTCCCGGCAACTGCAGAGCGCGGCCCGATCAAGCTCGTTTGGTATGACGGCAACAAATTCCCAGAACGTCCGCAGGAATTGGAAGCTTCGCGCAAGCTACCTTCAGGCGACGGCGGTCAACTCTGGTATGGCACTGAAGGCACCATTATGATTAGCGACATTTACTGCAAAGCCGCTCGATTGATTCCTCAATCCGCCTGGGTGGATTTCGCTAAAAACCGCATGCCGGAAGAAACCGAAAAGCCGTCCATTGGCCATAAAGAGGAATGGATTGAAGCGTGTAAGGGCGGTGAGCCTGCTCAAGCGAACTTTGACTACGCAGGCCCGCTGACCGAAATGGTTCTGCTCGGGAATCTGGCAGTACGTTTTGGCAAAAAGATTGAGTGGGATCCTAAAAATATGGTCTGCACCAACGTCCCCGAAGCCAACACCCTCGTCCGCAAGAAATACCGCAAATATTAAGACAATGAAAATTCAAACGACCATCGCAACCCTACTGCTCCTCACCGGAACATCTACTCTCACTGCCGCAAGCCCTGTCGGCATCGAAAAGACCGACCGCGAAATGCCCAACGTGGCAGACGATTCAAGCCCGTCCGCTAGCTCTGAGTGGCAACCGCTGTTCGCGGCAGATTTGTCCGACGCGGTCTTCCCAGAAGGCGTCTGGACGGTTACCAATGGAGAATTAACCGCCAGCAAAGATAAGGTCCTGTGGTCGGCAAAAGAGTATGAAAACTACGTCCTCGACCTCGAATTTAAAAACGGCCCGGCTGCGAACAGCGGCGTGCTCGTCTATGTAACCGATATCAAACAGTGGATCCCCAACTCGGTCGAAATTCAAATTACCGATGATTACTCCGAGCCATGGGTCTCGAAAGACGGCACCTGGCGTTGCGGAGCCATCTTTGGCCGACTTGCCGCCAGCGAAGCTGCGGTCAAACCTGCCGGCGAGTGGAACCACTACACCATCATTTGCAAGGGTCCTTCGATTGACGTCATCCTGAATGGCAAGCACGTCACTTCGATGGACATGAGCCAATGGACTTCGGCCACGAAAAATCCCGATGGCAGCTTAAAACCAAAATGGCTCAACAAGCCACTTAGCACACACCCCACCAAGGGTCGCATTGGGCTGCAAGGCAAGCACGGTGGCGCGCCTATCTGGTTTCGCAATGTGAAGATTAAACAGCTTTAGAGCAGTTTACTCGGAAGCGCGACACAGTGTGCTAGCAGAGTTTCTGGCCGCAGGCTTAGCACTCCTCGCACCACCCATCACTGCAGCAGCGATTCAACTTTCCAAGCTTTGTGCATATCCGACAGTTCTTTAACGACGTCGGGATATGCCGCCGCTAAATTTTGGCGCTCAGATAGGTCTTTCGACAGATCCGAAAGGAAGGTCTCATTATCGGTTTTGACTAGTTTCCACTGACCGTGACGCACTGCCCATCTACCGTAAAGTTCCCAGTACCAAGTGCTGTGCGGTGAGACTATATCTGCGTCGGCAATCAGGTTTGTAATCGATAGTCCATCGATCTTACGATCGGGCAGCGTCAGTCCTGCATACTCAGCGATGGTGGGAAACAAGTCCATACTCGTCACTAACTGGTCGCGCACTTCGCCTGCGGGAATGACTGCCGGCAGCGAAACAATACACGGCACCCGTATGCCGCCCTCCCACAGTGTCGCCTTGGCGCCACGGTAAGGCCCGGCACTGCCCCCACCTCCGAAAGCACGATCTTCGGTTGAATGGCCGTGATCACTCATAAAAACAACCAAAGTATTTTCGGCTAGACCGAGACGATCCAGCTCGGCAAGAACCTGACCGACTTTATCATCCAGCGAAGTCACAAACGCCGCGTAGCGCTGACGGTTGGGATCTGCCAGATCCGCATACATTTCGACAAATTTCTGCTCCGCCTGCATGGGATAATGCGGGGTGTTCAACGCGAGATAGAGGAAGAAGGGCTGCTCTGTATTCTTTTGAAAAAAACGCTTGGTTTCCCGAACCATCAAATCCGGGAAGTATTCGCCAGGTTCAAAGACCTCCGTGCGGTCCCGCCACAGATCATGGCGATTCGGCCCCGACCAATAAAAGAAGTGCGAGTAGTTATCGATACAGCCTCGGCGGTGCCCGAAAAACTCATCAAACCCCTGGGCCTGTGGGTCGGTCTGCGGCGTCTCACCCAAGTGCCATTTGCCGATTAAAGCAGTGCGATAGCCAGCGCCCTGAAACAGTTCGGCCATGGTGAACTGTGAGCCCGGCATGCCGGTGTAATTGGTATTGCGCGGGAGCTGCGCGCGCTGCGGATAACGCCCGGTCAACAAAGCCGCACGCGATGGCGAGCAAATCGCAGAGCCGACATAAAACTGACTAAAACGCACACCGCGTTCCGCCAACGCATCGATATTCGGCGTACTCAGATCATCGGCACCGTAGCAATTTAGGTCCACGCTACCGAGATCGTCGGCGAGGATCAAAACCACATTTAAGGGCTCTTTGGCCGTCAGCGCCGACGCGGCCAGTAAGGCGACTGTGCATGCAGCACAGCGTATCAATATTTTAAAGCTGGGGAAATATTTCATCGCACAAAAAATGCCTGTCCGGGTGATGCTTAGCAAGCGCCATGCTTGCAGAGTGGAGAGAATAAAACTGATTCAACGCACCACCCAGCGTACACAAAAAAATGGCAGCACCGCGGCTGCGGTACTGCCAGATTTAAAAACGTACTTTGGGCGGTCGGGATCGTCTTGGCGAAGACCCCGCCGCTCAATGAGCGGTGTTGGTTATTCCTGCGTCACCTTCAGGCGAACGAAGTCCTTAACCTCAGTTCCGGGCATTTCGTAGGAGATCTCAGTATCAGTATTAGTAGTCGGTGCCACATCTGCCCATGTGTCGGTCACACCTAGATCAGTGGATTGCTCGATCGCGTAGGTGATTCCACCGACTGCAGGATCCTCCTGACGCTTCAAGAAGGTCACTGTTAGGCCACTGTAAGTACCCACGGTCGAGTTCGAGACCGTTGGGTCTTGGCCTTCAACCGCAAACTCGATCAGGTTGCTGATGCCGTCGTTGTCGTCGTCACCGGTCGCAGTCTTATCGCTCAGCGTGCCGTTGGCGAAGGTGCCATCTACCCAACTCGTGAAGTCGGTAACAGGGCTGCCAGTGATCCATTTCTGGGTCAGAGTGACCTGTTCGGCGGCGAAGTCTACAGCAGACATTCTACCTTGGTAGAACTTCACTTCACCGATCGCTCCGTCCATGTATTGAGCAGGAGCATTACTACCGCCGATGAAGATCGCATCTCCCGTAGAGAAATCTGCAGCAGGGACTGTCACGGTCACCGAAGCATTCGCTTTCGAGTTCCAGAACTCCAGGACTCCAGTCACACTGTTGTAGTTTGCGGCGATCACCAAGGTGTCTCCGGCTACAGGCACGGCGCTGGTATCTTCAGCTACATCGCCACCACCCAAGTAAAGCTTGGGAGATCCGCCATTAAAACGAAGATGGAGACCAGAGTTGATATCAGCTTTATTCCCAAGGATGACGTCCCTGACTATATTACCGCCGAGCAGTGCATCGACTCGAGTCACCACGAAGAACGAGAACCCGTCGTTTGTGGCAGCAGCGCCGGCGCCTGCGCCGGTGTCGGGGGTGAAGTCCAGCAAGGCATCCTGCTCGCCTGGAATGAGCGTTCTAAGCGTATTACGTGCTGCGCCCATATCCAAAAGATTCAGACCGGTGGCGCTTTGGATCGCATCGGGATAGAGGACCGTGCCAGGTGTGCTGCCGCCAACATCCGCATTGTAGCCATTACCGGAATTATCCGCCAAGGCGGTGACAGTCGAACCGCTCGCCGTCACGTTATTCGCATCTGACGCATCATAGTGGGCATACACGGCTGGCGCCGCAAAATCTTCCGCAACGACTTCAGCGCTGAAACCACTCTCGATGCCACCCCTGATCGCAGTGACCACATAGTAGTAAGTGGTGTCCGAGACGGCAGTGGAGTCGGTGTAGTTGGTCGTAGTCAAACCAGACGCGAGTGCGGTGCCATACGTACCAGTTGCCTCGCTACGGTAAACGCTGTAGGTATCGGAAGCGGTTGGATTAGGATCCACCCAATCGAGGGTAATGTTAGTTCCGTCACTACCCAAAGTGACATCAATCGGTGCATTCTGCACCCATTTCGCCATCAGAGCGTTACGCTCGGCCTCGAACTCACCCTCTGTCATGGCGCCGCGATAGACCTTCAGTTCACCGAACAGACCGTCCATACCTTGGCCGCTGTTTTCGCTACCAGCGATATACATGTCTTGCACGCTGGAGAAATCGGCCGCAGCAACCGAACCATTGGTACCAGTAGTCCCAGACTCTGAATCCCAGAAGCGCAGTTGACCGGCAACAGAATCGTACTTCACCGCGAGTACCACGGTCTCGCCCGCGGCAACCACGACACTTCGGAAGTTTTCAGTGCCTCCAAGCCAGATCGTTGGTGTGCCAGCAGTATATCTCAGCGACAAACTTTCAGCAGTAGTCGGGTTGCCATGATTTGAAAAGACCACGTCTGAGGTGACGCCCACGGCATCTGGCTTAACTACTGCAAAGATTGTAAAGCCGCTGTAGGCCTGCGCCGCACCGCCACTTGAGAAGTCCAGCCACTCATTTTGCTGCGCGCTGGTAAATGCTAGGAGCTTGTTGTCCGCATCCGCAGGTACGTCGAGTCCAGAAACACCGTACGAACTGGTGCTGGCACTAGGATACTGGATGGCGGTTCCAGTGCCAGCGGCCGTGGCATTAAAGGCATTGCCGGAAAGGTCATTCCAACCGGTGACATCGGAGCCAGTCACCTGCACGCTGCCACTATTTGTCGCATCGTAGTGGGCGTAGAGTGTAGACCCAGTGATCGCTGTGAACGCAGCGGCACTGACCGTGGCGCTAGGGCCACTCTCAGAACCATCCGCAGTTGACGTCACGTAGTAATAATAAGTCGTCTCATTCGTCACAGCGGTATCGGTGTAATTGCTGTCGGTCAGCACTCCCGAAACCGCGGAGTAACCGCCGACTTCGGTCAGACTACGGTAAACCGTGTAGGTAGCCGTACCTAAATTATCCCAGTCGAGGGTGATTTGGCCGTTTCCAGCGGTCGCAGCCAGGCCCGTCAGCTCAAGCCATTTGGTGACCAGTGCAGTCTGTTCGGCAGCGAACTCCGCCGTAGTCAGCTTGCGGTCGTAGAATTTCACTTCACCGATGGCTCCATCCATGAACTGGGTCACATTGTTGGTGCCGCCGATGAACAAGGCGCTACCGCTTTGCGCCGTGTTGGAGAAATCCCCTGCGGGGACCGTTCCGGTCACCGAGGCACCCGCTTTTGAATTCCAGAATTCCAAATCCCCAGTCGCTTTGTCGTAATTTGCTGCAATCACCACGGTATCTCCGGCGCCGATGCTAGCACCGGCGTTCTCGATGGTCACGGAAGTGCTACCAACACCTACACCACCTGAGTCTTGATTGCCGATTATGAGCCTCGGTGCATTACCTGTGCCATCCAAACGAAGCATTAGGCTGCCGTTGGCTGGATTATCGTTGTTGCCGAGGATCGCGTTCACGTTGCCGTCTAGAATGGAATCGACCCGAGCCACCACAAAGAACGAGAAGCCGCTATTACCGTCAGCCGCGCCGGTGCTGGGGGTGAAGTCCAGCAGATTGCTCTGCTCAGCAGTTGGAAGGAGTGTTCTCAACCTGTTGTTAGTTGCACCCATATCCAGAAGATCCAGCCCCGTGGCGCTTTGGATCGCGTCGGGATAGAGTACATCGCCAAACTGTGTACCGTTGCCATCCTCGGCACCTAGGTTGTTGGCCGAAAGGTCATCTAAAGTGATGACTTTGGAAGTGTTGATCGCGTCAAAACCCACTGTGCTAGCATCCGACGCATCGTAGTGAGCATAGGTAGGAATCGCAGGCGCTCCCAGCCATTTGGTGACCAGTGCAGTCTGTTCGGCAGCGAACTCTTCCGATGTCAGGACGCCTTCAAAGATCTTTACTTCGCCGATCATGCCATCCATACCTTGGCCAGAATTGGCACTGCCAGCAAGGAACATGTTTTGAGTGCTTGAGAAATCGGCTGCCGTCTTGGTAACGCTAGCTGAGGTATTATTCTCAGAATCCCAGACCTCCATATTGCCAGTGGCCTTGTTGTAGTTGACTGCAAGCACCACCGTTTCGCCTGCTGCAACAACTGCTGCACCAGCACCGGCATTTACGGAGGTACCACCAAGAATCACCTGAGGAACACCGCCCTCATACTTCATGATGAAGCTACCTGGAGACGTGGCCCCATTGCCATGCGAGGCCAGCACGAGGTCTCGCACAGTACCACCCAAGATGGTATCCGCCTTAAAGACCACCAACGCAGCGAACCCGGTATTGCTGGCAGCCGCACCTGGGAAGTTCAGTAAAGCATCCTGTTCCGCGGCAGACAGAACTAACAACTTATTGTGAGCGCCGTTGTTGGTATCGACACCCTTGAGACCAGTTGGACTCAGGTTCCCTGGATCAGAATAGAACAAAGTCCCGAATCCACCTGCTTTGGTGGCATCATAAGCTGTGGTAGTTGGTGCGGACAAATCTGTCAGACTCTGAACAATGTCGCTTACATCCACCGTCACGTTAGCCGCATCTGACGCATCGTAGTGGACATACAGAGCAGGCAGTGCCGTGGCGACGTTGGCTTGGAAGCCGAGCGCGGCGGCGCAAAAAATCGCCATTAGGCGTGGAGTGGAGCCGAAACGTTTTAGTATTCGGCGCGAGGTGTGGTTTATTTCATTCACAAGGGTATGGGGTTGTGGGTTGACTGTAAAAAACTAGCGAAATTAGCACAAAACTCTTCGAAATTCGATGAGTCAGACTGAACTAATTTGAAAACTGAATCGAACTTGAAGAAAAAGTAAACGTTTAGTCAAGGTCAATTTAAAAAAAACGTTTTGCACCATTGGACAGAGCAGTGGTCAGAAGTTTTATCGAAAATTAAATGACCAAGACCCAGTTAAGATTTATATTGCAGTAGACGAACCACGCAGCTTCTTTAAACGTTTAATTCGTCAATCTAAGCCCATCGCATCGCATCAAATGCACGCCCCTTTCAGATTAAATTTTTCATTTCGCACACAGTTGAGTCTTTGCGCCTTATTTGTGTTGTGCTTCGCACCATTGCAGGCGCAGGACCGCGGATCGATCGGTAGCATGAGCTTAGAGTCCCTGACGACGGCGATCAAAGGGCAAGAGACAGGCACAGTGCTGCCTTACATGCTGGAATTGGTGAGGCGGATCGAAGCCGAGCCAGACCCGAGGCTCGACCCTCTGCTGGCACAGTGCTATTCATTGCTGGCGCGCTTCCACTACAATCAGTTTGTCAAATTGCGCCAGCAGCCTGATCGCAAGCAATGCTTCGACTTTGCGGATCGCCTACTGAAGCGCTACCCCACGGATGTTTATTGCGCGGAAGCCCTCACCTACAAAATCCAGATTTTGATGGCGGACAAGGAATGGGACGCGCTCAAGCCTGTGCTGATCGACGGCCTAGCAGGGATCCGTGAAGGTAAATATCCGGCAACTTATCGTAATCGCTGGTTAACCAACCTCTGTCTGGTACATGCGATCAAGCAGGAATGGGCCATCGGCGAGCCTCGTTTTCGGCAACTCTACGATCTGACGCTGATTGATGACAAAACACGGATCGAGGCGGCGCTCTACTTAATCCGCAGCTACGAGGTACAAAAAAAGCCGGAAAGGATGCTTGAGTTTATTCCGCTCCTTTCACGTAGCGGCGATGATCGCTATGATCCGGAGCTCAATCTTTCGCTGTTTAAACTCGGCAATCAGTTTTCTGACCAGGGCGATTTCATCAAGGCGAACTACCTTTATTTCCTATGCCTCACGCTTGAAGACATCATCGCCTTCAACGAGCAGAAACTGGCGGAATATGAATCCCGCAAGAAATGGTATGTGCTCCAGCCGGGCATATTTGTGCCAGAAGACCTGCGCTACGAAATACAGCGCAGCAGCAAATTCGTCGCCGAACTCAAAAAGCAAAAATCCTACACTTCGGCACTCAAATACCACCGAGCGCGCAATCTGGACCGGATGGAGCGACGATACGATGCATTCTTTGCGTATCTGCGCTTGGTGCGCGAACATCCCGAAGACGAGAATGCGGAACTATTTCACTATGCGGCGTTCATCAAAGCGAGCGACATCGGCTATACTAAAGAGGTGCTTGAACTCGGAGAAAATTATTTGGCGATGCCCAATTACCGACTCTATCGAACGGCGGTTTTCGTCAAGCTGATCACCGCCTACTTCAAACTCGAAAATTACCCGCAGGTGCACCTGCACGGTCGGCAGTTTATGCGTGAATACCCGGAGCATGCCTATGCATCGAGCGTAGTTCACTTCATGGGCTTTGCCTGGACGCGCCTGGAACAATTGGACACCCTAGAAAGTGAACTCGGTGCTTACCTTAAGTCATACCCGCAGGCTCCAATGGGGCAGAGTGCGCACTATTGGATCGGGATCACGCAAGTGGTAAAGCAAGCATTTGAAAGCGCACGTGGACACTTTCAATTCGTCGTTGATCATTTCAAGGGCGGTGGTTTCTACACCGACGCCCGCTTCCGCATCGGTGTCTGTGACTTCGGCTTGGGCAACTATGCCGCGGCCGAGACCCTATTCAATAGCTGGGTGAGCGACTACCCGAACAATCATTTGCGAGGCGAAGCCGAAGTGTTCCTCGGTGACATCGCCGCGATCAACGCACAGGTGCCAGAATCGCTCGCGCATTATGCTAGCGTCGAAAACTATACCTCAAAAATGAATTTGATCGATCACGCTTACTTCGAAAGCTCACGCCTACTAGAAGCGAATGATCGTTTGGAGGAAATCATTCCGCTACTTGAGGGCTACGCCGAGAAATTTAGCGAAGACGGAAACCTGTCACGCGCCATTTACCGGATCGGTGAAGTCTACGAGATACTCGGCGAGCCTGCGCGTATGTTGGCGTCTTATTTCGCAGCCATTAAGACCTACGGCAACCAACCAGGGGCGGAGGGAGTTGATCCGATATTACTGCGCTACGTTACCAAATACGAAAGCTACCGCGACCGCTATGTAGCCACGATCGCATTTTTACAGGATATCTTGGGAGACCAACACTTCCGCCTGCAAATGGTGGAAGATCGCAAAGCCTTACACTTACACCGCCTAGAAAATCCGCATCTCTCAAAGGAGATCGTTGATCTGCTGTTACGCGACGAGACACTGCGAACAGGCTTAAGCAGTCGTGAGATTCCACAGTCAGACGAGGA
>Ga0222716_10003739_pt1 | contig 12103 bp, 9 predicted proteins | sample C33_13DmetaG_FD_165044 | JGI IMG/M metagenome (GOLD analysis project Ga0222716, IMG submission 165044) | Estuarine water microbial communities from San Francisco Bay, California, United States - C33_13D | ecosystem: Environmental > Aquatic > Marine > Unclassified | place: USA: California... | reverse complement strand
AGCAGCTTCACCTTCGCGTGCGACCGACGGATTCTTGACTAAAGGAATAGCTTTAGCGGCTTGATTAGTTATGGATTTTTTAACCGCAACCTTGCTGGCTGGTTTCTTGGCGACAGCTTTTTTCGCTTTTGCCTTAGTAGCCGGTTTCTTAGCGACAGCTTTTTTCGCCTTTGCTTTAGACGCTGGTTTCTTAGCGACAGCTTTTTTCGCCTTTGCCTTAGTAGCCGGTTTCTTGGCGACAGCTTTTTTCGCTTTTGCCTTAGTAGCCGGTTTTTTAGTGGCAGCTTTTTTCGCCTTTGCCTTAGTCGACGGTTTTTTAGTGGAAGCTTTTTTTACCTTTGCCTTAGTAGCCGGTTTCTTGGCGACAGCTTTTTTCGCTTTTGCCTTAGTAGCGGGTTTCTTAGCGACAGCTTTTTTCGCTTTTGCCTTAGTCGCTGGTTTCTTGGCGACAATCTTTTTCGCCTTAGATGCTGGTTTCTTGGCGACAGTCTTTTTCGCCTTAGTCGCTGGTTTCTTGGCGACAGTCTTTTTCGCCTTAGTCGCTGGTTTCTTGGCGACAGTCTTTTTCGCCTTAGATGCTGGTTTCTTGGCGACAGCTTTTTTAACTGCAGACTTTTTTACAGATTTTTTAGCTACAGTTTTTTTTGCGGCAGATGATTTGGTCTTCTTGATAGTCATTGATAAGATAGAGTGGGGTGTTATTTATTAGAGTCTGAAATTTGTTTAAGTGCTTTAGCGCAACGAGGGGAGACGGCGCCCCAAGTATCGGTCTCGACTAGCGCAGGCACCCAGCGCCAACTGCGTGGGCAGCGTACCCCATCAGCATGTGCGACTTCGACTGTAAGTTCGGTTACAGTGTTGTCTTCGACGACTGTAACTTGAGAAAGAATAAAAAGTTCTGGTAGATCTGATTCATATTGTTTGAGGCGCGCGAACTCTGGGTCACTCAGCGAGCCAGTAATCGTAGCTTTCGCGTCGAGGCTTTGTCCGATTGCTTTCTCTTGGCGGAGTTCTTCTAATCCATCGTTGAGCTTTTCGGAGAGGAAAGTGCGTAGGGCACGGATGTCGCGGGCGACTTCGGGCTGATCCCACGCGTTATCCACAGAGGGCCAGCCGCTGAGTGCGATCGGTTTGTCGGTAAAGTCGCTGTCGTTCTGGGCATAGCTCCATGCTTCGTCGGCTGTGTGCGGGATTAATGGCGCGACTAAGCGTGTGAATACGCTAAATATAATACTGATCGCAGTCTGTGAAGAGCGGCGCAGCGGGTCATCAGGCGCACAGGTATAGAGACGATCTTTGAGGATGTCATGGTAAGTGGCCGATAGTACATTTGCGCAGAATGGATCAATGATATCCTTAAATGCGCGGTGAAATTCGTAGGCTTCGTAGGCTTCGGTAACCTTACGCACGAGTTGTGCGAGTTCGTCGAGTGCCCACTGGTCAATTGCATTGAGCTCTGCGAGTGGCACCGCATTGATGGCTGCGTCGAAATCATATAGATTACTGATCTGGAAGCGCAGGGTATTACGCATGTTGCGATAATTATTTGAAACATTGCGCACGATCTTATCGGATACGGGCACATCGCCACGGTAATCTTGCGAGCAGATCCATAGGCGTACGACGTCTGCACCGTAACTTTGGATCCATTCAGGAAGTGACCGGGCCTCTCCGTCGCTCTTGGATAGCTTGGTGCCATCTTCTTTAACGACGAAGCCGTGAGTGAGTAGATTCTTATAAGGCGCTGCTTTGTCGGCGATGACAGAAGTCCAGAGGGAGCTTTGAAACCACCCGCGATGTTGATCACTACCTTCGAGGTAGAGGTCTGCTGGCCAGCTTAAATTGGCGCGCTTCTGCAGTACGGCACGATGGCTAGTGCCTGAGTCGATCCAGACATCGAGTGTGTCAGTGCCAGATTTGAGTTGAGCCGCAGTTGGCCAAGTATCTGGCAAAGTGATGCCTTCGAGTAATTCGGCGGTCGTTTGCTCAAACCAAATATTAGTGCCACCTACAGCGACTTTTTTAGCAATGGCGCGGATGACGCCAGCGTCAATGAATGCTTCGCCGTCTTCATTGTAAAAGGCAGGGATAGGAACGCCCCAGGTACGCTGGCGACTGATGCACCAGTCTGGGCGGTTTTCAACAGCAGCACGGATACGTTTCTCACCCCAAGCAGGGATAAAGTTAACATCATTGAGTGCTTCGAGTGCGAGCTTGCGGTCGCCGCCCTTGTCGAGCGCGATGAACCATTGATCCATAGCGCGGAAAATCACTGGAGTTTTGGAGCGCCAACAATGCGGGTAGCTGTGAGTGATGGTCTTCTTGGCGATTAATGCGCCGTTTTGGCCGATGATTTTCAGTACACCACGGTTGGCATCGCTAATTTTACCATCTTCGAGCACGGAGAGACCGACCAATTCGGCAGGCACTTGGCCATCGTCAACGTAGCAACCATTGTCATCAAGTGGACAATACACGTCGATTCCGTTGTTGATTCCGGTAATATAGTCGTCTTGACCGTGGCCTGGTGCTGTGTGCACGCAACCAGTGCCACTTTCGGTGGTGACGTAGTCCGCGAGTAGGATAGGGCTCGGACGGTCGATGAATGGGTGACGCGCTTCGAGCCTCTCCATCGCAGTGCCGAGGAAAGTATTGATTGTTTCTGCATCTTCGAGCTTGCAGGCTTCGATGACCTCATCACGCAGAGCAGAGGCGACGATAATGGTGCTTTGATTGCTGGATTTGATAGCGCTGTATTCGATCTTTGGATTCACTGAGACTGCCATGTTAGCGGGCAAGGTCCATGCTGTGGTGGTCCAGATCAGCACCGAAGCAGGCTCTTCGAGCGCGAGTACCTTGAGTGCTTCAGCGGAGAGGCCGAGCTTTACATAGATCGAAACGCTTTTGTGGTCGCGGTATTCGATCTCAGCCTCTGCTAGAGCGGTCGCGCAAGGAATTGACCAGTAAACTGGCTTTTTGCTGCGGTAAACGATATCTTTTTCAACGAAGCTGGCGAAAGTTTCGAGTTGTGTCGCTTCGTAATCTGGGTGGATCGTCCAATATTCGTTGTCCCAATCGGCTAAAACACCGAGGCGTTTGAACTGCTCGCGCTGGCTAAGACGGTATTTGTCGGCAAATTTTGCGCAGGCTTCACGCACTTCGAGCGCGGTGTAGTCGGTGCGTCCGGTCTCTTGTAGTTCACGAGAGACTTTGTGCTCGATTGGTAAGCCATGACTGTCCCAACCTGGAATATAAGGGGCGTTGTAGCCCTGCATCCATTTAAATCGTAAGATAGTGTCCTTCAACGTCTTATTGAGGGCGTGACCGAGATGCAGGTCGCCGTTGGTAAACGGTGGTCCGTCGTGCAAAATGAAGGTTGGACCCACAGCATTCTTAGCTTGAATTTTGCCGTAAAGGTCAAGTTTTTCCCAGTGCTCAATACGAGCGGGTTCGCGTTCAACCAGGTTGCCGCGCATTGGGAAGGCGGTTTCTGGGAGGTTGAGCGTATTTTTGAGGTCTAGAGCCATTATTTAGATACCGAGGGCCATTTAAAAACGGCGAATGTGTTTTTTTGACTTCTCAAGTCAAGCACACAGAATTTTCTCGCAGATGTTTAGCTTTCGCGCTTGTTAGGTTGCGCTCGATCAGGCACCTGCTGAGCCTTTCTTTTAAAATCCAATGACACTCGCACTTATTAGTCTTCCGTATCCCGATCTCCCTTTATTAGCGCTCTTGGCTATTTCGCTGGTGGGATTTGTTGCGCTGGCTTTCGGCGGCGATTGGTTGACCCGTGGTGCCGTAGCGATTTCGAGTAACTTGAAGATAAATCCAGTGGTCATTGGCCTGACTGTGGTTTCGATTGCAACCTCGATGCCTGAAATGGCGACTTCGCTGACGGCTGCTAAGGATAATCCTGGCATAGCGTTGGGCAATATCCTCGGTAGTAACATTGCCAACATCGGCCTGATCCTGGGAATCGCTGCAATGATCGCGCCGCTAAAGATCCACTTGCGGTTGATTCGTCGTGAGGTGCCGATCCTGATTTTGGTCACGCTGTTATTTGCTTTGTTTGCGCTTGGCGGTGGGTTTCAGCGCGTTGAGGGCATCGTCTTGCTTGGGCTGACAGTGGTCTATCTAATTTATATCGTGCATAGTGCCAAGCAGCAGGATTCTCAAGTAGTTGCAGATGAGTTCGCCAAAAGCGCTAAGCAGGTTCAGCATAAATCGACGATCAAGGCTTTGTTGATTGTTGCACTGGGTGCTGCTGCGTTGGCCTTCGGGGCGAATTTACTGGTTGCTACAAGCGTCGAGATTGCGACTCGGATGGGCATCAGTGATTTGTTTATCGGCCTCTCGATCGTAGCGATTGGCACGAGTTTGCCAGAGTTGGCCGCTTCGATCGCCGCGGTGCGCGCAGGGCATGGTGATTTGTGTGCGGGTAATATCGTTGGCTCCAACTTGTTTAATATGCTGCTGATCGGTGGCGGTGCGTCGACTCTTGCCGGTATGGATGTACACGATGAATTACTACTGATTGAGTTTCCCGCACTCGTGCTACTTTCAGTGCTGCTTCTATGGATATTTAAGAGCGGACATACCGTCAGCCGAGGCGAGGGTGCGCTCTTGCTTTTGCTATACCTTGCGATTCTGTCGATTTCAGGCCTTTCGCAATTTGGCTATCTTTTCTAACAAATTCTAGAATTTTCATACCAAAACATCACTTATGCCTGATTCCTATCAACCAGTAGTCCTTATTATCCGTGACGGGTGGGGGGAGAATCATAATTCGGAGCAGGACTCTTATAATGCGGTGAAGCTTGCCAAGACACCTTGCGCGGACCGCCTAACCGCTGAGTGGCCTCGCACTGAGATCATGGCATGTGGGCTGGAGGTGGGTCTGCCAGTCGGTATCATGGGCAACTCTGAAGTCGGTCACCAAAACATCGGTGCTGGTCGTGTAGTAGATCAAGAGCTCGTCCGTATCAACAAGGGGATCGAAACAGGTTCGGTGAAGGATAGCGTTACATTTAAGGCATCGCTTGCCAATGTTAAGGCTCAGGGCACTGCACTGCACCTCATGGGCCTCGTGTCTGACGCAGGCGTGCACGCGATGCTGGAGCATATCTACGGTTTGATCCGAATTGCCAAAGACGAAGGTATTCAAGAGCTCTATTTGCATGCTTTTACGGATGGTCGCGACACTGGGCCATTTAGTGGCAGGCAATTCATCAAAGAAGTTGAAGCCGAAATGGCGAAGATCGGCCTCGGCAAGATTGCATCGCTGTCTGGTCGCTACTGGGCGATGGATCGAGACAACCGCTGGGATCGTGTACAGCGCGCATACGACTGCCTCACTGGTCGCACTATTGAAAGCACTGCCACTTCTGCTGAAGCGGCTATTCAATACCAATACGACCATCCAGAGACACCTGGCACCAAGGGCGACGAATTTTGCCCGCCAACCGCAGTGCTCGACAAAGATGGTAAGCCTGTTGCGACGATTGCGCAGGGTGACTCGGTTATCTTCTGTAACTTCCGTGGCGACCGTCCGCGTGAATTGACCCGTGCATTTATCCAAGACGATTTTGATAGTTTCGATCGCGGCGAGAAGCTCGACATTCACTTCTCGACATTGAGCGAATACCAAAAGGGCCTCTGCGATAACATCATTTTCTTCAAGCCTGAGAAGATGAAGGATATTCTCGCGAGCTACCTCTCTGATCAGGGCATCCCACAGTTCCGCTGCGCGGAAACGGAAAAATTTCCACACGTCACATTCTTTTTCAACGATTACCGTGAAGAGCCGTTCCCAGGCGAAGACCGTGCGCTTATCCCGAGCCGCAAGGATTGCGCGACTTACGATGAGAAGCCGGAAATGTCGGCCTACGGCATTCGTGATGCAGCTGTCGAAGCGATCAAATCCGGCAAGTACGGCCTAGTCGTAGTGAATTTCGCAAATCCTGACATGGTTGGTCACACGGGTGTGATCAAGGCCTGTATCAAAGCATGTGAGATCGTCGATGGTTGCGTGCAGGATTTACTCGATGCGGTGGACACCGTTAGTGGCCATGCAGTGATCACTGCAGATCATGGCAACTCCGATCAGCTCTGGAACCCCGAGAACGACGGCCCGCACACGGCGCACACGCTCAATCCAGTTGAGATCGTTGTTTACGGTGGAGCCTGCAAGGGACGTGCGATTGCCGAGGGCGGCGCATTGGGCGACATCGCTCCAACGATCCTTGAATTGATGGGACTCGAACAGCCTGAAGCGATGACAGGTAACTGTCTGCTGAAGTAACTCAGGCTCATTTTTAATCCAAAGCCAGGCTTTCTCGATGTGGATGCCGGGCTTTTTTGTTGTTTCGAGCAGGGGCTATACGCAGACACAAAAAAGCCCTTCCAGTTACGAAAGGGCTTCTTAAAATACTTAAACCAAAAAACTTATTCAGCTGGCTTGGTCTTTTTGATGCCGACCACGCGATCGCCTTCTTTCCACTCGCCGCGTTCGCGGAGTAGATCCACGCGTTCAAAACGCTTGAGGACTGTTCTGTTTTTCTTACCGCCGCCGCCGATGGTAGCTCTGAAACTGTTGTGTTGTGACATGGTGTACTATTGGTTGAAAGTGAAAGCGAAGGAATAAACGGGTGCGTCTGGAAAAGATCAAGGCCTAATCGCAATTTATTTCAGGTATTTCCGTGTTTCTATAATCGAGATAGCGCAGGCGTATCTCGGGATATATTTAACGGTTGCATATCGGCACAGTACTCATCCCTCGATTTCGTATTCGTCCAGCAAACACTGCAGCTGCACTAAGGGTAGAATAAAGCGCCGTGGCTACGATTTAAACAAAGTGTAGGTAATCCCGGACCTTTTGATGAAGCGTATCAAGTGGCTCGCTCGAACCTGAGGCTTTACAGTTCGCACGAATCAAGCCAAGCAAGTTGTGGTAAAATATGTTTGCACCCACTAAATACCGATTTGAGCAATTAAGGATCGCGCGGCAATTGATTCGTTGGTCGTTACTAGTGCTGCCGGTCTCGATGACGGTGGGTGCGCTAGTCGCGTTGTTTTTGTGGCTATTGGAGTCGGCGACGCAGATTCGCCAGGCCAACTTGTGGTTACTTGGACTATTGCCACTAGCAGGTATTGGTATTTACTGGATGTATAGCCGATACGGTAAAAATACCGAAGCGGGTAATAATTTAATCATGGATGAAATCCATGAACCCGGCGGTGGTATTCCGTTTCGGATGGCGCCGCTGGTAATGGTGACCACTATAATTACGCATTTGTTTGGTGGTTCGGCTGGGCGCGAGGGCACAGCGGTGCAGATGGGCGGCAGTGTGGCCGATTATTTCGCTAAAAAATTTGGACTTCGCCACGAGGATAAGCGCATCTTGTTGATGGCTGGCATGGCCGCAGGCTTTGGCGCGGTATTTGGCACACCAGTCACGGGCGCAATCTTTGCCTTGGAAGTGCTGGCAGTTGGGCGAATTAAATATGGTGCGCTGATGCCTTGCTTGATTGCGAGTCTAGTGGCCGACATCACTTGCACTTCGTTTCCAATTCACCATACGCACTATTCGATCGGCTATTCCGCAAAGGAGGCGATGGGGGCAATGTCTTTTATCTCGTTTGATGTGTTGTTGTTACTGAAGGTGCTGATCGCGGGTGCTTGTTTTGGCCTCGCTAGTTATGGATTTGCCGCGTTGTCGCATCGCCTAAAGGCAAAGAGCCAGCAGTTGATTGGCCGCAAGTGGCTGATTCCTGCAGTCGGTGCTGCGTTGGTGTTGGGCATTAGTTATTGCTTGGGCACGACCGATTATCTTGGTCTCGGCGTGAGTTCGCCAAACGCAGATGGTGTGAGTATCGTGTCGGCTTTTTCCGCGGGCGGTGCCGACTCGTTTAGTTGGTTCTGGAAGCTGTTGTTGACGGCAATTACATTGAGCTTCGGCTTTAAGGGCGGGGAAGTGACACCGTTGTTTTTCATTGGAGCGACCTTAGGTAATACGCTCGCGATGCTCTCGGGCGCACCAGTCGATCTGTTTGCTGGGCTCGGCTTTATTGCTGTATTTGCGGGGGCCACAAATACGCCGCTGGCGTGCACGATGATGGGGGTCGAGCTGTTTGGTGCTGAAAACACTGTTTACTACGCCGTCGCCTGTTTCACGGCTTATTACTTTAGCGGACATACTGGCATCTATACTTCACAGCGTGTGGCAGTCTCAAAGTTTCACTCAACTGAGTTGAAGGAATCGACGTTGCAGGAAATTAACACAAATCAACACGAAAATGGCTGCCGGCCATCCAGTGATTAATGGTATGAATCTGAACCAACAATTTGAGGCACCAATTGAATTTTTTAATCGTCACACTGGCTTAGTGGAAACCGAGTCAGTTTATGGCGAAGCTTTCTTGCGCTGGGCCTATGGTAATCCTTTAGGTCGTCTAACTGTGGCGGTCGCCGTGAAGCGATTGTGGTTTTCGCGTTGGTATGGCTGGCGCATGGATCGCTCTGCGAGTCGCAAGAAGGTGGCGCCATTCATTAACAACTATGCGGTAGATGTCGAAGAATTCGCAGCTGATGTGGATAGCTATGGTTCCTTTAACGAGTTTTTCTATCGCGCGCTTAAGCCGAGCGCGCGACTAATTGCGGCGGGCGATTCGGTTGCCGTGTTTCCCGCGGATGGTCGACATTTGGCTATTGCAGACGTCAGTGCGGCGGACAGTTTTTATATTAAAGGGCAGCATTTCAATTTAGCAAAGTTCCTTGGCAGTGCCGAATTGGCGGCTGAATTTGAAGGCGGCTCGATGTTGATCTCTCGATTGTGCCCAGTGGATTATCACCGCTTTCACTTTCCCGTGGCAGGTCAACCTAGCGAGGCTCGTATTTTGGACGGTAGTTTGCGCTCCGTGAGTCCGTTGGCGCTACGCCGCAAGTTGTCGATACTTTGGGAGAACCGGCGTATGATTACCGAGCTTGCGACGAGTGAATTCGGCAAGATAATCGTGATGGAAGTCGGCGCGACGTGCGTCGGGGGCATGCATCAGACTTACCAAGCTGGGTCTCAGGTAGAGAAGGGCGCGGCCAAAGGGTATTTCTCTTTCGGCGGTTCGTGTGTGACGACGGTTTACAAGCCAGGCGCCATCCGCTTTGACAATGATCTTTTAGACCAAGCCGCGCTCGGCCATGAAGTATATGCTAAGATGGGCGAGCGGTGTGGCGTGGTGAACTGCCCTTAGAAACTCCAAAGATAGCTTTTTTCCGTGGCGAGTACTTCACCATTGGAGTTCTTAATCGTGAAACGCCAAGCCGCAGGCGTGGCACTTTGATTTGGCCAGTCTTCGCCGGTTAGGCCGATGAAGATTTCATTATTCTTTGGTAGTTTTGAGGGTAGCTTGAAGGTGTGTTCTTGCGCATCGAGTGATTCCGGCGAATAGATTTCGCCTTCGATATAGGTGCCTGCTGGCAGGTCGCGTACTTGCCCGTCTAGTATCAGCACAAAGTAGTAGCCTGCACGTTCATTTCTGTCAGTACGCACGATGACTCTATTTCCGAGGTTTTCCTTGCCGGTTAAATATTCACCAACGCGCATAAAAGCCTCGGCCTCAATATACCGTGGTTTAATGTCGAGGATAGTGACGCTCGTGAGCACGGGCTTCTTAGTGGAAGCGCAAGAGATGCACAGGAGGCTAAAAAGGACGAGTAAGAGTATACGCATGCAGTGTAGGTTCGTTAGGTGCGGAGGCTTGTCAATAGTCGCGTGTAGACTATCGAATGATTCACCACAGCATTATTTGTTTGTTTTAGATTTTATACGCAATTAAGTTTTTTATCACAGCAAAAACCTTCCTGATCACTATAACTCAACCCTATCAACTTATGATGCACCGTATTTGCCTGTTACTTTCATTCCTAATTTCTGTTCAATTTGCTACCGCTGCTGATCAGGCTACAAACGCTCATTTGAAGGGCATCTATTCGCTGTACATGACTGTGGATACATCCATGGCCTCTGATATCCAATCGAGTGAACGTCTCGATCTAAATGATATCATGGAACTCCAACTTAGGCGCGGAAATGTAGCTTTGAATACCTACGTGTTGAATCAACCAGAGGTGAATATCCCGCTCATTAGACTTTCAGTCGACACCTCCAGTCGTATTGCTTCTGGTGAATTTGAGTTGATTGTGCAGGTGCGCGATTTTGTAACGATTGACCGTAACAGTGAGAAAACTGTCGCGACAGTCTTTGAAATGCGCCGGCGCGGTAGTTCCAGTTCCGGATCCAAACAAGTGGAAGTTATTAAAGCAGAACTGCGCGATATGATGAGCGACTTCGTTACGACCTTTCGCGAGGTCAACCCAAAGCGATAGATCACAAAGTAAGTGTGTGTTTTTATGCAGAGATCGACGTAGTTGCTGGTTCGTTGCATTATTATATATAAGATGTGCTTTTTTTCGTTGGTGAACCTTCGAATTATTGAATTGCCGAAGTTCTTACCCCCTTTAGAAATCGACTTTCCGCACAGCTCTCGAGGCGTAAATAGCTAAAATTCTATTTTTTTGTTATACAGGTAGTTTTTATCGATGCAGTGGCCTGACTCTTTTTGCTAGGCGAACGGCATTCTTTACGATACACCTGCCGCTCTATCTACGCCGTACCTTTAAAGGGCGGTCGCATGCTTCGGGAGAATCCGACTTTTTTAGTGTGCACTTATTATTCATGCTGCAGTCAAAACTGACTCAGCCATCCACGAGTCGCATGATCGGAGAATCGTCTATTTAGGCGGCCAGCACGCGTCACTACTCAAAGCAAATTGTTATGTCATTTTCTGAACTGGGACTCCTTCCCGAACTCGTTGCAGCCGTTGAAGCAAAAGGCTACACCATCCCATCTCCCATCCAAGCACGTGCCATCCCAGCTGTGCTGGATCGCCGCGACGTTCTAGGCGGCGCACAAACTGGCACAGGAAAAACCGCCGCCTTTAGTTTACCCATGCTGCAGATTCTTTCCGGATCTGAGTTTAATGGCCAAAATAAGCGCCCGCGGGCACTGGTACTCGCGCCGACTCGAGAGCTTGCTGCACAAGTGCATCAGAGCATCGTTGATTACGGTCAGCATGTAAATATTCGCTCGTTTGTGATTTTCGGTGGCGTAGGTTTTCAGCCGCAGATTAATGCACTCCGTCGTGGACTCGATATTGTCGTTGCCACTCCAGGACGCCTGCTCGACCTCTGTCAGCGAGGTGAGATGCAACTCTCGAACATAGAGATTCTGGTCCTTGACGAAGCTGACCGCATGTTGGACATGGGGTTTATCAATGACATTAAGAAGATTCTGCAATTGATGCCTGCCAAGCGTCAGAACTTGTTTTTCTCGGCCACCTATACCAAGGAAGTTAAGAAGCTTGCTGACTCCATGCTGCACAATGCGGTCGAAGTTGAAGTTGCCGCGCGTAATGCTACTGCAGATCGCGTCGATCAAGAGGCGTATATCGTCGCTCAAAATGCAAAACCACAATTTCTAGCCGAAATGATCGAGCAGGGCGAGTGGACGCAGGTGCTGGTCTTTTCTCGTACCAAGCATGGCGCTAATAAGCTCGCTAAGTATTTAGACCGACAAGGGATCGGCGCAATGGCTATTCATGGAAACAAGAGCCAGTCTGCTCGGGAGCGTGCGTTGAGCATGTTTAAGTCTAATAAGATCCGTGTGATGGTCGCGACTGATATCGCTGCGCGTGGTCTCGATATCGCGGATTTGCCGCATGTGGTGAATTACGAGTTACCCAATATCCCCGAAGATTATGTGCACCGTATCGGCCGCACGGGTCGTGCCGGCAAGGCGGGTAATGCAGTCTCACTCGTTAGTGATGTAGAAGAGGGCTATCTCTGGGACATCGAGAAGACGATGAAGAAAAATATTCCACTATTTAGAATCGATGACCGCGGCGAAAAGATAGCTATGCCGCGCCCAGCAACACGCTCGAAGAAATCACGCCCGGCACCAGGTCAAAACAACCGTGGTGGAGGCGGCCGTGGTCGCCAAGGTGGCGGCGGAGGTCGTCCACAAGGTGGCCGAAGTCGTCCGCAAGGTGG